>JAEEGH010001753.1_pt1 | contig 61021 bp, 56 predicted proteins | sample 9134181 | NCBI WGS metagenome assembly JAEEGH01 (sample SAMN16246544, study PRJNA631951) | gut metagenome | biome: gut microbiome; feature: rumen; material: DP-attached | host: Bos | place: Iran: Karaj | collected 2018-10
TCTTGTCTAATTGCTTGCTCATTGCTTTATTATAATTATCAATTGTCAATTTTCAATTATTAATTTATTCCGGGTGCTCACAGAGTTCGGTGAGGATACCACAGGTAGATTTCGGATGCAGGAAGGCGATGTTCAGACCCTCGGCACCCTTGCGGGGTTTCTCGTCGATGAGACGGACACCTTTCTCGTTGACTTCGGCGAGACCTTTGGCCACACCGTCCTCAACGCAGAAAGCCACATGGTGTACACCCTTGTTGCCCTTATCGAGCCATTTCTGGATGGTGCTCTCGGGTGATGTCGGCTCAAGCAGCTCCAGCTTCACCTCGCCGCAGCGAAGGAAGGCGGTCTTCACCTTCTGATCCTCTACTACTTCTGTTGCATAACACTCCAAGCCCAACACATCAGTAAAAAACGGCAGGCTTTCCTCGATGCTCTGGACGGCGATGCCCAGGTGCTCAATGTGGGAAATCTTCATATCGTTATCAATTAAAAATTTAGTGTATATTTATAAATGATGTGCAAAGGTACGCAATAAAGTTCATATTCCGAAGAATACTTAGTTTTTTTTGGCTTTTTTATATAAAAAAAGAGATTGCCGTCGTGAAAGGGCGGCAATCTCATAATTATCGAAGTTATTTGTTGTGTCTTAATAGAACAGATCTTGGAAGAGCAACGATGCTTCTCCTGCTCGGAACCAGTCACGCCTTGCGTTCATATCTGTAGCCCACTCCAAGAATCCGGGATAGGCATTCTTGATGCTTTGGCCTTCCTTCGGGTACTTGAAGTTGTGGGGCACGATAATGATATAGGGCGATTTGCCGCGGTCTGGCATCTTGAAACTCTTACCTGTCGTTACATTTTCAATGGAGATACCTCTCAGATACTCTTCAATGGACTTGGAGGTTGGGACATTATACACTTGGACAGATTGTGTCGGCTTTCCGGATACAGTGTTGATGAACGTCTTCTCAGGAATGCCAAGAATGCTGTGGATTTCTCTTTCATTGAAGGGGGCACCGTCCACTCCATGTAGGATGATGTTATCCTCAGCACCACAGGCCAATAGGCCGATACCAATTGTATTGTCGTTGATACGTTCAGCATAGAGCACGACGTCGTTCATGTCATAGTCGGCTGCTTCTGGACGGTCCTCGAAGCACATGAGATAGGCAGCACCTGTCACATCAGGAATCATAGCCTCTTCAATAATTTCGGTACCCCGACATACCTCGATAATCATATCACAAAAGTTCAGGTCGGAACCGTCCTCGAAGCAGAGGTAAGTGGTGTTGTTGGCGCTGAGAATGGCCAGACGCGGGCTGTCCCACTGGAATCCGTTGGTGCTCAGACCACTCTTCGTCTCGGTAGTACTTCCGTCTTCAGTTCTGGCAACAGTCTGTTTGACATTCTTATCTATCGGCGTGAAGTAGTGTCCGATAAGATGGTTGACCTCTACATTCAGACGGCCATCACCATAGGTACATCCGCTCTTGTTGTTCGAAGCGTCTCTATTGAAGTTCTTGCGATTCATAAAACCGATTCTGTAACCCTTGGGGATGGCATTGCTGATAGCTATGTCACCAGCTGTGGGGGCATAATCACCGTAATATGGTAGTAGATACTCATTTTTCCGGGCAAAAGACTCATTGCCATTCCAGCCAGAAATAGCCTTGTATTTCGGCAGGGCCTTGATGAAGTTGACTTCTTGCTCAGATGTCATGCCTTTCGTCCAGGCAGGATCGAAATAGTAGTAGTAGATGTAGTTATGACTGCCTTCGGTGGTGTTCATCTGTAAGGGGATGAGCGTGATGGGAGTACCGGTGCTCTCCAGATAGTTATTGTTGAGGGAGAAATAGGGCGTACCCTTGATCAGGTCCCTCCAGTTGTTAGACTTTCCGGTAGGACCATTGTTATTACCCTTCTTCTTCAAATAGGTGTTGCAGATTTCAGCTACAGTAGCAAGGTCGCCAGTTGTGGTGACGTCCCTGTAGATGGTGCCGTCGTTGATTTTCCAACCACTGCCGCCGTAGACACTCTCGTGGAACCACAGCCTGTCGTTTATCCATGATCCGTCGTTCCAGACATCGTAGTAGTACTTATCTCCACCATCGTTGATCATCACATTCTTGTAATTACTTTTCATGGAGAGATTTGCACGCTGGGCATTGAACGACTCCATGGCACTGCCTAGGACGATGGCCGTCGGATAGTCTTCACCGCTGGCACGGGTAAGTGCCTTTGTCGAGGAGAAACTAACATTGCTGTCGCCGACATTGAAAACTTTAATGTAGTAAATACCCTTGTTGCTGACACAGGCAGCCACCAATTGCGTCAGGTCTATCGGGGTCTCATACCTCAACGTGACCACGTCGCCCTTATGGCAGTCGATACTGTTCAATATTTCTGCCTCGTCATTGCCAAAGGGAGATTCCGTCAAGATTTGTACCTTTGTAACATCGTCTAAAGGCGCGTCAGCAGTGACGGTGATACTATGCTCTTTAATAGCAGTCCAAGTGTGATTAGGATCAATCTTAACACCTAACACTGTCTCGGCATTGGCCATCGTCGCATCATCATTGACCTGAGTGAGGTCAACTTCCATGTCAAGTCCACAGGAGACAAGAGCCAAAGCTGGTAATAGAAATAGATACTTACACTTCATAATTCAAATAACTTTCGATAATCAAATACTAAAAACTAAAAAATCTTGGTGCAAATATAGGTAATTCCATTTATATACACGCATATTTCCTATAAATATGCCTTAGTTTTAACAAACTTTAGAATTCTGCCGTTACTTTTCCATTGATTTGCCTACCAGTAAGGTAGTTTGGGACGGCCCATTGTCGGTTGGTGACATCTGTCACCCAGTAGTAGCTGTTCACATTGGAGATGCCGAAAAGGTTCAAACAGTCTAGGCCAAGCCAGATATTTTTGATGGTTTTCCCCTCTTTCAGTGCACGGAAACTCATGCCGATATCAGCACGCTTGTACGCTGGTGCGCGGAACTGCTGCTGTTCAAGTCCTCTGTGTGGCGGACCGAAGGGCAGACCGTCGGCAAAGGCCAGGCGGAGTGTCATTCTCCAGCGGTCTGTACCTGGGAAATAGTCGGTAAAATGAAGATTTATCGCATATCGCTGGTCGGTAGGTGTCGGGATCCACTGGCCATTGTATTTCTGTCGCATACTCATCAGTGAGAACGTGAGCCAAGAGTCTGTGCCAGGTACAAACTCTCCGAATAGTTTGAGATCGAGACCTGCTGCATAACCGGAACAAAGATTCTCTCCAAAATACGTTATTTTTACATTTTGAATATTATAGGGAATGAGGTTTGACAAAGACTTGTAGTATGCTTCGGCTGAGAACTTGAAAGGACGGTTGAGCATCTTGAAACGATAATCCATCGCCGCAATGAATTGTAGTGAACGCTGACTCTTGATGTTCTCGTTCAGTACGGCCCGTGTCATCCCATCTTGTGTGATGGTGTCTCTCATCTCCTTGTAGAAAGGTGCCTGGTAATAGAGTCCTGTGGCGAAACGGAAGGTGAGGTCGTGATTGAAGGCGGGTACGAAGGCGATTGATGCCCTGGGTGACACAATGGTCTCCTTGTTGAATGACCAGTTTGCGAGTCTGATGCCGTAGTTCAATGTGAAGAAATTGTCTCTTTTATTAAAATGATAGACGTCCTGTATGTAGGCTTCAATGCGGTGGCTCTTGATATCATTTCTGGCAGAGAGGGTATATATCAGATCGAGACGGTCGGCAGAGTGGGGGATGGAGTAGCCACTGGAATCGCGCATCTCGTATTCCCGCGATGTTTCCTTGATTTGCTCAGTCTTATAAGTGATGCCGGCTTCGAAGTCGTGTCGGCGGGTGCGGTGTGTGCCCACCAACTTGAAACATACAACATCGGCCGTCAGGTAGTTACGGGCGTGTTCCATATAAGTACCGACACCGAGGTTCTCACTCGACTGTGCGTCATCCAACCAGTATTGTCCCATGATATCATAGGTTTCCTTTTCTTTCGTGTGGAAGGCTGATGTCAGGAATTTTATCTTCGTTGAGTCGCTGAAGGACCGTGTGATGGATGCTGTACCGAAATAGGTGCGGAACACGTCCTTTTCTTGTCCGTCGAAATAGACTTTGAATGATTTCGCATTAGCATATGTACCAAATGTGGTTTCTCGTGACTCGGGGGTGAAGTTGTAGTGGTTATCTGAAATGTAACCAATTAACTCCGCTTCCCATCTGCTGTTTGGCTTATAGCTGATATATGTCTGATAATCAAGGAAATTAGGCCTGTATTCTCCGGTCGTTTCGAGGGAACCTAACAGGTATCTGTTCGTCTTGTATCTGATGCCATGACTCATGGCGAAAGACTTATTGCCGTAGCCGAGATATCCAGTAGCGCCTAAGAGTGATGCAGTGAGAGCACCTTCAAGTTGTTTGGGTCTGCGATAGGTAATGTCGAGTGCCGATGACATTCTGTCGCCATATTTCGCAGCGAAGCCACCCGTAGAGAACCCTACGTTCTCCACCATATCCGCATTGATGATGGAGAGACCTTCCTGCTGTCCGCTACTCACTAGTAACGGCCTGTATATTTCTACGCCGTTGATATACACAGAGTTCTCGTCGAACGAACCGCCACGTACATTATACTGTGATGATAATTCGTTATGCGTTGAAACGCCAGCCTGCTGTTGGATGAGTTCTTCGACGGCATTACCCGATGAAGAGGGATTTACCCGCAGGTCTTTAGTGTCGAGCTGTTCTGTCTGGGAAGTCTGTCTGCGGCGTTGTGTGACGGTAATCTCCTGCAAAGCCTCCATCGGGTGCATGACGATTTGAACAGTCATCTTTCCCTTAGGACGGCGGAACACACGTTTCCTTACGCCATAGCCCACCATCGAGAACCGTACCTCCACCGAGTCGGCACTCTGCAGGTCGATACTGAACTGCCCCTTCAGGTCGGTCATCGTTACCTTGCCTTGGGTTAGGCACGATACTGTCACCAACTCCAACGCCTGACCCTCTTCGTCGATAACCTTTCCCTTTAACGTGAAGCCGTCGGCCATCAGGACGGTGCTCGAAAGAACCGCCAAAAACAGGCACAGATGTCTTGCAAATGAATAATTCATCAGTTATATTAACGTTTTTATCACTTGTTTATTGCCTTTTGCAAACTTTTGCGAACCGAAAAAACATTTGCAAACTATTGCGAACGAAAAAATTTGGCAGATTCGGTTTTTCTTTTTACCTTTGCGCTATGATTTACGAAATACTCATAGGAATCGTGCTTTACGCAGTGCTTTTCGTGGTCACTGTACAGAACAGCCGCCGCAAGGTGGTTGTCCTCCAGGAGCGTTTAGATAAGATTCGCGTGATGCAGACACAACAGGAGGCTCAGAGTCAGCAGAGTATTGTACAGAATGAGGCGAAGATCCGTGAACTGGAGACACTCCTGCAAAAACTGGGTGACGAGAACTCGCTGCTGCGACTGGAATTGGAAGAGAAGAAAGCTACGCTCGCATATAATAATAAGGTGGCGATTATTGAGAACGAGAAACGCCAGCAAGCCGAAACCGTCATTTTCTCCTCAGATATCTACCGTCACATACAGGATTGTCTGAATAGTGGGCGAAGCCTGACCTATCACGATTGGACTGCATTAGCAGAGATGGTCAACAGTATTTATACAGGGTTTACCGAGAAATTATTCAGCCTTTACCGCATGTCGGAACAGGATTATCACGTCAGCCTGCTCATTAAGGTGAGGATTCAGCCAAAGGATATCGCGCTATTAACAGCCCACTCGAAGGAGAGTGTAGCGTCCACCCGCAGCCGACTTTATTCAAAGGTTTTTGGCAAAAAGGGATCGTCGAAGGATTGGGATGACTTCGTACTTACGCTGTAAACATTGAACATTGAAGATTGAACATTAAAATATTGGAAGTTATGATTGAGTATTTAGCACAACACTTATGGCAGATGTGGGCCATTGTGGCCGTTGTCTGTTTGATTCTGGAACTGATGGCGGGTGATTTCTTCATCATCTGCTTCTCCATCGGAGCTGTCTTCGCTGCCATCACGGCGGCTGTGGGCTGTGGTATCTATTGGCAGTTGCTGATGTTTGCCATTTTTACGATGATCAGTCTCTTTTGGGTTCGTCCATTTGCCCAGCGCTACCTGCATAAAGGCGAGGACAACCGCGTGAGTAATGCTGATGCACTGTTAGACCGTCAGGGAAGAGTTGTTGAGACCATCAAGGCCGACGGCTTCGGACGTGTACAGATAGATGGTGATGTCTGGAAGGCCGTCACCAACGAGTCTGCTGACATCCCTGAAGGTTCCAATGTCCGCGTCATCGGTCGCGAGAGTACAATTATCACAGTAGAATCATTATACATTAATCATTAAACAAATAAATATGGATATTATGACTTATGTACTTATTGCTATCGTCATCTGCGTAATCCTATTCGCAAAGATGGCACTCGTGATCATCCCGCAGTCTGAGACGAAGATTGTAGAACGACTCGGTCGTTACTACGCTACCCTCAAACCTGGTATCAACATCATCATCCCGTTCATTGACCGCGCTAAGTCGATTGTTGTACTGAATCACGGACGTTATCAGTACTCTACCACCATCGATCTCCGTGAACAGGTCTATGACTTCCCTAAGCAGAACGTGATTACTAAGGATAATGTGCAGACAGAGATCAACGCGCTGCTCTATTTCCAGATCGTCGATCCCTTCAAGGCTACTTATGAGATCAACAACCTGCCCAACGCCATCGAGAAGCTCACGCAGACCACACTCCGTAACATCATTGGTGAACTGGAACTCGACGAGACGCTGACCTCGCGCGATACTATTAACAAAAAACTCTCCGCAGTACTTGATGATGCAACTGACAAGTGGGGTGTGAAAGTGAACCGTGTGGAGCTGCAGGACATTACACCTCCCGACTCTGTGCTGACCGCGATGGAGAAACAGATGCAGGCCGAACGTAACAAGCGTGCACAGATTCTGACCTCTGAGGGACAGAAGGCTGCCGAAATCCTCGCATCAGAGGGTGAGAAGACCGCCATCGTCAATAAGGCTCAGGCTGCTAAGGAACAGGCGATCCTCGAGGCTGAGGGTGAAGCTCAGGCCCGTATCCGTAAGGCCGAGGCCGAGGCCAAGGCCATCGAACTGATTTCCGAAGCCGTTGGAAAGAGTACCAATCCTGCCAACTACCTCCTGGCTCAGAAGTATATCCAGATGATGCAGGAGCTGGCTGAGGGCGATAAGACCAAGACTGTCTATCTGCCCTATGAAGCTACCAACCTCCTTGGCTCTATCGGAGGCATCAAAGACCTCTTTAAGGCTGAATAAAAGCTGCATAAATCCGCAGATTACAGAGATTTCGCAGATTTGAGTACAAAAAATCTGTATAATCTGTGTAATCTGCGGTTATTTTTGTACCTTTGCAGCCGATTAGACAAAAGACAGTATGGTACGCAATATTTTCAAGGGTTTGGGTATCGCCCTCATCACACCTTTCAAACAAGACGGCTCAGTAGATTATGAGTCTCTTCTTCGTCTCCTCGATTATCAGTTGGACAATGGTGCCGACTTCCTCTGTATCCTCGCTACCACGGGAGAAACCCCGACGTTGCGCAAGGAAGAGAAGCAGAAGATCAAGGACCTGGTTGTGGAGAAGGTGCGTGGACGTGTTCCTATCCTGATGGGTTGCGGTGGTTACGATACGGCTGCCGTCGTTCAGGAACTTCAGAACGGTGACTTCCGTGGGGTGAATGGTATCCTGAGTGTCTGTCCTTATTACAATAAACCGTCACAGGAAGGGCTCTATCAACACTTCAAGGCCATCGCTGCTGCCACCAGTCTGCCTGTGGTGCTCTACAATGTGCCAGGTCGCACAGGTGTCAACCTCAAGGCAGAGACCACAGTTCGTCTGGCCCGCGACTGTGAGAATATCGTTGCCATCAAGGAAGCCAGTGGCAATTTGGAACAGGTCGATGAGATTATTAAGAACAAGCCACGTGACTTTGATGTCATTTCCGGCGATGACTCGCTGACGTTCCCGATGGTCAGTTGTGGTGCTGTGGGTGTCATCTCTGTTATCGGTAATGCTCTTCCGAAAGAGTTCTCAAAGATGATTCGCTTGCAGATGCGTGGTGAGTACGACCCAGCCAGGAAGATCCATCACCGCTTCACCGATTTATTCTCTCTGCTCTTCGTCGACGGTAATCCCGCTGGTGTGAAGGCCATGCTCTCTGAGATGGGCTTCATCCAGAATGTGTTACGTCTGCCATTGGTGCCCATGCAGATTAAGAACCGTCAGCGTATGTCGGAGATTCTGAAGGAACTAAAGATTTAAAAAAATAAAAAAAGTCGGGTAAATGTTTGGTGGAATCAAAAAAAGTTCATACCTTTGCACCCGCAAAACAAAAATGATGCAAAAGTGAGGCTCCCTAGCTCAACTGAATAGAGCATCTGACTACGGATCAGAAGGTTGTGGGTTTGAATCCCGCGGGAGTCACGAAAATGCAAATAGGAAACTTTCGCTAAGTCGCTGATAATAAGCGACTTAGCGGATTTCTTTTTTATGGGGAGTTTTGATTTTGGGTCACAAATAGGTCACAAAATACTTTAGAAACTGTCTAAATTTCAAAACGGGTCATTTTTTTATTGTGTCTGGCATAAAAAAACGGTTGCCATCTTCACAGACAGCAACCTTCATTGTGATTCAAAATACTATTTGCATAGCATTTCGCCTGCAAAGGTACGATTTTTCCCAGAACAAAACAAGCCCTGAACGATATTTTTGTGAATAATCGGAGAAAGTTCTTCTTTTATGGGCGTATGCGTGTGCGCGTGCGTGAAATAAATATAGGATTAGCTCCTACTGGTGGCAACGTCAAAATCCAAGTGTTAGTGATGCAAGAAAGAAACACCACGCATATTTGGTAATCTGTTTCATAATCAAAATTTCTTCTACTGTTCATTGATGGTTGGTGGTGCTTCTGCTGCCATAAGCATTTGAGATTCCTCAAATTCATACGGTTTGTTTGTGTGGGCTGGATCATGCTTCAAAACAACTAAATCAATAGCCTTTCCACAATGGGGACAAGTAATAATTGGCGATGTGGGAGTATTTGCCTCTTCTGAGAAAAAGTCCCCAACCTGACAGCCTATCACACCCGCGATGGCCTGCAGATCCTTAAGATTGATACGCTCATTATTAATTGTACGGCTCAATTGAGATTGAGCTACATTCATTTCTGCAGCTATCTGAGTTATGGTTTTACCGTACTTTGACGCTATCGCCTTTATGTTGTCTGAGATATTCATAACAGTTATTGTTATTGTTCAAATGTTTTGCAAAGGTAGTAACTTATCTTGATTATACCAAATATTGTAATAAGTAATCGGATATTATTAATTTAATTAACAGATATCGTTATATTCGTTAAATTATGGTTAAATAACAGAATTTGTTATATTATAATTTGGATTATAACGATATTTGTTATATCTTTGCGCCGTGTTTGGGAGTCAGACGAACACAGATAAGGAAATATAACCTAATTAGGATAGAAGATCCGTTCCGGTGCTGACTCTACTGGTTCGGGTCTTCGCTTTTACATTGTGATTCAAAATACTATTAGCATGGCAAATTTAAAGAAAAAGTTGAATGGGATTCTATCAAAGGCTATCGCATTAGGTGATAGGATCCGTCTTGAAGGTGCGGTCTATCGCGCGGAACTCGAAGAACGTCAACGGCTCGGCCTCACTGGTGACGCTGCCGTTAAACACTACAACGATTATATGGATAAGTTCGGAATGTCATACTTAAAAGTTCAATGATTATGGCACACACTATTACTATTCTTTTATTTATCGGTTGCATTGTGCTATCTGTTATCCTCTACAAAGATATTAAGTATCTTGCAGAAAACTTATGGAAATAATTTTAAGTACCAATAATATACAGAAATTCAAAAAACAAAGGTTATGGAAACAAACAAAATTAAAGAAGTTTACGGGGACGCTCATTCATTCCTGATGGCTTTTTCCCCTGAGAAGCAGATCCTTGTGTCAGACTTGGACGAAGCAATTTCAAACAACTATCCTACAATCCATGAAATTTGCATCGCCTATGGTGAAGAGACTGTGAAAGGTTGGATTTGTGCTCACATTGTTAACTTGACTTGTTTTGCCAATTGTTCCGAATTAGCTAAAGAACAAGTCCAAGAACTCTCTGCAATCATTATGAAAGAGTGTCTGCAAAGAAAGATCTCTGAATTACTCCATTTCTTCTATTGTATGAAATCAAACCGTTTGGTATGCATCAATGGCAATATAAGCCCAGTGGTAATAACATACAATTTGCGCCAATACCTTGCAGAAGCCAATACCCGTAAATGGGTCTTATCTATCTTATCTATTGAAGAAAACAAAAAGGTATTTCTTATCGTTGAAGATCAGCCTAAAACCAAGGTATATGCAAGGGTATTCAGGAGTAAGGAAAATGCAGAGAAAGCCCTTGAAGAAAGAGACTACAGGACAGGTGAAAGGCTTTACCCTGGCTGTCATATAATTGAACGTACTATAGAATAAAAAGAAATATGGAAAACGAATTTAGTGAGCACATTGACGAGGAAATTATTGATATTTGGATTGAAAGTCTTGGTGATGCACTCCAGTATTTAATACTTACAAATACACAGGGACATGATGAAGAATGTCGTGATGCTTGCTTGACTGTAGCATGTGTGCGCGAATTTTTACAAACTGAATTAAAAAAGATCAGGAAGAGAAATGTTAAACATTAAAAGTCATAAAATGAACAATAATCAAGAAAGTTATACACCTCAGCAGATCGTGGACTGGCTGCAAGAGAAACAACTTGATGTAAAGGCCTGGATTGATGGACTTGCAGAAACTCTGCAATATCTTGCACTTGCAGACAGTTGCGGATATGAAGACGAAAAGAAAGACGCTATCTTCCAGGTGGCGGGAACTCGTGAAATGCTACAGAAAATAAGTCTTCTTATAGAAAGGAGTCAAGATGAAAGCAAAAAAGTCCATTCTGATTGATGTAATGTTGGAAGGCCGCTTTATCTGTAACTCAGTTATTTTGGCCATCCGTTCCCTCTGATGCATAACGGGAAAGTTTACGCTGCTTATGATCTTAACAATATCAGGCAGTATGTAGAGGAAAAACGCCCGTCTCTTAAGAACATAAATTTTCAGATTGAAATCAGTAACCAACTTTTAAGATAACAGATATGAACGAATTAGCAAATTTTGAAAAGCCTACTCTGGAAGAAGTAGAGTCCTATGCAAAGGCCAAAGGATATGATAAGTTAAACGCTGAAAAGTTCTTCAATGATCATGAAAGAAGGGGCTGGCTCTCCCGCAAAGGTTCCCCTATTGACTGGCGTACTGCCGTAAGGCATGAAGGCCACAAAATGAAAATGTTATTATCTCGATAAACATCAATAGTAAGAATCATGAATAATCCATTATTTGAAAGATATGGGATTGACGAAGACACTTATGAGTCAATGGCCTTTAATCAACCTATTTGCGTAAAACTTCATGGAATCAGATTCAAAATATATTGGTTAAGGCTTTGCACTTTCCGTTACATAGAAAGCGCAAATGCACTCTTTTCTTTGCGTGAAATTACCGCAAAAGAACACCTTGCAAGGGTTGCTGCTGCAATATTGCTGAATCATTGTTTATTCCTATTTCTGTTTTATGCCGTATTGTGGCGGGTTCTTTCCCTTGCCACAGAAACAGAAAGATTGAGAGGTTTCTGCTATGCGAGTATCAGACGAGAATTAAAATTTAATTATTTTGATAATGAATATCTCTCATTTAGGGAAAGAATGGAGTTCTTAAGAAAGAGGCGTTATTATATCCTGTGCTTTGATGAAGTTCAAGGATATACCGCTGCACAACTATTCTTAATATCAAGGAAAGAGTAAACCAAATAACCATTAATTGCCGCCTGTGAAGGTCGTACGCTTCTACAATACAAAGTAAAAGTTGCCACCGCTACCGCTTGTGAAGGTGGTGGCGGTATTTCAAATTAAGCCCTCTGAGCGCGTTTCTTGTCGAAGGCTTGTAGTTATCGTCCGACACCTCAAAACGGCCTCAGCGGCCTTTTAAATAAGTTCTCATAGAAATTTTTGTATCATTTCTCTTCCATCTTCCATCTTTCTCTGAAAATCCCTTTGTATACTGGTGTTTTCGGGGTGGAAGAGGAATTTTTATCTTCCACATATCTTCCACCTTCTGACTGGGAGTCTATAGGCAGTAAAGCCTGACTTTAGTTAGGGTAAAGTGGGACTTTAGTTAGGGTAAACCCTCAAATTCTCGAGAGAATTTAGGAGAAACCTGCCAAGTTTCTCCGACTACCCTGCCCGGTTTCTTTGACTTTCATGCCTGCAAACTCTCATTCCGATGCCAGTTATCACTTGTTCCGATATCTTCCACGATAGTAAGGTATGCTTAGTACGAGAGTAAGAGATGCCTGTTATGGGGCCCAGATTGACACTGAAACGTAATATTTTAAGTGCCAAATATCTTCTCAGGCGTTGTGAAGCAGAATTTTGCATAAAAAGAAGCCCACCGAAAACCGAATTAACAACAATGGTTTAATGGGGTTAAACTTAAAATTATGGTTCCAATGGGCTTTTGTGATAACAGATGCTTGTATCTTCACAGACCCAAGCACCAAAAGAAAACAGGTGGGTAGAACAATTATCGTACCTGGTTAATCCATCCGCTATTCAGCAAGCTACGGAAGACTTCGGCATTAAAGGTAAGGTGATTCTTGATGTTTACTCCTCCTGAGTTTGTCATTTCTGTGTCTGTCAGTTGTAAAATTACATCCTGGACAACAGTGCCTCCATTCCAGATAATACTCCGCTGCTCAGTGAAGAACGGTTCAAAGCCCTTGGCCTCGGCCCACTTCTCGAATTCATTAATCATTTCGATGATCTCAGAAACCTTATTGCAAAACTCTACTTCATCATCTGAGTAATGGATTGTTGCCAGCTCTGCCGCGAATTCTTTTGCCTCTTTCTCGTCAAACCAGAAATGGCCTTTGCTATCTATCTTGATGTTGAACTTCCAGCGGTTAAGGATATTCCGTATCTCTGAGCAAAGGGGGGCTGCTGCATCATAAGCTGCCGCAAACTTGCTGTGTATGTCATCTTGAACGGTCCTAACCACAAAAGGTGAGAGATTCTTAAGATAGCCCTCTTCTGCATCATTCACATATCGCCTGCACCATTCAGCAGATACGGCCTTCAAGGTATCTACATCGTCAATGCTGATACACTGTTTTTCTCTCAGCTGCTCAACGTTGGTGTTAAGTTTCTTGCGGCCATTCTCGATCTCTGCCAATATCTGATCGCGCTTTGCTTCGTCCAGATATGCCTTCTTTAATTTAACTGCCATAGTCCAGGATTTAATATTTGTGATGCCTTGACGGGTCTGTCGCATAAAGACCGCGTTTCTTGTGCGCCTCTCTCTTGATCAGCTGTTTCTCACTCTCTGAGTATTCGCTCAGATTCGAATTCGCCAATGATAACAGTCGCGTCATGCTCATGGCCTTGATCTCTTCTACTGTGTACTTCATAACTAATTGTTTAATTGTTAATACTCATTTACTGACTTTCGTGGGATTGATAAGAAGCCCGTCAATATAACGGTACTTCAAGGGATCGTCACTCGCTGGCACATAGTCGGCCCCGAAATAGTCTGCAAGGAATCCCTCCAGGTTACCCTCATATCCGATAAGTTCAAGGAACTCCTCATTAACCGTCACATATTCCTTGCGGTTTCGGCCACTGGTGACTATCTCAATGCCGGGAATAAAAGTACCCTCCATTGCTTTCGTTGCCTCGCTGTCTGGCTCCCGTCTGAGAGAATCAAGGTAACTATTTGCCTTATACACCTCATAGCTGATGATGCTTTTTACAAGCCTCGTGACCCTTCTGTGATTAATCGTCTTCTGATTCATATATCTTGCAAATTTAAATCCAAGTCATCATTCTTACTTTTGAAACCGCCACCCTTCGACACCAGGTAACGGCTATACTGAGGAACTTTAGCGTCTTTGGGCACGTTCTTCTCGTATGCCTTTGAAAGTTCCGTGAACAAATGGTACTTATAACCGTGGTGAAGATGGATCCTGCCTTGTTTGACTACACAGCTCGATTCAAGAAAGCCCCTCATTTGCTTCTCATTTCTGAAAATGAAATAGGCCGTTCCGAATTTGAGTGTAAGGATCTCCGACTCCATAGGCTAACAGATATTACCCCAAACCTTCTGCTCCAGCTTCTCACGCGAAAACGCAATCTTGCGCGGTGACAGTCTGTTAAAACACCCGTCCAGCTTTCCCTGCCTTACATAGTTCGCCACCGTGTTAGGCGACACTTGAAGGATCTTTGCTGCTGCCTCGTAGCCGTAGACAAATTCTTTTCTTTCTTCCATCCTGAAAACGTTTAAATAAAATTCAGGGGCAAAGATAGCAACATTTCTGCATACTTATGCAATAATTACACGCAAAAAGTAATATTTTGGAATAATTTAACGTATTTATATGCAAATCGTATGCAAATAAGGGGCTCACAGCAATTGTTAAAAGGGCCTGAAAAATCGGAAAAAAAATATTTTTGAGGCGACCGAAACCAAATTGCACCCCTGCCAAGGGGGGGTGGCGGGGGGTATCAAAGCCGCATGAAATCGGGATCATGGCATTAGAATCAAATGAGATTTTAAAAGGCCAGGACAAAAGAAGGCAAAAAAAAAGAGGATTACTCCCCTTTTTCAAAGTCTGTTAAGCCATTCCGGCTTAAGCCACCATATCAGCAGTACCACCACAGCCGAAACACCAATAATCCAAAAAATATCGGTGCCGACGAAGAAGATCACGATGATGATAATCCACACCCATTTTGCAAGATCTGTCATGATTCGCCTCCTTTCTCATAACGTTCTATAAGTCTCTTTACCTGCATTGCAGTGAATTGATTGCCTTTCGGTGTCGTATATCCGTTTTCATTCAGATAGTCGGCTTTCGCTCTTAAGGTGCCGCTCATAAACTTGATAGCTGCATAAGCGTGACGGTTGCACTCTCTGAGGTTTGCATTTGCCATTCTTTTCTCAACTCCAAGATGGTTGAAACTTCTCAATGTTTCAGCTGCTTTAGGATTGCCGAGTTTCACACCTTCGGCCTTACGTGCTGCAAGTGCTTCCTTTGTGCGCTTGGAGATCATTTCACGCTCTTTCTGTGCAAGAGTGGCAAATATGCCGAGTGTCATAGTGTCGGAGGCATCAATATCACACACCTCAAAAGAAAGTCTACTGTCTTTCTTCAAAGTGAAGATGTCTATGATGTTTCTTGATAGACGATCCAACTTTGCAACTATTAATGTTGCACCTTCTGACTTGGCTTGTTTGATGGCTGCTTGCAACTGAGGGCGGTTTATTGTTTCCTTTCCTGACTCTTTTTCAGAATAGGAGCCTACAATGTCACCGCCTTGCATCTTGACATAATTCTCAATTGTTGCAGTCTGAGCCTCCAAGCCTAAACCTTGCTTGTTTGTCGATACTCTTGTGTAACTGATAAATTTCTTCATATCTTCACTATTTTGTTCTTTTTATAGTGCAAAGATACAAAAAATATTTGTAACATAATACAAACGTCCGTTATTATTATGTTACATTAACACAATACAAAGGGGTTTGACATATTTTTACCATAAATTCGGCAGCAAACATGTTACTATCATTCAGGATCCCACTTGTTGATGATGTTCTGTATTGCCTCGGTGATTTTTTGCCAGGACATGGACTTTCTATCACCAAAGATCTTTGCCATATCAATATGAGGCAAAGCAAAGCCCTCGTCATTAAATGGGGCGATCTTAATATTTTGCTCGATATTGTCCCAAACTGCTTGGGCTTCTTCAAGGGTAAGTCTTTCTTTCTTCATATCTCTGAATTTTGGTGCAAAGTTAATAAATATCTCTCAGATTCCAAACAAAGAATGCTTAGTAATGATGTCTACAGCATTAAAAGAGTTTTCCCTCTGTTTCGCATCCGTCATTCCCAGTCACTACAGTCCCGTAATTCGGACTGTTCTTATTACCACAGTAACCCGTCCACAATTCAGGCTTAACAAAGAATTGCTTGCACATCATATTATCACAATCTAAGCACTTCATATGTCACACAACTTTTATTTTAAGCCATTCCTCGTAAGTCATGGTAGGTTGTTTGTTCTCAGAAGCAATGCGTTCTTTCTCTGCACGCTCATACAGATCTAAGAGAGCATTGCGCTCCTGCATGAAATCACGCAAAGCACAAGTTATGACCATAGGATCAACAGAGCCATAGAAACGGCCATAGCGCCCGGCCTTGAAACGGTGAAAGAACAGAAGCAATTCAGTAACTTTGAGGAAACGATACTCTGCAGCTATTACTGATGCAAGTTTATGCATCTGCTCTTTGTCAAGATTCTTTGCTCCTGTGAATGTAGATAGGTCGGCAATCTGCGGATAAAGCCACTGTTCAGCGAAAGTCTTTCCGTAGGCGAGACAAATATCAAAGAGCGTAGGATAATCGCCCATGATGGCCTTTTCCTGCTTGATAGCAAAAGAAGCCTGAGTCTGAGGATTCACCTTCTGTAGAAACTGATCTCTGCTGCCGAATTTAGATTGAATCATCATAACCTTCTCTTGCTCTTGCCTCGTTAATGAGGTCGAAGGTGTCTGCGACGAGCTGCTGATCTGACGGAGATTCTGATTGACTATATCTGTTACTGGCTTTGGTGGTTCCATATTGCAATGTCTTTAAAGCGAATAATCCTGCGTAATTGTTACCTATGCTTTGTTCTACGATCTGCCGAGCCGTATCAGGGTTATTTCCACTAAGTTTCAAAAGATTCTTATAACACTGAGTGAGCGACTTCTGATTATTGTACTTCTGCTTTTTCTGCTTTTTATAATCAAGCCAACTATAAAACACTTCTCTAAACGCATCATCGATAAACGACAGGTCGCAAGATTCATATCCCCCAGGGGGATTAAGGGGGTTAATAATATCCTCTTCCGTTACGTTAGTAACATTGTTATTGTTATTGTTATTGTTATTACTCTCGATTTGCTTGCTTTTGCTTGCATTTGCTCTTTTTGAACGTGCATTATTACGCAATTTCTCACACTTTTCATCATATTTCTTCTGGTTATAATCATATGTCATGCGAAAAACCTTGAAGAAAGTTGAAATAGCTCCACACACACTTTCATTTGGCGTGGTTCCGTTCTCGTGATAGTCAATGATACAATCAATGAAACGATTTTTATCTTCGCCTTTAAGATCCTTAAGTATGACAATAGTCTCAGGGGACAGGATCAACCCGCCTTTTTTCTTTTCATCCTTCATGCGCTACCTCCTTCCACTTGAAACGGTTGATCTCACTGTCTATCTCCAGCCAGGCCTCAAACAGAGACCTTGCACCCTCCAAACAATCAGCTGGAGGCAAAACGCCACTATCCCAATAGTTGCAGATTAGCAATACTGCAACAGTCCTATCTACCTTGCTTGAACGCTTAAGCAGTTTTACGATGGGATCACTTATCAATACGCCCTTGTCTCGTCTGCTCATATTCTCTTGTTCTATGGATTCACCTATTTTTCATGCATGCGCTACGGTTGAGTGTAAATATCTCTTTCGCGCGTCGCCTCTTATAGGTAATTATAACAATTAAATTCTTTCCTTAATACTATGTATTAATTCATGACTTCTCTCCATTTAGGATTTTGTCGATATCAGATTTCTTATAGTATCTTTCCCTGCCTATTTTGAAAGGAACAAGATATCCACTTTTCTGCCACCGCCACAGTGTTTGAGGTGACACTCCAAGCTTTTCCCTAACTTCGGAAACGTCAAGGATTTCATCTGGCATTGACTCATTGATTTTAGATTGCATTTCCTGAGTCCATTCAAGGATTGCCTCCTTCAAGTCTGCTGCACTAACTACGAGCTGCACATTGCTTTGACTTTTCATTATTTCGTTTATATTCATCTGTATTATACCCTTCCGCTTTAGCCCTATATCCTCTTGGGTCGCTCAGGGGCGGTCGTGTCAGTCGTTGGATAGGTCGCTGAGTTTGACGGTGCAAAATTGGGATTTTTTTTGATACACTGCAAATAAAATAGTGAATGTGGGTAAATGCATTCACTCGCATTCACCCACATTCACCAAAGTCTATAAAAAAGAGTCTCAATCAGTCAAAGATGACTATCTTACTTGCTCTTTCATCCAGTTCTTTATCGTGTTCTTCTTTTTCATCATCATCCGACTCATTATACATGTGGAAGTATTTTCGTATAGACCCCCATTTCCCTGCATTTGGAAACTCTGAATAAAATTCTTTCTGTCCTGGTTCCCTTTTAAGATAGTTCATACGGACTGCGCTGCAAATCACCAAGCCAATATCCATAGGCCGCTTTCTTCCGTCTATAAGATCATGAAGCCTTTTCAAAAGAGCATCGGGATTCTCATACTGAATAAGGTCACGAAAAGTGTGTGTGGTCTTTGACTTTTCAATCTTGCATACATTTCGATCCACAATGATCTCCTGATCAGTGTCATCTTTGATTTGAAGGGAATAAGTGTTAGCAAGCCACTTCTTACCATCCATAACATCATTATAGTTCCAGTTCATGCACCATAAGATTCCCTGCAAGGAAAGATATGCTTGCTCATCATCAAGCCTGCGACCAAGTTCAAAGTTAAGTTCATTATCCTTATATAAATAAATAAAGTGTGTATCTATAAGATCAAGTCTCTTAGTCCACTGATCAAAGTAATACTGCAAATCCTTCATGTCAGGGCACACTTCCAACACTTCTTTTGCAAGCACTTCGCCTTTGAGTCGGGTCTTTATTCTCAGGTCCCTAAGAGTGTCAAGGGTTTCGCCTATCTGCATAGTCCTACCGTCTTTGCTATACCACCATAATTGCATGAGCAATTCAGAGAAAGCGTTCACGTTTCTGACAAACTCGTTTGTTTTAATAAAATCTTTCATATTATATCCTCCTTGATTAGTCTATTAACGCAATTGTGTCTTTCTTCACGTCCATATCGATGTTACGGTATCTTGCGAAGGCCCTGGATCCTTCGGCGTGACCGCTCATGGATCCAATCAGTGAAGGATCCTTCACCTTCTTATATAGATTGCCGATAAAGGTACGCCTCGCCATGTGTGATGATGCAATCTCACAGATCGGCCTCTGCTCTGTCTCGCCTGTCGTAGGATTGATAACAGAGACTTTCCTGTTAACCTCGCAGACTGTCAGGATCTCCTTCAAGGCCTCATTGTACTTTTCCATGCTGATGAATGGGAACAGTCTGCCTTTCGCGTCTACCCCCTTGTATTTCTCTACCAATGCTTGTGCCCGGCTATTGAGCGGCACACTTACGACAACGGGCTTCTTCTCTTTGGTCTTCTTCGGAATGTACTCTATTGCAATAGTGCCAGCCTGGTTTGTAAGGTTCTCTTCAGTAAGTTTGTGAAGATCACTATATCGGCATCCAACAAGGCACTGGAAGATGAAGATGTCCCTTTGAATTGATAAGTGCTGGTTCTCGATTTCTTTGTCTGCAATCAGATTACGTTCGTCGAGAGTCAGATAATAGGGAGTGCCATAGGTTCCGCTCTCAATCTTGATATTGGCAAAAGGTCTGTTTGAGGAAATGCCGTTCTGATCTATCCAATTGAAGAAAGCTCTGAATTGCTTCTTTCGCTCAATGATAATGTTACGTCCACGTTCCCCAATTTGTGCGGTCTTGTGCTTTGGCTTGATCTCCACAGGATACTCAGAAAGCAGATTCTTGAATATCTCAGGATATTCTTCTGAAAGAGCCTTCTCGTTTGCCATATAGTCGAAGAAGTCCTCAGCCAGTTCCTTGTCGAAGGAATCAACGTCGAGCGTGAAGCCTTTCCTCTTCCTATCAGTCTGCCGGACAAAGGACTGATAGCGCGAAAGAGTCCTTATAAGTACACGGAATGATCTCTTTCGTCCTTCTGAAACGTCTTTCTTGCTGATGTATGTTTCCAACAGTTCAAAGAAAGGCTTGACTTCTGTACGTTTTAGATCATCCTCGCTCTTTTTCTTTGCGTCCATGATGACCTGATAGGTGATGGCCCCTGCAGACATATTTCTTGTTAGGCCCATTGCATCCTCGATAGAATCATGGTTAGGATCTTCAGAACTGCAACTGAGCGCGTTGCAAACTGCCGTCAGCCTCGCTATGTATGAGTCGAGCGCGGCTTTCTGAGTCTCGGCTTCCCGCACCTCCATGACATTCAGCTTCCCCTTCTTCGGGATTACCACACCATAAACGACACCTTTCTTGGTTTCCTGGATAACCTTGAACCATTCAGGATTAACGAATACACCTGACTTGAAGCACGGCCTGTTTGTCCGTGAGATCGTCAGTTTCACAATTACTTGACTTCTGCCATTGGCATCCATCTTACTCGATAGTTTCAATTGAGTTGTAGCCATAAAAATAATATTTTGAATCACGATGCAAAGTTACAAATTCTTTTTAAAACTACCAAATATTTTGGGTCACTTTTAGGTCACATTAATAATATTTTAGGTCACATTATGGTATTTAATGATATGTTAAATCGTTGATTATCAGTTGTTTATTATAAATAGATAACAGTGAATAACTAAAGGTATCAACGAAGTGCTTCCGCGGGAGTCACGAAAAGGAGAGGATCGAAATCCTCTCCTTTTGTTATATTGGTGGTGTTTGCGTCATAACCGTTGACACAGAGTTGCGCTTCTATCAATAAAAAATCAGTTATTTATTTGGTAGTATCATTGCTTATTCGTATCTTTGCAGCAGAAACGAATAATCTATGATTGTCAGACGTTATCTTGGATACGTTTTGGTAGCCATTGGGCTGTTTCTCTCATTGCAATTGCAGGCGAGGGTGGACCGATTCTATGTTTATAATGCTGCCAATGGTTTGGCTGATAACAGTGCGCAGACCATTTTGTGTACGTTGTCTGGCAGGCTCGTCATCACGACGATTGGGCAGATTAACTTCTATGACGGCAACCGTTTTACTTATATTGATCCAAGTACGGAAAATATCTATCCATTATCGAAGTATCGTGGGAATTACCATATTTATTTTGATCGTAGCCGACATCTTTGGCTGAAGGACACACACAGCGTGACCTGCGTGGACCTGATTACAGAGCGATTCGTCGATTCTGTTGAGGATGTGTTCCGGGAGTTTGGCTGTGACACAGACGTGTCCGACCTCTTTGTAGACTGTACAAACGTTGTGTGGCTGCTGACAGAAAAGGGTCTCTTTAATGTAGAAACCAAGCAGAACTGGCCCGTGCGCAGTGACATGAACCTGCAGGACCTGGAGGTTTGGGAGGAGAAGTACCTGTTGCTCTTCTATGAAAACGGACTTCTTGAGATGACTGACATGGAGATGGGTAAGAGGGTCTACTGGGGAAAAGCGTATGGAAAAGACGATGAAGCACATTACGGCAGTTCGTCTGTGACACATATTGTCGATAAGACACTCTTCCAGATACGTAACGGCCATAATCAGGGCATCCTGATGAGCTTTGATCTTGAAAACCATGAGTGGAAGACGCTCATCAAGACTCCCTACTATCTGAGCAATCTTGCAGAGCATGACAGCGTGCTTTATATCCCCTCAGCCTATGGCTACTGGACATACGATCTGTCGACGGAAAAGGTAAATCACGTGCAAGAACTGACGATGGCCAGTGGCGGGAAATTGCTGACAGACATCAATGCGTTGGTTTTCGACCAGCAAGGCGGCATGTGGGTAGGCACCGAGAAACGCGGACTGCTCTACTCTCGTCCGGTTGCGGCACCCTTTAAGGTTTACAACTGGGAGAATCTCCGTGCGCTTGAACTCGCTACCATGATGGAGAGTCTGCCCGAGCCGCAGACCAGATATCGTGACAAGGCAGTCAACTGTGTATTCCGTGACTCCCGTGGATGGGATTGGGTGGGCACCTCGTCAGGTCTTCAGCTTTACCGCAGTTCCTCTGACCGTCTGCCGGTAGTCTACACCCGCAACGACGGACTGCTGAACAATGTGATCCACACCATCATTGAGGATGGTATGCACAATATCTGGGTGGGCACGAGTTATGGTATCAATTGCCTGCTGATCCAGGATGGCAATTTACGTTTCATTAACAGCTATAACCAGTGGGACAATGTCCCCAGCGAGTCGTTTGTCAATGGCAAGGCCTTACGTCTGAACGATGGTACCATTACCATGCAGATGCTCGACCATGTGATAGAGTTCAATCCCGATAAGATGATCACCGTCACCGGGGGCGTGATGTATGACATCACACCGAAACTCATCAGGTTGATGGTGAACGGCAATAACCTCCAAACCGGCGATGAACTCGATAGCAACGTCATTCTGGACAAGGCCATTCCTCGTATGAAGGAGATTAACCTTAACTATAACCAGAATTCGGTGACGCTTACCTTCTCGTCTATGAACTATTTCCGTCCGGAGCAGACCTTCTATCGTGTGCGGATCAAGGGGCTTGACGAAACCTGGCGAGTGCTTGCCAGATACAACTCGGGCGGTCTCGTTGACTCACGCGGACTACTCCATCTGCCGATGGTCGCCCTGAAGCCGGGTTCATATGTCGTGGAGGTGCAGGCGTCGATGGTACCCGACCGTTGGGACATGGAACCCTATCAGTGGGTGATCAACGTGAACGAGCCTTGGTGGCGTACGACGGGTGTACTGTTGCTCTTTGTGCTCTTGTTGCTCATCCTGCTGGGTATCAATACCTATTATTATATAAAGAATGTGGGTATGCGGGCTAACCGTAATGCTCAGGAGCGTGGTGTCGTCAGGCAGATCCGTCGGTTTGCCGAGCATTGCAGCCGTCAGGATTCGGTGGTGCTGGAACCTGTGCCGGAGGAATACAAGGGCATGGAAACCAGTTCGCAGAACGTTCTGACCCCCGAGTTCATATCGACCATGGAGAAACTTCTGCCTATCGTGTTGGAGAAAGACGACGAGAAACTGACGATGCGTGAGCTTTGTGCCGAAGCGAAGATGGAACTCCCGTCGTTCTATCAGCTCATCTTAGGAAATATCTATAAGAGTCCGCGTCCGATGGCTAAGACGCTGATGCTGAGGAAAGCGGAGCATCTGCTGACGACCACGGAGAAGGAAGTGGAGGAGATAGCCAGTGAATGCGGATTTATCTCACCCAACTATTTCATCGGTACGTTCTATCATGAGCATCAAATGACGCCAGAGGTGTTTCGACAGAAGAATAGTCGTCTTCGTCAAGCTTTCCGTTTCAATTGAGCGTGACTTGTCCGAAAGCTGCCAGGCGCCAGGTGCGCCCTCCCGTCTCTTTGTAATAAACGAGAACCTGATAGCGGTTCTCTGTCTGGTAGAAGTTTCCTTCTGAGGGCAGGACGCGTCTCGTTCCATGCTCATCTTCCCATAGATATTGGTAGGAATAATAGCCTTGCTTCTGTAGGATGCTGGCCGTGAACAGATCCTCATCGGCATCGTAGGTCATGCGGTAGTTGTCTGCTCGGCTGTCTGTGGTCCAGCGGCCGTCGATGACGATATGTCCGCTTGACGGAGCATCAGCCTTTAAACGATAGTTCACCCAGACATAGTCGCTGGCGGTATCGTTCTCGCGGTTGTCGCTGTTGCGGATGCAGAAGTCGCCGTCGGCATCCTCGTCGTATAGGTAGTTAGGCCGGCGTTCGTTCATGAAGGGGAACACCTGGTAATAGTCTCCGTCCCAGCGGATGTAGTCGATGCCCATCGTGGGGTGTGAGGGGTCGAGCACCTCAAACTTGTGATATTCGTTGCCTGCGTCGAAGATCAGTTCACGGGCGTGGCTCCACTCAAGGCCGTTGTTGGTGATGAACGTGGGCCGTACGTTGCGCCGCCAGTTGTCCTCTCGGCCATTCTGCATCACCACCGTCTGTATCTGCTCCTCAGGACGGATGACCTGTAGGTTACGGTAGCCTACAGACATTGTCAGCTGCTGGTGACGGTCGTTGGTATCGATATCGGTGTTAGTAGTGACGGTCATCGACAACTGCATTGACTGCTCGGTGACCATTATCTCTACCATCAGGACATCATCGTTGCTGCCGTCTTCACGGACATGCAGGCGGTAGTTGCCGCTCATCTTCAGCCGACACAGGTCGTTGGGCAACGAAAACTGATAGTGGGTATAGAGAACAGTGGTATTGATGGAATATTCGAAGTCGTCGATGACGTTGTCGTTGAACCCCGTCAGCCAGTCGCTCTCAAACAAATCTTCCGTCGGCGTCCAGTCAGCTTCGCAACGCTCCACGTGGAGGACGTAGCGGTGATAATCATGCGACAGTTCGTCGAAGCCCACGTCGAGACGGTCCTTAGAGTCGAGCTTCATCACGGGCAGCGCCTGCCAGTTATGGTTCACGACTGCCTGCAGCGACTTCACCTGTGGGTCGTATATAACATTTTTTCCTGCTGCCGTCAATGACAGCAGCAGGAAAAATAATGTTGTGAGTGAGTGTCTCATTACTCGCCCTTGATGGCAGCAACACCCGGGAGCACCTTACCCTCGATGGCCTCGAGCAGAGCACCACCGCCAGTAGAGATGTAGCTAACCTTGTCGGCCAGACCGAACTTGTTGACACAAGCCACAGAGTCACCACCACCGATGAGAGAGAATGCACCCTCGGCAGTAGCCTCGGCAATAGCCTCACCGATAGCGCGGCTACCAGCTGTGAAGTTGTCGCACTCGAACACACCGGCAGGACCGTTCCACAGGATGGTCTTCGCACCTTTGATGGCCTTGCGGAAGTCCTCCTGAGAGGCGGGACCAGCGTCAACACCCTCGAAGCCTGCGGGAACCTTGTTGGCGGGGCAGGTGATGATCTCAGCACCCTCCTTCACGGTCATCGTACCGAAGTCGAGTCCGTTGGTAGCGGTGCAGTCAGAACCGAGCACGAGCTCTACGCCGTTCTTCTTGGCCAGCTCCTCAACGCCCAGAGCCACATCCAGCTTGTCGAGCTCCACGATAGAGTCGCCGATCTCGCCGTCGTGAGCCTTGGCGAAGGTGTAGGTCATACCACCGCAGAGGATGAGCTTGTCGACCTTACCGAGCAGGTTCTCGATGATACCGATCTTCGAAGAAACCTTTGAACCGCCCATGATGGCGACGAACGGACGCTTGATGTTAGAAAGCACGGCGTCAACAGCCTGAACCTCCTTCTCCATCAGCAGGCCGAGCATCTTGTTGTCGGCGTCGAAGTAGTCGGCGATGACAGCGGTAGAAGCGTGCTTGCGGTGAGCGGTACCAAAGGCATCCATCACGTAGCAGTCTGCGTATGAAGCCAGCGTCTTGGCAAACTCTTTCTGAGAAGCCTTCATAGCCTTCTTTGCCTCGTCGTAAGCAGGATCAGCCTTGTCGATACCTACGGGCTTACCCTCTTCCTCGGGATAGAAGCGCAGGTTCTCCAGCAGCAGAGCCTCGCCCATCTTCAGGGCCTTAGCAGCGTCGGCAGCCTTGGCGCAGTCGGGAGCGAAAGCTACGGGCACACCGAGAGCCTTCTCCACAGCCTCGCGGATTTGACCCAGCGACTTCTTGGCGTCTACCTTACCCTTGGGCTTACCCATGTGCGACATGATGATGGTGGCACCACCGTCGGCCAGGATCTTCTTCAGGGTGGGGAGAGCACCGCGGATACGGGTGTCGTCAGTGATCTTACCATTCTCGTCGAGGGGTACGTTGAAGTCTACACGTACGATTGCCTTCTTACCGGCAAAATTGAATTCGTTGATAGTCATAACTTGTTATTATTAATAATGTGAAAAACTTCGTTCTAACGCGAGTGCAAAATTACGATTAATTTTTTAATTAGGGAACGCAAAAGACTCAAAGACGCAAAGTTTTTTTGTGTTTTTAACGGAAAAACCACGCTTCCTTATCTGTGTGTTCTCAAATTGTTATCCGAAGATAGCATACTGTTACGTTCGAGGATCAGCCGAAGAGTTCGCGGAGGGCTTCTTCAACCTTGCGGACAGGGTGGAGCGTGATGTGGTATTTCTTCGCGTCAAAGCCCTGAAGGTTGTACTTGGGGATGATCATATCCGTGAATCCCAGTTTCTCGGCCTCGGCGATGCGCTGTTCGATGCGGTTCACGGGGCGCACTTCGCCAGAGAGCCCCACCTCGCCAGCCATACACCAGCCGTTCTCGATGGGGGTATCGACATTTGATGACAGCACGGCGGCAATCACAGAGAGGTCCATCGCCAGGTCAGTCACCCGCAGGCCGCCTGCGATATTGATAAAGACGTCTTTCTGAGCCAGTTTGAACCCTACGCGCTTCTCCAGCACGGCCAGCAGCATGTTCAGTCGGCGCTGGTCGAAGCCTGTGGCTGAGCGTTGGGGAGTGCCGTATGCTGCCGTTGAAACCAGCGCCTGCGTCTCTACGAGGAAAGGCCGGACACCCTCGATGGCCGAGGAGATGGCGATGCCAGAAAGACCGTCGTGGTCCTGTGTCAGCAGCAGCTCCGAAGGGTTGCTCACCTGGCGCAGTCCGTTCTGCTGCATCTCGTAGATGCCCAGTTCAGAGGTGCTTCCGAAGCGGTTCTTGATGCTTCGCAGGATGCGGTACATATAGTGCTGGTCGCCCTCGAACTGTATGACGGTGTCGACGATATGCTCCAGGATCTTGGGGCCTGCTAGCGTGCCCTCCTTCGTGATATGTCCGATGAGGATGACGGGCACACCAGAGGATTTGGCGAAACGGAGCAGGGCCGAGGCGCACTCGCGGACTTGGGCGATGCTGCCTGCGCTAGACTCCACATCCTCGGTCATAATGGTCTGGATGGAATCGATGACGATGAGTTCGGGCTGCTCGGCCTTGATGTGGTCGAAGATCTGCTCAAGCGAATTCTCGGTGAGGATGAGGAAATTATCATTCTCGCCGCCCAGACGGTTGGCGCGCATCTTCAGCTGATGGGCACTCTCCTCGCCGCTGACGTAGAGGATGCGCTTCTCTGGCATGTGAAGCATCGTCTGCAGCGAGAGCGTACTTTTGCCGATACCCGGCTCTCCGCCAAGAAGCACAATGCTGCCTGGCACGAGCCCGCCGCCCAGAACGCGGTTCAGCTCTTCGTCGTGCATGTCGATGCGTGGGTCATCGTGGTTGGAGATGTCACGCAGGCGCAGTACCTTGTTTTCTTTCACAGCCCTCGACTCGCCCTTTCGCAGCGAGGCGGCGGCAGAGCGCGCAGCCTGTGAGCCTGTGTCACCCGCCACGCGAATCTCCTTGAACGTGTTCCACTGTCCGCAAGCCGGACACTTGCCAATCCACTTCGGCGACTCCTGGCCGCAGTTGGAGCAAACGTAAGCTATCTTGTCTTTTGCCATATCTTTTAATGATGCAAAGATACGAGGAATTTCCGAGAACGCCAAATGTTTTCTCAAAAAAGTGTTGCGTTCAATCAAAATGTTTTACATCACGGAGTGCCCATAGGGTTAACTCCGAGAAAGGTGCCAGTAAACTGGGAGTTTACTTAGCCTAAACTCCGACTTTACCCTATCTAAAGTCCGACTTTACTTAGCCTAAAGTCCGGGTGATAGTAACCCCTTGAATATCAAAGGCTTATGAAATGTGTTAAAAAGGGTTCCGTGGTAGTTAAATTATTTTACATTTTGCGTGATGCCTTCCTCAAAAGATAACAGGGTTGCGTGTGTTTTCGTGACCATTTTCAGGCATAAAGCGTTGGCGGTTTGAGGGAAAATGCGTATCTTTGCACCCGATTATGAAACGACTGATCATAGGAATCGTGCTCATGGGGCTTCTTGCGGCTTGCGGCCAGAGCTATGAGGATACGAAGCGACAGCGGAGAGAACATCAGAAACAGGCTATGCGTGAGGACTCGGCGGCGCTGAAGGTGGCCGTGATGCCTACCCTCGACTGTCTGCCGCTCTTCGTGGCAAAAGACCGTGCGATGTTTGACACCGCTGTGGATATCCGCTTGAAGTTCTTTACGGCCCAGATGGATTGTGATACCGCCCTGCAGCGAGGTAGGGTGGAGATGGCCATTACCGATTTGGTAAGGGCCGAGCGTATGCGCAGGCAGGGCGACTCGATCGCCTATCTCACGGCTACCAATGCTTATTGGCTGCTCATCGGGAACCGAAACCAGCGCATCACCCAACTGAAGCATCTCGACGACCGGATGGTGGCGATGACGCGCTACTCGGTGACAGACATGCTGACGCAGATGGCTGTGGACAGCGCGAAACTGAAGACGGAACGCGTGTTCCGCATTCAGGTGAACGATGTGAATGTGAGACTAGACATGCTGGAGAACAACGAGATGGACGCGCTGCTGCTGACGGAGCCTCAGGCCACGCAGGCGCTGCTGCTGAAGCACCACGTGCTACTCGACACGCGGAAGCTGGATATGCAGATGGGTGCCATCGCCATGAACAAACTGACGATGTCGCATGCCAACCGCCAAAAACAGCAGGAGGCACTCGTGAAGGGCTACAACAGGGCCTGCGATTCGCTGAACCACTATGGTCTGAAGCCGTATTACGACGTGATACGCCGTCATTACGATGTGTCGGAACAAGCCCTGCGCCAGCTGCCAGACAGCCTGAAATTCATGCCTGTCAGCAGACCGCGTGAGAAGGATGTGGAGCGGGCCAGACAATGGTGGCTCAAGAAATGAAATGAGGAACGAAGATGAAAAACGAAGCACTAGACAATATCTTAGACTGCCTGACCGACAGAAATCTCGGGAAAGCGATCGTAGCTGCGGACATTTTCCTGTCCGTACATCCGAATCAGATCAATTTAGACCGGCTGAACGCCATCAGGACCGACTATCAGCGGATGACCGACTACTGGCGGCGCGGATTCAAGGACCCTCAGGTGGAACATCTCTATGATAACATGCTGAAACGCATGTATGTCCTTTACGCTACGATAGCCGGCAACTATGAAGTGAGGCATTCTCCCTTCCTGCAGTCGCTGGCCGACAGGGCGAGGATGACACCGCGTGACTGGTCGCCACAGGTCGTCAAGGAAAGTCTGGAGGCGTATGTCTCAGATGTCGCCCTCTTAGGACTGGGTGCGGCTGGCGGGCAGGCTGGCGAGGTGTATGCGCGTCATCATAAGGAGATGATCGAGCTGTTCGATTTCATCCTGACATCGGGCGTGTGGTCTGACGGCTATGCGACGGCAATGGAGGAGATCGTGCTGTCGCCGACAGTCGACAGCTTCGACCAGCAGTTGATCCTCTCAAGTGTCATGCTGGCTAATATGAATGTGTTTGATATGGCCAAGTTCCGCATGATGGTCCATGTCTACAGTCAGGCCACCGATGAACAGGTGCGCCAGCGAGCCCTCATCGGATGGGTGCTCTCGCTGAACGTCGACATGAACTCCGACATCGCCCTGCTTGTCTACACAGAGGCGGTGGAGTTGGTGGAGAAACTGTTGGAGGATGAGGACTGCTGCCGTGAGTTGGTGGAGCTGCAGAAACAGCTCATCTACTGCATCAACGCCGAGCGCGACAACGCAAAGATACAGAATGAGATACTGCCCGATCTGATGAAGAACCAAGGCTTCCGCATGACGCGCAACGGTATCGTGGAGGAAGAGGAGGATGAGTTGAATGATATCCTGCATCCCGACGAGGCCGAGGAGAAGCTGGAGCGGGTGGAGCAGGCCTATCAGAAGATGTTGGATATGCAGAAACAGGGGTCGGATGTTTATTTCAGCGGCTTCTCACGCATGAAGGTCTTCCCCTTCTTCAACGAGATCGTCAATTGGTTTGTACCCTTCTATATCGACCATCCGGAGATCAGTCAGACTCTGGGAACGATCAAGAAGAGTCGCTTCCTCAGTGGATTGCTCAAGAGCGGTCCCTTCTGCAACAGCGATAAATACTCGTTCCTGTTGGCTTTCAACCAAGTGATGAACCAGATACCCCAGAATCTGCGTGAAATGATGGATAAGGGCGAGGCTATATTTGAGGAGGTCGCTCCTGAGGTGGCCGATCAGCCTGCCTATATCCGGAGGCGCTATCTGCAAGACCTCTACCGTTTCTTCCGTCTGTTCCGACAACGTGAGGCCTTCTGGAATCCTTTCGACCAGGAGAGTCCTGACTATCTGTTTCTCGCGTCATCAGTATACAGGAGTACACATATCGAGCCATTCTTCAACGAGGTCACAGCTTTCCTCATCAAGAAAAGCCACTATAAAGAGGCCAGATATATGCTGAACAACTATAGCGAGAACCGTGAGGACTTCCAGTATTATATGATGGCTGCGCATATCGGTATGAATCCTCTTGGTAACTACGCGAAGGCTGTGGAACTGAAGCCCGACAACGAACGGGCGATGGCCGGCTATGCCAGAGCACTCTTTGACCAAGCGGAATATCAGAAGTCGCTTGAGGCCTATGACAAGCTCCTCACCCTCCAGCCCGATAAGCGAAGCTATCTTCTAAACAGGGCTGTCTGCCTGATCAAATTGGATCGTTACGATGAGGCTGAGAAGATGCTGTTCAGACTGAATTATGAAAGGCCTGATGATACCAACGTGAATCGTGTGCTGGCCTGGGCGCTGACCTGTAACGGGAAATATGAGCAGGCGGATAAGATATACACCCAACTCATGTCAGAAGGGGATTCTTCAACGGACGATCTGTTGAACTACGGGCTATGTCTCTGGTTCAGCGGACATGTCGACGATGCAGCCGACTGTTTCCATCGTTACTTGAAAGAGAGTGGGGAGAAGAAAGAACGCTTCTTCAATCAGGAGAGGTGGTTGATTCATGCCAAAGGCATCACTGAGGCCGAGATTCAGATGATGCTCTATATACTTTGAACCTTTCCTTTATTAGTCCGCTGAGCCAGGTGCCCAAGAGCGGGATGCCTACGCCTGCTATGGTGTAGAGGATCCAGAACAGGTCTTCCTGAGAGTGATCGTGTATTACCATGTGGCAGCCTATCTGTCGCGGGTCGAGACCGTAGTACCAGATCTTCAGCAGACTCACCACTTTGTAGGAGATGATGTGGAAGATGAAGATGTTCAGCGTGTGGTCGCCCGTGTAGACAAGGAAACGTTTCAGCCAGCCTTTCGTACCGTCAATCCAGCGACTGATATTGTAGGTCATCAAGAAACCTAGTAGCGCAGGCACGGGCAGCGAAAGGAACTGGGTGTAGGTAGAGCGCCAGTTCATGTTGGCCGTCAGGTATTTGGAGAACAGGAAGACGATGACGGCAAAGACGAGAGTCAAAGGCAGCGAGACAAACACTCGGTCGGTCGCCTTCTGATAGCGTACAACAAACTGGCGGAAGATATATCCGCAGCCGAAGAAGAAGCAACCCATCATGTCGCGATAGCCGCCCTGAATGAGGTTGATGACACGCAGCCCCTCGTAGGTCTTCCAACCGCAGAGCAGCAGCAAGAGTATGCAAATGAGATAGGGCACAGCTTTTCTGGAAGCCGAAAACCTGGAAAATCTGGGTAATTGACATATTCTTGATATTCCCGCATCCATCACCTTATATATAATAAGGTATAGGATGCTCGCCACGAAGAGTCCGCGGAAGAACCAGAAAGCACCGCAGAGGAAGGCATCGTAGCCACCCATCGCCGTCACGATGGTCCATAGGTTCTGCTGCATCTGGTGCCAGGAGTAGGGGTGAGTGACACCGCCGGCCTCGTTGCCAAAGGTCTCGTTGAGGATGCCCAGGTCGAACATCCAGTTGTGGATAATAAGGAAGAAGACGGCCCATTTGACGAACGGCCAATAGAGTCCCTTCACACGTTTCTTGACGAAAGTAGCTTCATTGTCGAGATATTTCAGCGAGAAGAAGTAGCCCGCAGTAATGAAGAACAGGGGCATGTGGAACTCGAAGATGAATTTGCAGAGCCATCCCGGAGCCTCCGCATGGGCAACGACCATCAGGATAATGGCGATACCCTTGGCGATGGATATGATGGTGTCGCGCTTCATAGCCAAGGGGTGAGGAGGTGTCCGAACCAGCCGCAGAAACGCTTCCAGCGGGAACGGTTCTGGTATTCCTCTTCTGTCAGGAGGTCACATTTCTTGGTGTCCTCGATGAACTTGTCATCCAGCTGGCGTGTCACATCCTTGTCGATGATTAGGGCATTGATCTCGAAGTCGAAGCGCAGGCTGCGGGCATCGAGGTTCGTACTGCCCACCGTGCAATAGCGCCCGTCTACCATCATGATCTTTGAATGGTGGAAGCCCGGACGGTAGCGCCAGATATGGGCACCCCGTTTCATCAGCTTGCGGAGATTATAGTAGACAACGTCGGGTACAAGGGGAACATCGTATTTCGACGACATGATGATATCCATCTTCACCCCTCGCTCTGCACAGCGTTTCAGAGCCTTCATGATAGAGGGCGTGGGCACGAAGTAGGGATTGACGATCTTCACGGAGTCCTGTGCCTGGTCGAGAGCGCTGATATAGAACTGGCGCATGATCTTGTTCGTCACATTGGGTTCACGGGTGGCGATGCCGACAGTCTTGTTGCCAGCCTCTGTGCCTTGAAAATATTTGCCGTCTGTCAGTTCTTCTTTCGCCAGCTTCTTCCAGAAGCGCACGAATATCCGCTGTAGCTCATTGACGGCTGGGCCTTCGATGCGGCAATGCATATCGCGCCATTCGCCCACCTGCTCAGTACCCACCAGATAGTAGTCGGCTACATTCATGCCACCCGTATAGGCGATCTTGCCATCGATGACTACAATCTTCCGATGGTCACGCGGCCAGATGTGGTTCACCCAGGGGAACCGGATAGGGTCGTACTCGTAGATGTCGATACTGTCGGCATGAAGTTTCTGCAAATGCGACTTTTTCAGCGGTTGGTTGTTGGAGTCATTACCGAAGCCGTCGAAGGCGGCACGCACCTCGACACCCTCCTTCCTTTTCTCCCGTAGGATATCAAAGAGCAGGCCCGCGATGGAGTCGTTGCGGAAGTTGAAGTATTCCAGATGTACGCTGCTCTTAGCCTGTCGGATGGCCTCAAACATATCGGCAAACTTCTCCTTGCCCGACATCAGAAGCTTGACTTCATTACCTTTACTGAAGGTGATGCCATATTCGCTCATCTGTCGAAGGATGAGCGAATCACTGGTCTCTGCTTGTGAAAAAATTGATATCAGCAGGAATGCAATGATTCCTGCTGATCTTCTGAGATGTGTCATTGTCTGTGTTTCAGTCTGTATTCGAGTGGTGTCATACCGAACTTCTCTCTGAAGATGCTGATGAAGTTCTCGGCCGTGAAGAAGCCGATGTTCGAAGCCAACTCACTCATATTAATGTTCGTGCGCTTGAGCAGGATGCAGGCGTGCTTCAGTCGCATGTCGCGCACCAGCTCGGCGGGCGTCTTGTTGGTGAGATTCCGTATCCTGTGGAAGAAGGGAACACGCCCCATGCCCATCGCACTAGCCATCTCCTCCAGACTGATCTGACCACGACTCATGTTCTGCATCACGTATTGTTCGATGTTCTTCAGCAGTTGCTGGTCCATTGCGTCGAGCATAGAGTAGTCGGAGAGTGAGGCCTCCTGGTTTTCTTCCGTTTCTTCCTCAACGATGGTTTGCTTAACAAGCTCGTTGTTCTGACGTTTAATAATCTTTGTCTCTACACGATCCATCGGATCATCCTCGTTTTCGCTTCTCTGACCCTCGGCAGCCTTGTCGTACTCGTCCATGCTGATGCTCTCTGTAGCGGTGGTCATACTGGCGTTGCGATCCTCAAGCATACGGGTCTCTGCACCTTCGATGAGGTCGCTGTTCAGCTCGATGGGACCGAGACCGAGAATCTTGTTGAAGCGCATGGTAGCCTCCTGCATGTTGAACGGCTTGGCGAGATAGTCGTCGGCCGACAGCGTGATGTTCTGTGAGCGCATATCCTGTGGGGTCAGCACGCTTTCCGTCATCAGCACGAACTTCATGTTCTGCGTCTTGGGATTCATCTTAATCTGGTTGCAGAGGTCACTACCTGTTATGCCTGGCATATCCTGTTTACAGACAACGATGTCACACTGCATCTCGTCCAGATCAGCAGCAGCTTTCTCTGAACTGGTGTAGGCGAAGAAGTTGTATATGTACTTGAATCTGCTGGTGGCAAACTTCAGGAAGTCCTCGTTGTCGTCGATCATGACTACGGTGTACTTCATGGTTGGTGCATCGAGGGCAGCCCTTGATATGGGGGCGTCAGAGGTGAGGGTCTCGCTGACAACATCTGGTAGGTTGATCTCACCTCGACCGTTGAGTTCCAGACGGTCGTGGACGGCATTCTTCGCCCGTTCCTCAGGATTCTCAAGATGGGTCTGCATATCGCTGACGCGAGTGATGATCTGTAGCATCTGAGAGTGGAGTGCATTGAGCTGTTCGCGTTCCTCGAGTGACTTCTCCTTCTCCGAGAGATTACCGATGATGGACGTCATGCGGGCCATAGGCTGACGCAGATCCTCGCTGGCCGACTTGATCTCCTCGCGCTGGAGCATCAGTTCGCGGATGACGGCTTTCTTCCTGGTCTTAATGACGGAGAGCTGTTTGAGACCGACTCTCCAGAAGTAAATGGCGACAATGAGAAGGATGGCATAAGCGGTGAGCATCCACCAGGAGAGGAGCCAGTGGCGTGCGATGTTGATTTCGAGTACACGTTCCTGGTTGCTGACGGCACCCTCAGCGCTGACGGCTTTCACATGGAGAATGTACTTGCCGCTGGGGAGGTCGCGGAAGGTGACACCGTGGACCAGTGCGTTACCGTTGCGCCAATCCTCATCCTTGCCTTCCATCCAGTACATGAATTGCAGACGCTCGCTCTGATTGTAGTTTCCTGCTGCGAACTTGATAGTGAATGTGTTCTGGTTATATCCCAGTTCCAGCTTGTTAGTCTCGTTGAGGGCTTGCGGCAGTACGATATGCTCGTTGTAAATGTGTCCGGTCATGATTTCTTCCTCACCGATATAGAGTTGTGTCAGCATGACTCGCGGCAGGTCATCGTTATCATCCGAAGCCTTCTGTAGTACCCAGTTCACGCCGTAGAGTCCGCCCAGCAACACGTCGCCATCCTGCTTGGTGATGATGGCACCTGGGTTGAATTCGTTGCTCTGCAGTCCATCGGCGGTGGTGTAGTTATACAACCCGTAATTGGTCGTACCTTCCTCATGGTTACGCTGCACGACGATACGGCTGACACCACTGCTGGTGGTCACCCAGATACTGTGGTTCTTATCCTCAGCGATACCGCATACATTGTTGTTGCTCAGACCCTGTTTCTCTGTCAGATAGTTTAGTGAGTCGTTCTCGAGATTCAGGATGTTCAGTCCTTCGCGCGTGCCTATCCAAATAAGTCCGCGGGAGTCTTGTAGTACTTGTGTGATATAGTTGTTGGTAAACGACTTGATATTAGACTTGTTGCCTGTCAATACGGTTTTGTCTGTGGTCGAGAGGTTCAGGATGACGAGTCCCTCGGCCGTACCGATATAGAGGTCATTGGTCTTGCCGTTCTTATTGTAGAAGAGGCTGGTGATGTTGTTGGTGCTCAGTTTGCCGTTCTCACGTGTATACGAAGAGAAGGTGTTCATCTTTGGATTATACACCTGCATACCGCCGTTAGTGGCGATCCACAGGTTGCCGATCTTGTCGGTGCAGAGGGCGTTGATATGGTCGTCGATAAGTGTGGTGCTGCTGTCGGTAGCTAGAGAGTAAATCTTAGACGTGCCGTTCTTGATGCGTGTGAGTCCGTTGCGTTTGGAACCTATCCAGAGACTACCGTCTGGGGTGGTTGCCATGCACGACACCTTCATGCTGGCCAGAGTGCCTTCATAGCCGATGACTCCTTTGTCGCTGGTGCCGTACCAGATGTTCCCGTTGGCATCCTGTGCGATGGCTGTGACGTCGCCCAGGTGACGGGCCCCGAAGCGGTAGATATATTGTCCGCAGTAGGCTACGCCCGATTTCTCGGTTCCCACCCAAAGCAGGTCTGTGTCATCGACATATACGCTCTGGATGCTTACCTTCTCCTTCATTTGTGGGTTCTCATTGATGTTACGTGGTTGGACGGATTCCACCGCATGGGTATTGACATCCATCTTCATCAGTCCCAACTGGTCACTGCCGATCCAGATGTTTCCGCTGCGATCGCCTGCCATACCGTTGATGTTACGGTCTACGCCGATACCCGTCAGTCCCAGTGAAGCTCCGATCGAGGTGTCCCATTCTGTAGCATTCTTATTATACATGTACAGCGTACCCTGTCCGTAGAGCCAGATGTTGTCCATCTGGTCGGCGAAGGCTTTCAGCGACTTGGTGCGTTTGTTCTTCAGTGTTGGTAGACCCTCTGTTGCCCAAACGGTATGTTGCTGGTGCATGACGTCACAGCATACGAGTTTTCCGTCGTCATAGACGATGACGGCACCGTCGCGGCATTCACTGATGGAGCAGACGACACCCTGCGGGATGCCTTGCGCATCGTTGGTATAGCCAAATTCATACAACAACTGCTGCTGTTGGTTGTAGGCCACGACACCTTTGTTAGGAATGGCACCCCACAGGTTCTTGTGACGGTCGATATAAACGATGCTTGGTATCGTCTCGATACCCATACGGGCAAAGGTCTGTTTCATGTCACGCTCAAACGTCTCCGTTTGGGGGTGATAGATACAATAGCCTGACGAGGTCTCGATGAGCAGGTTGCCATCTAGCATTTCCTGAATGGAGTTGATGTAGCTGTCGTTCAACGAGGAACCGTCCTGCGAGTCGCTCTGGAAGTTACGGAACGTGTAGCCGTCGAAGCGATAGAGCCCTGCGGGAGTGCCGAACCATACGTAGCCCCTCGAGTCCTTCAGGATACAGTTCACCTGACTCGATGTCAGTCCGTCGCGGGCCTCAAGCGTCTTAAACAAATAGTCTGTTGGCGCTGCTTTCAGCGGCAACATCTGCAAAGTTATCACTGCCAACGGTAGTAACAGCATCAATGCGATCAGTAGTCTCTTTATCTTCATATTAATCTTCAATGATTAATGTTTAATGTTCAATGTTATATCATGCACGAATAGTGGTCTACGACGCCCAACAGATGGTTATCGTCATCAATCACCAGCACCGAGTGCACCTTATATTGATTCATGATTTTCTGTATCTCTGTAATCTTTGTATCGGCTTTGACGGTCTTAGGCGTGCGGGTCATAATGTCGCTGACGGTACGATCGAAGAACTCGGCCTGCCATTTCTCCATAGCCCTACGGATATCACCGTCGGTGATGAGACCGACAATCTGATCGTTTACTTCAGCAATGCCTAGTCCGAGCTTGCCTTTGCTCACAAGGATGATAGCCTCGCCCAGATGCATCTCAGGCGGCAGAACAGGTAAGTCTTCCTTGAACATCACGTCCTGAGCTGTCGTCAGCAGTCGCTTGCCCAGCTCACCGCCTGGATGGAACTGTGCAAAGTCGCGTGGCTGGAAATGTCGCTTCTCAATGAGAGCCACAGCCAATGCGTCGCCCATCGCCATCTGCGCCATCGTGGAACTGGTAGGCGCGAGGTTCAGCGGACAGGCCTCTTTCTCTACGCCTACATTCAGGAAACAGGTAGAGTATTTGGCTAACAGCGATTCTGGGTTGCCACTCATACCGATGATGGGAATCTGCATGTGTAGCACCATGGGAATGAAGCGCAGCAACTCGTCGGTCTGTCCTGAGTTCGAGATGGCGAGCACCACATCGTCGGAGGTCATCACACCGAGATCCCCGTGGAACACGTCAAGGGGATTGATGAAGAACGATGGTGTTCCTGTGGAAGATAGGGTTGCGGCGATCTTTGCACCGATGTGTCCGCTTTTGCCAACGCCCGTGACGATCACCTTGCCCTTGCAGCTGTACATTAGCTCAACTGCCTGCTCGAAGCCTTCGTCAAGTTTTTCCGTCAGTCCTAACACGGCTGCGGCCTCGTCTTTAAAACATTGTATGGCTAATTCTCTTGTGTTCATTCTTCTATCAGTTTACTGACGAGACTGTCGAGTTTATCAAGCTCCAACATATTGGCCGCATCGCTGAGTCCTTCGTCTGGGGTAGGGTGCACCTCAAAGAAAAAGCCTGTGGCTCCAAAGGCCTTTGCGGCAAGAGCCATCTGTGGCACAAACCGTCTGTCCCCCCCCGTCTTTCCGTCAGAACCACCTGGGCGCTGAACACTGTGCGTGCAGTCCATGATAACTGTAGGCACGAGCTCCAGCATGTCTGGGATATTACGGAAATCGACCACAAGGTTGTTGTAGCCCATCATGTTGCCACGTTCAGTGAGCCAGACTTCCTTGGCGCCAGCCTCACGGGCTTTCTCTACTGGGTAGCGCATGTCGCGGCCACTGAGGAACTGCGCCTTCTTGATGTTCACCGTTTTTCCTGTCTTAGCAGCGGCCACAAGCAAGTCGGTCTGTCGGCAAAGGAAGGCAGGTATCTGTAGCACGTCGCACACCTCACCAACGGGCTGTGCCTGCCAAGCCTCATGGATGTCGGTCAGAATCTGCAGGCCATAACGGCTCTTGATCTCGCCGAGCATCTGTAATCCGCGCTCCAGTCCTGGTCCACGGAAGGAATGGATAGAGGTACGGTTGGCCTTGTCGAACGAGGCTTTAAAGATGATGGTTGTGCCCAGTTTGGTGTTGATTTCCACCAACTTACGCGCCACAGTGTCAAGCAATTCAGCCGACTCTATGACGCACGGACCAGCTATGATGGTTACTTTTTTATTCATTTTGCTTTGCAAAAATACGCAAATTCCTTTATACCACCAAAGAAAATGGCAAAAATTTTATTTTTCCTTGACAATATGCACGTCTCTTTGTGGGAATGGGATGCTGATGCCATTCGTGTTGAGCGTCTCGTAAATACATTTCAGCACGTCGCTGATGACATACGATCGTCGTGGTGCCTCGGCCCAGATGAACAACTTGAAATTAATGCTTGAATCACCCATCTCTGTCGCCACACACTTCACGGGTTTCGAACGGTCTGTTCCCTGAATGCGCAGTCCGTTAACAGCGTCTTCGATGAGTGTTATCACCTGTTTTATATCAGAACCATAGGCCACCCCAAAGGGCACCACAGCCAGCACGTAGCCGTGATTCTTTGTCAGATTCTTGTAGTTACTCTTGAAGAGTTGTGAGTTCTGATAGGTGATCACCTCGCCGAAGATGGAGTCCACTACCGTCGAAGTGTAGCTGATAGACCTTACCTTTCCCCTTGTACCGTCTACCTCTATCCAGTCGCCCACCTTGATGCGTCCGGCCATCAGTGAGGCACCGTAGTAGAGGTTCTCGATGATATCCTTCGAGGCAAAACCGATACCTGTCGACAATCCTCCTGAGATGGCCACGAGCCATGTGACGCTGATGTTCAGCAGAGATAACGACATCATCAGCCAAATGCCCCATACCAGCACTTGGATGACGTTCCGTCCCATCACCTCTCTCGATGCTGCCGTCGTGGGGTCACGCATCACAAAGTGCATCCGAAGAATGGCCATGATGGTGCGAGAGATGTATTTGAAGAGGAACCACAGGCAGATGACGATCGACAGTTTGAAGATTGATACTTTCAGGTTGTCGAGCTCGATGAAGTTGTAGTTGAAGATGCGCCAGCAAAGATCGCTGAGATTGAACACCTTCGCAGCCCAGTAGATGCTGAGCATCACAGAGTTAACGCCAAGCACGGGCATCGCCACCTGTTCTGCCAGATGGTATCCCCACGTTTTTGTAATAGGCTTTTTGGATAACCCATGGCGCTGGGCGTAGTTCCTGATATAGAGGCTGATACAGGTGATGGTGAGTATGCAGGTGAGCTGCATGATCCACCAGATGAGCAGTTGTACGGCCAATAGTGTGTAACCTGCCCACGAACAGCACACGGAAGCTACGAACACCGTCAGCGACGTGTAGGCATAGAACATGTCAGACCTCGGAACATTACGCTTGTGCTTCTGTATCACAACCCATTGCCACAGAGCGCAGAGCAACAGTATCGGCGGTAGCATGAGGTTTACCAACTCGTTGGGTATGAGTATGATACGACAACCGATGACGATGAATCCGATGGCTATCAGTGGCGAGTAGATACGGAAGGCACTGCGAATCTGTTCACCTCCCACACGTAGCAGCAGTGAGATGAGGATTACACCCAAAAGCCATGCATACTCCACCAGCAGTCCAGATGCCATCACCAGGAAGTTCTGGCCCGTGTTATTCACAAATAGTCCCTGAATCAACGCAAAGGTTACGGTGGTAGTAGCCAGAATCACGGGTGTACGTTTCTTCTTGAACTCCTCTGTGTTGAACTTCTTGGGCATGAAGAAACGGAAGAAGAGCAGGTTGAGTACGATGGCGAGCACTACGAAGGCCGCTATGGCCACGAAGGTTCCGAGAATCCAATAACTGCTCCAGTCGCTGTTGGCGTTGGCATTCAAACTGTATTTCTTTTTCACAGCCTCTGTAAGGTTGCGCCAGTTGCGTCCGAAATGGCTTAACAGCGAGAAATAGTTGTTACCGCCGTTCACGAAGATGTTCTTCTGTATCTCCGAGTAACGTTTCTGTGCATAGTCGTTCAGGTTGCTCAGTCGTCGTTCCGTACGGTTGTAATGGCTGATGTATTGTGCCAGTTGACTGGATCCTTCGTCGAGGATTGAACGGATGTTTGTGGCCAGAATCAGACACGAGTCTCGGCGTGCGATACCCTGGTTGCCCAGAACCCTCGCCGGCATCATCTTCAGACTGCCTATCAGACTGTCGTAGCGTGCTATCTCGTTGTTGCTGCGTTCGAGGAAAGTGGTGAAAGGCAGCTGTCGCGAGTGGAACTGTCGGTATTGCTCTGTGGCCTCGTGGCAGGCATAGGTCAGGTCGAACACGTTGTCCTGTTGCTGTGAGTAGAGCATCAGGGCATTCTGGTCGGCGCGTTTCATGGCGCTTACCAACTCCTGAATAATCTGTTTGTTGCGTTGCTTGCGCACAGCCGAACGGGTGGTCAGTTCGACTTCATATTGCGCCAGTTCCTGCTGCAGGATGGCAAGTGTCTGGTTCAGGTCTTTTTCCTTGAGCACAGCGCCGGCTTCTGTCAGCATACCAATCATGAGGATGAATGTCAGTATGAGTCTTTTCATTGGGTTCTTCATTGTTTTGCACTGCAAAATTACAAAAAATACGGCAATCCTGCAAATATTTGAACAATAAGTTTCTGTGTTTGACGGATTTTTTGTAATTTTGCAGCCGGAAATCAATAAAAAGGTAAAGATTATGATGTTGATTGCAGACAGCGGTAGCACGAAAGCCGACTGGAGCGTGGTATCTACCTCGGGGAGCATCAAGACCACTTTCACCACAGAAGGAATCAATCCTTATCATAAAAGTCGCGACCTGATCAAGGCTATCCTTGGTGAGGTCAGTGCGCGTGTGGAAGCCTGTCAGACATACGATACAGGAAAACTTCATGTATATTTTTATGGTAGCGGTATTCGTCCGGAACAGCAGGCTCCGATGAAGTCGCTGCTGCATAATGCGCTGCCCTCTGCAGAGACGATAGAAGCCCAGAGCGATATGTTGGGAGCGGCCCGTTCACTCTGTGGCCGTAACTATGGCATTGCCTGTGTATTAGGTACAGGCGCTAATGCCTGCCTTTATGATGGCGAGAATATCATACAAAACACACCGGCACTCGGTTATATTCTGGGTGATGAGGGTAGCGGTGCTGTTCTTGGAAAGAGCTTCATACATGATTTGTATAGCGGACTTTTGTCAGAAGAATTGAAAGTTGATTTCGAAACTGAGACAGGTTTTTCGCTGGCTCACATCATCGAGCGTGTCTATCGTCAGCCCCAGGCCAACCGTTTTCTGGCATCGTTCTCGCCTTTTATTCACGAACATCTCGATTCCCCAGGCCTGCGTGCACTGGTGGTGGATAACTTCTCCAAGTTCCTCACGACCCATGTTGCTCCTTACGACCGTCGCGACCTGCCTGTGTCGTTTGTAGGTAGCATCGCCTGGGCCTTCCAGCGTGAGTTGCGTCAGGCTGCGGCATCGCTGGGCTTCACGATAGGAACCGTGTTCCAGAGCCCTATGCAGGGTATTATTTCTTATCATAGCAATAGATGAATAAATACTTTAGATATCGGCTTGTCGCCCTGATAGTTGCGGCAGCCCTTTTTCCTGTTGCGGCTCAGTCGCAGCTGGTTATTAATGAGCTGATGCAGTCGAATATCGACTGCATTATGGATGACCAGAATGATTTCCCTGACTCTTGGGTAGAACTCTATAATCCTACCGATGCAGCCATTTCGCTCGCTGATTACAAAATTGGTACCAAGATTGATAAAGACAAAAATCCTGTCAAAGCTTGGCAGCTGCCAAAAAATGTGTCTGTGCCTGCAAAAGGCTATCAGCTTATCTATTGTGATAAGAGTTATGACAAGTTGGTAGAGGATCTTGATTTTAAATTGGCTCCAGTAGGAGGCCTTAGTGACCCAGCAAAAGAGACGTTAAGGCTGCATACCAACTTCCGCTTGGAGTCGGGTAAGGGATGTGTGGTGTATCTCTTTAAAGGTGACGAGTTGGACGAAGAGGCGAGTATGGCTGATTCGCTGAAGAAACAGCCTGCGCCAAATATTGCCTATGGTCGTGAGTCTGACGGTTCTGGCAAGTGGGGTTACGAGTTGACGCCTACACCTGAATCTGCTAATGAAGGCGGAATTGTCGATAACAAGAATATCTTAGGCGCTCCTGTGTTCAGTCACTCTGGTTTTGTGAAAACCACTGTTGCCCCGTTTGAACTGACGCTGTCTTTTCCCGAAAAGATGCCAAAAGGTGCAAATGGGAAAAATACAAAAATATATTATACGCTAAATGGCAAGGAACCTACTAAAGAAAACGGAATCCTCTATGACGACAATCCTATATCCATTGATCAGACGACAGTGGTTAGGGCCAAGCTGTTCTGCGACGGCTATATGTCGCCCATATCCAGCACTCAGTCGTATATCTTCCTTGGCCACAAACTCAAACTGCCTGTCATCTCCATCGTTACAGATGATGATTATTTGAATGACAAGACCATCGGCATTTTTTATAATAATGACACAGATAGCCGTCGAGAATCTGATAACTGGCGTCGTCCCATCAATCTGGAATATTTTGAAGGCGAAGGGACAACAGGCATTCTTAATCAGCTCTGTGAGACACGTGTGGCAGGAGGTTTCTCGCGATCATTCGACAGGAAGACGCTGATTATTTATGCCAACAAGCGCTTTGGCGAGAAATTCTTCGACCATGAGTTCTTCCCCGACCAGAAACCCGGTCTTCACAAATACAAGTCGCTCGCGCTGCGAAATGCCGGAAACGACTACGATTACCTCTATATGCGCGATGCGATGACTCAGCGTCTTATGGGTTCAAACACTGATTTGGACTGGCAGGCATGGAGTCCCGCCATCGTCTTTATTAATGGCGTATATTATGCGATGCTCAACATTCGTGAGAGAGCCGAGGAAGATAATATCTATGCCAATTACGATGGTCTGGAAGACATAGACCTGATTGAGAACTGGGATAACCTCAAGGAAGGCGATATGAAGAACTGGAACGAGTTTGATGCCTTCTACCGTGAAAACACCAACCACTCAATAGATGAGTACGAACAGAGGATGGACTGCCAGGAGTTTATGAACTTGTTTATGATGAACCTCTTCTACAGCAATCTCGACTTCCCTGGCGGTAATATCGTTGCATGGCGGCCCAGAGCAGAAGGTGGTCGCTGGCGCTGGATAGCTAAGGATGTGGACTATGCTATGGGTTATCGTGGTGGTGGAGGAGAGATACCTTATGACTATCCGACCCTGAAGTGGTTTGAAAATAAGGAGAAACAGTTAGATCCGGATGATACTTTCGATCCTGATTTTGATTGGGGGACAAACGATCCACATTGGACTCTGTTGTTCCGTAATCTGATGAAAGTCCCAGAATTCAAGAATAAGTTCATTGAACGCTATGCCATCTATACCGGTGATTTTATGAATTACGAAGGTATGCACAGAGTGTGGGACCCTATGTATGAAAAAATTAAGGATGAGTTGTATTTCTTCTGTAAAGCCATTGGCAATATGTCACTTCACGATTACTATGCTTCTGAAATGGAATATGTCGACGAATGGATTAGGTTCCGTACTGACGCGTTTACCACTCAGTTGTGCGAGTTCTATAATCTGGAAAATCCCTATTTCCTGACCATCAATACCACCTCTGGGGTGAGCATTGATACGCTGACCTTTAATGATCATCGCCTTTCGCAGGGACGGTATAACGGACTTTATTTCAGGGATCATCCCATCAACCTGAAGGCTGTATACTCAAAGTATCATGTTGTTACCGGGTGGACTATCAACCAGGACGGCGTTGAGAGTACTCAGCAAGGAGCAGAACTCAACTGGATGATGCCTGCCTGCAGCCATCTGAGTATCGAGCCGATATGGAAACTGAGGGGGGACTTTGATAATAGTAATGTGGTTGATCAGACCGATATCGATCTGATGGTTTCTGCTGTTATGCGCACCAAAACAGATACAACAGACTACTCGGAATATGACCTGAATAACGATAAAAAGGTCGATGCAGCAGACCTTGTGATACTTGTGGCGATTGTCAACAAGAAGTTGTAGTAAACATTATTTACCATATTTATATTGGCTAAGGGTGGGTAAGACCTGCCCTTAATTTATGCTTTTGTGCGGCTTTTGAGTTTCCTTAGCCCAAACTCTGACTTTCATGCCATGAAACTCCAACTTTCCTGCCATGAAACTGTCCGTTTCTTCAGACGTTCGCCATGGGAAGATGTGGGCTGTTTGATGTTGACTTTCTGTAAACTAATTTCGTTGTTTCTATCGACAAATTGTCTTTCATTTTCTTACAATCTTACAATCTTACAACCTTACACGGCATGCAATTTTTGCTGAGTGAATTTTTAATAATAATATATATTTTAATATATATTATTATTAACTATTTCTTTCACGCTTTTTCCCCGTCCTGTGTAAGATTGTAAGATTGTAAGATTGTAAGATTTTGCTGTCTTTAAAAAAAACTCCGTATATATTTGGTCATGTCGGATTTTATTTGTAACTTTGCAGCATGAATATAAATATGATGTCGTTTACGAAAAAGCTGAATGTGACTGCGGTTCTCCTGGCGGCTGTGTTGATTATGGCCTGCCATCAGAAGACAGAGCAGCCTGTGTCTCCTTTTGTGAAGGTTGAGAACGGACACTTTGTGAAGGACGGTAAGCCCTATTATTATGTGGGTACGAACTTCTGGTACGGGGCTATCCTCGCATCTGAAGGACAGGGTGGTGACCGTGAGCGCCTGTCGAAAGAACTCGACCTGATGAAGCAGATGGGTATCGACAACCTGCGCGTCCTCGTGGGCTCCGATGGTGAGCGAGGTGTGAAGACGAAGGTGGAGCCGACCTTGCAGATTGCTCCGGGCGTGTATAACGACACAATTCTGGCCGGACTTGACTATCTGTTGCAGGAGATGGGCAAGCGTGATATGGTGGCCGTGCTTTACTTGAACAACTCCTGGGAGTGGAGTGGGGGCTACGGCTTCTATCTTGAACAGGCAGGTGCCGGCAAGCAGCCTAGACCCGACGATGTGGGCTATCCCGCCTTCATGCAGGCGATGTCCAAGTATGCTACCAACGAAAAGGCCCATGAGCTGTTCTATGACTATGTGCGTTTCATCCTCACTCGCACAAACCGTTATACCGGTAAGGCTTATAAAGACGATCCCGCCATTATGTCGTGGCAGATCGGCAACGAGCCTAGAGCTTTCTCCGCAGAGGCCTTACCCGCCTTTGAGAAGTGGCTGGCAGAGGCCTCAGCCCTCATTCGAGAACTCGACCCCAACCACTTGATCAGCATCGGTTCTGAGGGCGCGTGGGGTTGTGAGAACGACTTCGGTTGTTGGGAACGTATCACCGCTGACCAGAATATCGACTACGCCAACATCCATCTGTGGCCCTACAATTGGGGCTGGGCGAAAGCTGACTCACTCATAGAGAACCTGCCGAGGGCCAAGGCGAACACGAAGGAGTATATCGACCGTCATCTGGAAATCTGCGACCGTATCAACAAACCGCTGGTGATGGAGGAATTCGGCTATCCCCGTGATGGTTTTCAGTTCGCCCTGGATACACCCACCAAAGGTCGCGACGGCTTCTATGAGTACGTCTTCTCCCTTGTGGGCGACAATGCCGAGCAGGGTGGCCATTTCGCAGGCTGTAACTTCTGGGGATGGGGTGGACTGGCAAAGCCGAGACATGAACAATGGCAGGTGGGCGACGACTATACGGGCGATCCCGCACAAGAGGCTCAGGGACTGAATTCCGTGTTCGCCTCCGACACCACCACACTTGCTATCATCCGCTCGCAGGTGGACAGAATGGATAAGTTGACGAAATAGTGTCATCATTGGACAAGAAAAAGTACATGGGTTCCGAGAAATAGTCATATCTTTGCACCGCAATTTGTAATCAACAAAAAGTAAAATGAAAAAACTACTATTATTGATCCTCTGTATGATGGCGTTTACGACGCTGTCGGCACAGATTCGCGGTGAGGAGATCCAGGTGCTGGTGCAGCCCGACCATCAGGACTGGACTTACCGAACAGGTGAGAAAGCCACCTTTAACGTGAGTGTTCTCAAGTCGGGTACCCTACTCAATGACGTGAGCATCGACCTGGCTGCAGGTCCTGAGATGTACCAGGATGTCAAGAAGCAGACGGTGCTGAAGGATGGTACATTGAAACTTTCAGGTACGATGCGCCAGCCCGGTTTCTATCGTGTCGATGTGACAGCCCATGTGGGTGGGAAGGACTATAAAGGTGCCTGTGGCGCTGCTTTCTCTCCCGAGCAGCTACAGCCCTCGACAGTGATGCCCGCCGACTTCCAGAGTTTCTGGCAGGATGCTGTCGCTGAAGCACGCAAGACAGACCTCGACCCCATGAAACGGTTGTTGCCGGAACGTTGTACGAAGGACGTGAACGTCTATGAGGTGAGTTTCCAGAACGAACGTTGGGGGTCCCGCACCTATGGCATCCTCTGTGTGCCGGTGAAGGAGGGCAAGTATCCCGCCTTGTTACGTGTGCCAGGTGCTGGTGTCCGTCCCTACGGCGGTGATGTCTACACGGCTTCACAGGGTGCCATCACCCTTGAAATCGGTATCCACGGCGTTCCTGTGACGATGGAGCAGAAAGTCTATGAAAATCTGAACAATGGAGCCCTCAGGGGGTATTGGGAGTTTAACATGGACTCACGTGAGAAGCACTACTACCACCACGTGATTCTTGGTTGTATCCGAGCCATCGACTATATCAGCGAGTATACCCCCTGGAACCATCAGGAACTCGGTGTGACGGGCTCCTCTCAGGGTGGCTTCCTCTCGCTTGCGACAGCAGGTATCGACCAGCGCGTGACCTTCTATGCACCTGTGCATGCAGCTCTCTGCGACCACACGAACTCGCTGAAAGGTATAGCTTGTGGATGGCCGCACTATTTCTATTGGAATAAAGGTAAGGGTCAGGAGAAGCAGATCGAGGTGTCGCGCTATTACGACGGTGTGAACTTCGCCCGGCTCATCACTGACAAACAGACGGGCTGGTTCTCCTTTGGCTATAACGACGATGTAGTGCCACCTACGACAGCATGGGCCACCTATAACACGGTGAAAGGTCCCAAGGAGATTTCTCCCTATCGTGCTACCTGGCACTTCTGGTATCAGGAGCAGTGGGATGAATGGGAGAACTGGTTACTGAAACAAATGAAAATAAAACTATAAATGATGGAGAAGATGAAGAAGTATTTTGCTATAGTCGTGACAGTGATAGCCATTGTGGCTTGTACGACACAGAAGCAGGTTGAGCCTGAAAAGACCTTGGCCCAGCAGTTGTTTGAACGTTTGGACTCCCTCCGACAGAAGGGTATTATGTTCGGACATCAGGACGATCCGTTCTATGGTTTAACGTGGGAATATCAACCGGACTCGAGCGACGTGAAGAACGTCTGTGGCGACTGGCCTGCCGTGATGGGATTTGAACTCGGCGGTATTGAGATGGGTGATACGAAGAATCTCGACAGCGTACCCTTCACGAAGATGCGCGAGGAGATTATCAGGCATCATCAGCGTGGCGGCATTATTACCATCAGCTGGCATCCGCGTAATCCCCTCACAACTATCGAGGGCGGTGGTCTCGCAGGACAAAAATTCCCTGAAGGGACAGCGTGGGACGTAAGCGATACAACAGTTGTGAAAAGCGTGCTTGACGGTGGTTCACAGAATGAGAAATTTTTGTTATGGATGAACCGCTTGGCTGATTTCCTCGCAACTTTGGAGACCGATGATGGACAGAAAGTCCCCATCATCTTCCGTCCCTGGCACGAGAACACAGGTTCATGGTTCTGGTGGGGTGAGAAACTCTGCACGGCTGACGAGTATAAGGCGCTGTGGAACCTCCTGCAGGACTATCTGAATGGTCGTGGTTTCGACAACCTGCTATGGGCTTACTCTCCTGGAATGGCTTCTGATTTGACGGAAGAGAAGTATCTGGAGCGTTATCCTGGTGACGACCGGATCTCACTCGTTGGCATCGACGGTTATCAGTGGGGCACGAAGGAGGACTTTGTCTCCCAGCTTGACCAGAACCTCGCTATGCTTACCAAATTTGCTGCCGATCATGGGAAAATCGCTGCTCTGACAGAGTGTGGATTGAAGAATCTGACAGACCCCACATGGTGGACGTCGACGCTCACACCTGTGCTCGACAAGTACGGCATCAGCTACTTCCTGGTGTGGCGAAATTATAAAGAGGAGTGGTTTGGCCCTTCACCCTCAAAGCCCGATGCTCCTTACTTTAAAGAGATGTATGCGAAGGAGAATGTATTGTTTTTGAATGAGATCCAATAAGATATGACTGAATTTGAACATAAGATAGCAGTTCTGCGGCAACACCATGAGGAGTTGCTGAGTCGTCAGAACGAACCCTTGGAGTGGGGGAACGGCATCTACGAGAAATATAAATATCCTGTGGTGACGGCTGAACATGTGCCCTTGGAGTGGAAATACGACTTCAACGAACAGGACAATCCCTACCTGATGCAGCGTATTATGTGCAACGCCACGCTGAATGCCGGTGCACTGAAGTGGCAAGGTAAGTACCTGTTGGTGGTGCGCGTAGAGGGAGCCGACCGTAAGAGCTATTTCGCTGTGGCAGAGTCGCCCAATGGCATCGACAACTTCCGTTTCTGGGAAGAGCCCATCACGATGCCCGACGATGTGATTCCTGCCACTAACATCTACGATATGCGCATCACGCAGCACGAAGACGGCTGGATTTACGGCGTGTTCTGTGCCGAGCGTCATGATGACTCCCAGCCCGGCAATCTCTCGGCAGCTACGGCTACAGCCGGTATTGCCCGTACCAAGGATCTGAAGACCTGGTATCGTCTGCCCGACCTGAAGACCAAGTCGCAGCAGCGTAATGTCGTCTTGCATCCTGAGTTTGTAGACGGGAAGTACGCATTTTATACCCGTCCGCAGGATGGCTTCATCGACACAGGCTCTGGCGGTGGTATCGGCTGGGCATTGGTCGATGATATCACCCATGCTGAGATCCAGGAAGAGACAATCATCTACGAGCGTAAGTACCACACCATCACTGAGGTGAAGAATGGCGAGGGGCCGCATCCCATCAAGACCCCGAAGGGTTGGCTGCACCTGGCTCATGGTGTTCGTGCGACGGCCGATGGCTTGCGCTACGTGTTATATATGTACATGACAGCCCTCGATGATCCTACCAAGGTGATAGCCCGTCCGGGTGGCTACTTCCTCGTACCTGAGGGCAACGAGTACTTGGGCGACGTGATGAATGTGGCTTTCGCCAACGGCTGGATTGCCGATGAGGATGGCAAAGTGTTCATCTACTATGCCTCTGCCGACACACGCATGCATGTGGCCACCTCGACCATCGATCGTCTGGTGGATTACTGTATGAACACCCCTGAGGATGGTCTGTTTACTGCAGCCAGTGTGGAGACCATCAAACGCCTGATTGAGAAGAATCGTCAATCGAAATATAACAAATAAGTATAATCTATGGTAAAAACTAAATTGATCGAGAAAATCGGTTATGGCTTCGGTGACATGTCATCGTCGACCTTCTGGAAGGTGTTTTCTTACTATCTTCCTATCTTCTATTCAAACATCTTCGGCCTGTCGCTGATCGACGCGGGTGTGCTGGTGCTCGTCACACGTATCTGGGATGCTGTTTCAGACCCCATGATGGGTATCATCTCAGACCGTACGAACACGAAATGGGGTAAGTACCGTCCATACCTGCTGTGGGTGGCACCTTTCTTCAGCATCTGTGGTATCCTGTTGTTCACCACACCCGACTGGAGCTATGGCGCCAAACTCATCTGGGCCTACGTCACCTACATCATGATGATGACCGTCTATACGGGTATCAACGTACCTTATGGTGCCATGTTGGGTGTGATGACCGACGACACCAACGAGAAGACCGTGTTCTCCTCATTCCGTATGTTCTTCGCCTATGGTGGCTCGTTCCTCGCCCTGTTCCTCTGGGAACCGTTGACGAACATGTTCGGAGGCTACAAGTCGCCCGATGGCTGGTTCTGGGCAATGGTGGTCATTGCTGCTGCCTGCTTCGTGATGTTCATCCTCTGCTTCCTGCTGACGAAGGAACACCTGAAGACCGTCTCCACGGTGAGTGTGGGCAGCGACTTCAAGTCTCTGCTGTCTAACAAGCCTTGGTGGCTGCTCATCGGAGCTGCCCTGTGTTCCAACCTGTTCAACACCGTTCGTGGTGCCACAGTGGCTTACTTCTTCCTCGACATCATCGGCCCGGATGTCAGTCTGACGATCTTCGCCTTCACCATCCTGTTCTACTCAGGCCTGTTCCTGGGTGTGGGCGAGGTTGCCAACATGGCGGGTGTTGCTCTCTGTGTGCCCATTGCCAATAAGTTGGGTAAGAAGTCTACCTTCATCATGGTGAATGCAGCCCTTGTGGTGTTCAGTATCTTGTTCTTCTTCGTGCCCTGCACGCCTTCAGGTTTCTGGACGATGCTGATTCTGCAGGTGATCATCTCGATCTTCACTGGTATCATGTCGCCGCTGGTTTGGAGTATGTATGCCGATGTGAGCGACTATGCTGAGCTGAAGTTCAATACCGCTTCTACGGGTCTGATCTTCTCGTCGGCCTCAATGGCTCAGAAGTTCGGTGGTGCCATCGGTGGTGCTGCTGTGCTGTGGCTCCTCTCTGGCTTTGGCTATGTGACTGACGCCGACCAGTTGGCAGCAGGTGCCGTACAGCCCGAGAGTGCTCTGATGGTGCTCCGCTGGCTCATGAGCTTTATTCCTGCGATGGTGGCAGCCCTTGCCATCGTTGTGGTATGGTTCTATCCGTTGACAACGAAGCGTGTGCAGGCTATCAACGAGGAACTGAAGAGCGTTCGTGCGATTGAATAATAGCGAGGTAATGATCAATACCCAAACATTGAGAAACGAGATGCAGGATGTGTTGGAAAACAACATCCTGCATTTCTGGCAGACGAAGATGGTTGACCGTGAGAACGGTGGCTTCTATGGTCGGATTGATGCGCAGGAGGTGCTTCATACCGAGGCAGAGAAGGGCGCTATCCTCAATGCCCGCATCCTCTGGACGTTCTCTGCAGCCTATAGAGTGTTCTCTCACCTCTCACCTCTCACCCCTCACCTCCAAGAATACCTGGAGATGGCTCAGAGGGCGAAGGACTATATCATCGAGCACTTCATCGATCCTGAGTATGGTGGTGTCTTCTGGAGCGTCGATTACAAGGGACTGCCGCTGAACACCCGCAAGCAGTTCTATGCCATCGGCTTTGCGATCTACGGACTGACGGAATATGTGCGTGCTACCGGCGATCGCGAGGCTCTGGAGTATGCGCTGCAACTCTACGACTGTGTTGAGGAATATGCCTTCGATCGTGAACACAACGGTTATATCGAGGCATGTTCGCGAGAGTGGGGGAAGATTGCCGACATGCGTCTCTCTGAACTCGACGCCAATTTCCCGAAGTCACAGAACACCCATCTGCATATCATCGAACCCTATACGAACCTGCTGAGATGCCTGAAGGAGCTGCATGCCCAGGAATCCTGCGACTATGTACCCGTTCTGGGATCGGTGTTGCCTGTCGATGTGAGCGTTTCTCCAGAGACCATTATGGCTGTCGAGGCCTCGCTGCATAATCTGATCGACATCTTCACAGACCGTATCCTCAACCCCGAGACCCATCATCTCGATCTCTTCTTTGAGATGGACTGGACGCGAGGTGCTGGTCATCTGGAGAGTTATGGCCATGATATCGAGTGCTCCTGGCTGATGCACGAGGCAGCACTGGTGTTGGGTGACCAGAAGGTTCTGCGGAAGGTCGAGGCTGTGGTCCGTGAAGTGGCCAAGGCCTCAGAGAAAGGTCTGCGACCTGACGGATCGATGATTCATGAGGCCAACCTGACGACAGGTCATGTGGATGACGACCTCCATTGGTGGGTACAGGCCGAGAATGTCGTGGGATGGTTCAACCTCTGGCAGCACTTCGGCGACGAGGAGGCCTTAGAACGTGCTTCCCGTTGTTGGGAATATATCAAGACGCAGCTTATCGACTGGGAGAATGGCGAGTGGCATTGGAGCCGACATCCGGATGGTTCGCTGAATACCATCGACGATAAGGCCGGCTTTTGGAAATGTCCTTACCACAACGGCCGGATGTGTCTTGAAATCATAGAGCGGACTTAAAATGTCAATATCTTTGCAGTGAATGATGAGAAAATGGATATTATTGATGCTGTTCTGCTGCACGATAGGTGCACAGGCAGAGAGAAAGTTTAACGAGCGTCCGAAGCTCGTAGTGGGAATCGTGGTCGACCAGATGCGCTGGGACTACCTCAGTAGGTATTATGACCAGTTTGGCAACGACGGTTTCAAGCGGCTGATCGGGGAGGGCTACTCCTGTGACAACTGCCAGATCAACTATGTGCCTACGGTGACTGCCATTGGTCATACGAGTGCGTATACAGGTACGACACCCGCCTTCCATGGTATCTGTGGCAACGACTTCTTCATTGGCGACAAGCCTGTACCATGTGTTGGCGACGACACAGTGAATACCGTTGGTAGTGACTCCAACAAGGGTCAGTCGTCACCCAAGAAACTGCTTGCCAGCACAATCGGCGACCAGTTGCGCATGCACACCGACTTCCGCTCAAAGGTGATCGGCGTGTCTTATAAGGATCGTGCCGCCATCCTGCCTGCAGGTCGTTCTGCCAATGCTGCCTATTGGCTCGATACCAAGAACGTGTGTTTCGTCACGAGCACCTATTATATGGAAGAGCTGCCCGAGTGGGCAAAGGCTTACAACCTTGAGCTGAAGAACAACAAGAAGGCCCAGGAACTGAACCGTAAGATTGGCTACGACCCTATCTGTGGTACAGTAACCACCGATATGGCTATTGCAGCCCTGAAAGGTGAAAAGATGGGTAAGGGCGATGCCACAGACATGCTCTGCATCAGTTACTCCCAGACCGACGTGATTGGCCATGAGTGGGGTACGAGAGGCGAGCATACCGATGGAGTCTACCTCCAACTTGACAAAGACCTCGGTCGTCTCCTCAAGGCCCTCGACGAACAGGTGGGCAAAGGCAATTACCTGCTTTTCCTGACGGCTGATCATGGTGGAGCCCATAATTTCCAATGGATGAAAGACCACAAGCTGAGTGGTGGTGCCTGGCGCATCAAGGAAGATGTTCTTGGTTCTGACTTGGAGGCCTATCTGAAGGATAAGCTGGGTGCAGACCTCTCGATCATCAACGGCATCAACAGCTATCGTGTATTTCTCAATCACGGTAAGATTCAGGAGTTGGGTCTGACGGTGAGTCAGGTGAAGGACGTGCTCATCGACTATGCCCGCCAGATGCCGCATGTACAGTTCGTGATGGACTTTGAGAAGGTGAACACCTGGAGCGTTCCCGACGTGCTTCGCAGTCGTGCGCTGTTGGGTTATCATCCGGAGCGCTCAGGCGATCTGCTGTTGGTGTTAGAGGCTGGGTGGTATGAGTTCTGGACAGGTGGTTCGTCGCCTGTTGGCACAACCCACGGAGCTTGGAATCCCTACGATGCCCACATCCCCCTGCTGTTCTATGGCTGGCAGGTGAATCATGGCAGCACCAGTCGCGAGGTCCACATCACAGACATTGCTCCCACCATCACTCAGATGCTCCATATCCAGCAGCCCAACGCCTGCATTGGCGAGCCCATCACAGAAGTGACCGATTCGAAAGATTAGAACCGTTTTTAGACTAGACTTATGACTAGAATGTTTTTCTGCCTGATGGCATTGATGGGCACATGGATGCTTCAGGCCCAGACTATTACAGGAAAATATGACATTCCTAAGGTGCCCGAGTGGGCCAAGAATGCCGTGTTCTATCAGATCTATCCGCAGACCTTCTGCGACTCTGATGGTGACGGCATTGGCGACCTGAAGGGCATCATTAGCAAACTGGACTATGTAAAGAGCCTGGGCGTAGATGCCATCTGGTTTAATCCATTCTTCGACTCGCCTTTCAACGATGCGGGCTACGACATTCGCGACTACTACAAGATTGCCCCACGCTATGGTACTAACGACGATGCCAGACGGCTTTTCGAAGAGGCACACAAGCGAGGCATGCATGTTATTTTCGACTACGTCATCAGCTATACTGCCATCGACCACCCGTGGTTTGTGGCATCTCAGAAGCAAGAGAAAAACAAGTACTCTAACTATTACATCTGGACAGAGACCAACTGGGTGGATCCCCCCTTTGAGTTTGCAGGACAATTCGTGAAAGGCTACGGGCAGCGCAATGGTCAGTTTATGCGTAACTTCTATTGGTGTCAGCCTGCGCTGAACTTCGGTTTTGCCAATCCTGATCCTGAGCAGAAGTGGCAGTTGCCTACCAACCATCCTGACGTGATGGCCATGCGAGAGGATCTGAAGAACGTGCTGCGATTCTGGATGGATATGGGTTGCGATGGTTTCCGTGCCGACATGGCTGGAGCGTTGGTCAAGACACGGAGGGTGAGAGGCAACGAGCAGTTCTTCAATACCAACGAGAACGAGACGAAACTCTTCTGGCGCGAAATACGCCAGTTGTTGGAAAAGGAATATCCGCACGGCTTTATGGTGGCCGAATGGTCGTATCCTGCCGATGCGCTCGACAACTGTTTCCATGTGGACTTCTTCCACTGGTTCAAGGGTTATAACGACCTGTTCCAGAAAGAGAGTTGGCGCATTCTGAATGGCGTGAGCGAAGGCCACAGCTATTTCGATGCAGAAGGCAAGGGTGATGTCAAGGCTTTCTTGGAGAGCTATATGGACCAGTACAAGAAAACGGTTGGCAAGGGGTATATCAGTCTGCCAATGGGTAATCACGACAATGCCCGCCTTGGCAACAAGCGCACCGACAAAGAACTGGAGATTATCTACGCTTTTGGCTTCACGATGCCTGGTGTACCTTTCCTATATTATGGTAATGAAATAGGTATGCGACAACTGCCCACCAGTTGGCCACAGGTGGAGGGAGCCTATCAGCCACGTAATGGAGCCCGCACGCCGATGCAATGGAACCAGGACAAGAATCTGGGATTCTCAACAGGTGATGTCAGTCAGTTGTATCTGCCTGTTGACCCTGCCCCTGATGCGCCAAACGTAGAAGTCCAGGAGAAGAACCCCAACTCGCTGCTGAACAAGACACGACAACTCATCGCGTTGCATCATTCAGAGCCCGCACTCGCCAATTATGCAGAGTTTGTACCCATCTATCCATTGTTAGAGGGCCAAGATCCTTATCCCTTTGTCTACGCCCGTGCTGCTGGTAACGATGTGGTGCTCGTGATGTTGAACCCCAGGGCCAAGGATTCGGATGCAACCTTCAACATCAACGTCAAGTTTAAGAAGACTAAAGTGCTGGCAGGCGACCGGTTTACCATACTTCATAATAAGAAGACGGGCGATATGACTATCCACATGCCCGCCACATCTTACGCTATTGTGAAACTATTGTAATCGATATAGGATAGGAGCCCCATTTGGATTGGCAAGCGACTTATTAATCGCTCCGCTTAGGACAAGAGCCCCATTTGGATTGGCAAGTGACTTGTTAAAGCGGAGTTTCTTTTTGTAATTCACTTACCCTTGCCTCAAATGTATATTGGTGCCCACGGAGAGAGCTACGGAAACAGTTACGAAGACAGCTACGGAGAAAAGGGCCTACACTAAACCTACATGAAATCAGGTAAAATTAAGCTTTTCTGAGGCTTGCGTGTCACGGTTTGGACTATGTAAAGTCTATGGAAGCTGTATTGTGTCAGATGGGAAGGGTAGGGAGGAGTGGAAAATTCTCTCGAGAATTTTAGAGAAAGGATAGGGGTGACTGGGAGTTTACCCTAAGTAAAATCCAAAATTCTCAAGAGAATTTTTCGCCCACCATTAGGGTGTCTGTCTCTGACAAGTGATCTTCATGGGACTTTACTGACTGGTAAATTCCTTTCATCTGCGAATTATCTTCGAACTATCTGCGCTGTATCAGCGACATATCTACGATTATTCAAGTTGAAGGCTGCAAACTTTCACGGCGAAAGTCAAGAAATGCTGGCTTCGTTCTTTTGGTTAAGATTATTTAACGGTATATCTGGGCATCTTGCAAATAAAAACGGAAAATATGCATATATATATGAAAAAAAATGTGTACCTTTGCAGCATCGTAGCGGCGAATGTACATGGATTTATGACGTAACTGCTTAAGAACGAGAACAATATTGTTATAACATTAATATAATTTATGAACTTTACTTTGTTAATTACCGTCTTGCTGACGGCTATTACATTGGTGGTGGCGGCTTACGTCGTAGCCAAGCTGATAGGACCGCGGTCCTACGCGAAGGTGAAGGGCGAGCCGTATGAGAGTGGTATCCCCACGCGAGGCACCTCGTGGCTGCCTATCTCGGTGGGATTCTACCTCTTCGCCATCTTGTTCCTCATGTTCGATGTGGAAACGGTGTTTCTGTATCCATGGGCAGTAGTTGTGAAGGACTTCGGTGCGATGGCATTGCTGTCGATCGGCTTCTTCCTCGTAGTTCTTGTCTTAGGCTTGGCATACGCCTGGCGGAAAGGAGATCTGGAATGGAAGTAAGAAAGCCTCACATCAAGAGTATTCCCTACGAGGAGTGGAACGACAATGCCTCGTTGGAGAAGATCGTTGACGAGCTCCATGAGGGTGGCGTCAATGTGATTACGGGTTCGCTGGACCAGCTGATCAACTGGGGACGTGCCAACTCTCTCTGGTCGCTGACCTTTGCCACCTCATGCTGTGGTATCGAGTTCATGGCCTGTGGCTGTGCCCGTTACGACTTCGCACGCTTCGGATTCGAGGTGACGCGTAACTCTCCCCGTCAGGCCGACCTGATCATGTGTGCCGGTACCATCACCCACAAGATGGCTCCGGCCCTGAAGCGTCTGTACGACGAGATGGCCGAGCCTAAGTACGTGATTGCCGTCGGTGGCTGTGCCATCAGCGGCGGACCTTTCAAGTCAAGCTATCATGTGGTGAAGGGTATCGAGGAGATCGTTCCCGTCGACGTGTTTATCCCTGGCTGTCCTCCACGTCCGGAGGCTATCATGTACGGCATGATGCAGCTGCAGCGTAAGGTGAAGGCCGAGAAGTTCTTCGGAGGCGTGAACCACAAGCAGACGAAGGAAGAGGCTGCACTGGGTGTATCGAACGAGGAGCTGATATTCCGCTCGAAGCTTGGCGACCATCGTCGTGAGCCGATCGTGGTAACAGAGGTTCCTGAGAATTTTAAAGTAGAGGAGGAGAAGGCATGAAGTTAGAGTTCTTATCATTTGAATTTGACAAGTTCGCACAGGAGATGCGGAACTTGAAGGACAAGAAGGGCTTTGACTATCTTGTCACGATCGTCGGCGAGGATTTCGGCAAGCCAGAAAATAATGATATTGACCAGGAATCTGGTCTCGGCTGTATCTACATCCTTGAGAATACGAAGACCCACGAGCGCTGCTCTGTGAAGATGATGGCCAAGACACAGGTCTGTGGCGACGGCATGTCATCGAATGGCACAGGCGATACCGACGGTCAGCTGGTGGCCTATATCCCCACCGTTTCAAACATCTGGCACGTGGCTGATCTGCTGGAGCGCGAGGTGTATGACTTCTATGGCATCGTGTTCCTGGGTCATAAGGATATGCGCCGTCTGTTCCTGCGTTCAGACTTCAAGGGCTTCCCCTTCCGCAAGGACTGGGCGTTCAACGACCAGTACACGCTGGAGGATGATGTGGAACCCGACTACGGTCTGGAGTACTTCATCGACAAGGACGGTAACTTGCAGTCGAAGCAGAACAAACTGTTTGGTGCAGACGACTATGTGATCAACATCGGTCCTCAGCACCCTGCCACTCATGGTGTGTTGCGTCTGCAGACCGTGCTCAACGGTGAGACCGTGAAGCGCGTCTATCCGCACCTCGGCTATATCCACCGTGCTATCGAGAAGATGTGGGAGGGTATGACCTATCCTCAAACACTTGCTTTAACGGATCGTCTGAACTATCTGGGAGCCATGCAGCATCGTCACGCCCTGGTAGGTGTGATTGAGGAAGCCTTGGAGGTGGAGCTGACAGACCGCATCAAGTATGTCCGCACGATCATGGACGAGCTTCAGCGTCTCGACTCCCACCTGCTTTACACCTCGTGTGTGGCTCAGGACCTGGGTGCCCTCACTGGTATGCTCTATGGTATGCGCGATCGTGAGCATGTGCTGAACTGCATGGAGGAGACGACGGGCGGACGCCTGATCCAGAACTATTATAGAATAGGTGGCCTGCAGGACGATATCGATCCGAACTTTGTGAAGAACTGCAAGGACCTGGTGAAGTACCTGCGTCCGATGATTCAGGAGTATATGGATATCTTCGGCGACAATGTCATCACCCACAACCGTCTGGAGAACTGTGGTCCGATGAGTCTCGAGGATTGTATCAGCTATGCTGTGACAGGTCCTGCCGGACGTGCTTCGGGCTGGAAGAACGATGTGCGCAAGAACCATCCCTACGACATGTACGACAAGGTGGAGTGGGAGCAGTGCACACTCGACAGCTGCGACTCTATGGGACGCTATCTCGTTCACATCAACGAGATGTACCAGAGTCTGAACATCATCGAGCAGCTCATCGACAACATCCCCGAGGGTGACTTCTACGTGAAGCAGAAGCCCATCATCAAGTGTCCTGAGGGACAGTGGTACTACTCTGTTGAGGGTGTGGCCGGTGAGTTTGGTGTGTATCTCGACTCTCGTGGCGACAAGAGCCCCTACCGCATGAAGATGCGTCCGATGGGTCTCTCGCTGGTAGGTGCTTTCGACCCGATGCTGCGTGGTCAGAAGATTGCCGACCTCATCGCTACGTGTGCTGCCATTGATGTCGTGATTCCGGATATCGACAGATAATAATGAACTACTACGAATTACACGAATTATACGAATTGGCTGTACCAGATAATTAGTTAAATTAGTTAAATTCGTAGTCGAAAAAGAAAAGAATATATGTTCGATTTTAGTTTAGTTACACAATGGTTCGACCAACTGCTCAGGATAACGATCGGTTGTCCAGATTGGTTGGCAATATTGATTGAGTGCGTGCTGGTGGGTGCTGCCATCCTTGGCGGCTATGCCATGCTGGCTATCGTACTGATATTCATGGAGCGTAAGGTGTGTGCTTACTTCCAGTGCCGCTTAGGCCCGATGCGAGTAGGTTACTGGGGCTTGCTGCAGGTGTTTGCCGACGTGTTCAAGATGCTCATCAAGGAGATCTTCATCGTCGACAAGGCCGACAAACTGCTCTACCTCGTGGCTCCGCTTCTGGTGATTATTGGTTCTGTAGGTGCCTTCTCGTTCCTGCCTTGGAACAATGGCGCTACGATCCTCGATTTCAATGTGGGTGTGTTCCTGCTCACCGCCATCTCTTCGATCGGCGTGGTAGGTATCTTCCTCGCAGGATGGGGTTCCAACAACAAGTACTCGGTGGTTTCGGCCATGCGTGGTGCTGTGCAGATGATCTCTTATGAGATGTCGCTCTGCCTCTGTCTGATCACCGCTGTGATCCTGACGGGTACGATGCAGATGTCTGGAATCGTTGAGGCTCAGACCGGCCCTTGGCGCTGGCTCATCTTCCAGGGACATATCCCAGCCATCGTGGCCTTCCTCGTGTTCCTCATTGCAGGTAATGCAGAGGCTAACCGTGGACCGTTTGATATGGCTGAGGCTGAAAGTGAGCTGACGGCCGGACACCATACTGAGTACTCAGGTATGGGCTTCGGTTTCTTCTATCTCGCTGAGTTCCTCAACCTCTTTATCATCGCAGGTATCGCTGCTACGGTGTTCCTCGGAGGCTGGGCTCCGGTTAATATCGGTATCGAGGCCTTCGACACGGTGATGAACTACATCCCCGGTATCGTGTGGTTCCTGGGTAAGGCCTTCTTCCTGGTGTGGATCCTCATGTGGATCAAGTGGACGTTCCCCCGTCTGCGTATCGACCAGATCCTGAAGCTCGAATGGAAATATCTCATGCCGCTGGCACTGATCAACCTCGTGGTGATGACGGTGGTCGTGGCTCTTGGCTTATATATTAAATAAGGTATAG
>JAEEGH010001754.1_pt1 | contig 61005 bp, 38 predicted proteins | sample 9134181 | NCBI WGS metagenome assembly JAEEGH01 (sample SAMN16246544, study PRJNA631951) | gut metagenome | biome: gut microbiome; feature: rumen; material: DP-attached | host: Bos | place: Iran: Karaj | collected 2018-10
CACTCCAGATTGCCCACCACCACGTCGGACGCCTGTAGCACAGAGTCGATACCTGCTGAGAATAGCTGGTCGATACCCTTCTTTTCCACAACGTTGCGCACCCCGCGGTCCAGCAGGATGTCACCCGTCAGGGTAGCTGTTAGCTTTTGGCTGTTAGCTGTCGGCCAACAGCCAAAAGCCAATAGCAAAAAGCTCATTGCCACTCTAACAGCCTGTGCTATAGAAGAACTTCTCATTCGTCTTGGGCGTCTCTTTCAGTGGTACGATGATATCCTGCATCCATGTGGGACGTCCCTCATCAGGATGACTCTCCAGATTCTTCTGCCATTCCTCGTCCGTCAGTCGTTGTACATCCAGGGGCCGTTGCGTCTCACGATATGACAGCACGGCACCACGCATGAGCCATAGGTAGCCGTCGACCTCCACGACACAGTATATCTCGTCTGCCGCTCCCACTGCCGCATACATCACACTCTTCTCGGGGTTGTTGTCAGCATTGGCAGTATAGACATCAGCGATTAGTGCCACCTTGCGGTCGGTATCCTGCACATCATCCCAGCCCATGAGGTACTGATCCTCCTCACGTATCAGGTCGAGGGAGATATTCTCGAAGGTGGCACCGATATGCTCCAGTGTCTCGTAGTCCTCTTCGGTCAGCTTTCTGCCAGCCAACTCTGTCTCGCTGATGCACAACAGGAACTCGGCTTCTTCACGAAGGCGCTGGGTGGTGTTCTTGCTCTTCTCGGTGGTCAACTGGTGACGCTCCAGCACGTCGGCAGTGGCATCGAGCAGACTGATAGCCTTACGCCAGAACTTGACGTTAGGCTCTACATAGCCCGTAACAATAGGATCGGGAGGACCACCACCGCCACACTCGGCACCCATCGGTTGTTTGGCATAGAGGATAGCATCGTGTTTCAGCTCTGCCCATGAAGCAAGAGCGGCATTCAGCGTCTTCTTCTGCCATTCAGGAGTCAACATAAAATAAGGATAGCCCTGACAGGTGTCGTTGACCGTCTCCAATGCATCCATCCAACGATTGCTAATGGTCTTTTGCCAGTCAATCTCCTGCATGCGCTGCTTCATCCTGCCGAGTGCAGCAACAAAGCCATCCCACTGCCGGGCTTCCTGCAACTCGTCGAGGAGGATGCGCTCGGCAGACGGCACACCCATTGACGCCATCACATCAAGACCCTTGGGCAGAGCGCGCTGTGTAGGGAGGTTATCATAGTCTACCATCTCCTGCAGCACCTCGCCATCGGGCATGTAGCGCTGGGGAAGCAGGTTGATTTTATATCGACTGCTGTATTCGTATTTCGGACGAATGCGCGTCTGTTGCTGGGCTAGCGCTTCTATCTCCTTGCGCAACAGTCGCATCGATTTCTTGCTCTTCAAGAATTGGCTGGCCGGTCGTCCTTTCATAAGGTCATAGACCTGCAGAATGGTAATGTTGTCAGGTGCACCAAAGAGCCACGTCATGGGTTCGCTCAACTGCTGGTAGAGGGCGCGCATCTCACCGTCGCCACCCGTCAGTTCAGCCAGCACGACAGCGTTCTGCAACTGTGACGGCACGTCTGTTCCAAAGGGCACCGTCTGCAACCACATCATCGCACGGAAGTAGTTCTTCAGCGTGTCGCTGCGGGTGTAGTGCCCACGTGGACGGAATAGCTGGTAGGTGAAGGGAATACGTTCGTAGCCAAGGTATTTGGAGTAGTCCAGTTCTGACGCCATCACCTTCTTTACCTCGTCAGCTACCGTACCAGCAGCACCTTGTTGACCCGTTATCAGTGCATGAGCCACATCGAAGTAGGTCTTTAGCCACTGGCTGTTCTCTGTTGTCAGCTGCTGACCACGTTCACACAGCCGCTGTACCACATGGCACAAGCGCTGTTCCTCGATATTACGCAGCAGACAGTCGAAGTACAGGTGGTAGAGTTGCAGGTAGAGGTCAGTGGTCACGAAATTGGGCATGTCCGTATAGTCATTCCGCTCATAGACATGGAACAGCTGCTCGTGCTGAGCAGGCACGATGGCGAAACCGTTACGTCCCAGCTTGTCACGCAGACGACTGTCAAACTGCTCCATCTGCATGGCATTCACCACATTGCCCATGTTAACACGATGGCCCGCCTCACGGGGGTTGAAGTTCTCCTGTTTCAAAACCTGTTCACGGGCTTGTAGCTTACCGATGAACGTCTGTTCCGCCTTGCTAATCTTGATGGGTACCTTGGCATCGGCCTTGTAGTAGTTGTTGCGCCAGCTGTCGTTACTATCATACTTGATATCCATCTCCTCAACTTGTTCCCAACGTACCACCATCAGCGAGTCGTACCACGACGTACACTGGAAAATTCCTCGCAGGAAGGCATCGCGGAAAGGATAGCCGCTACGGGCATAGAAACTGTTGCGCAACACACGCAACTCCGTCAGGTTCAGCTGCGAGATGTCCTGTTCGAGGTTGACGGGTTGGTTCAACTGCTCCACGTTGATGTTCCCCTTTCCAGGCAGCATCACACGTTGGGAGTTTTGAGCCTGACAACCCATTGTCAATAGCCATAAGCCAATTGCTAAAATTGTATGTTTCATATCATTCAAATTTTTCTCTTGCTGTTACTTCATCCACATTCTTTACAAGGTATCGCTCGAAGGCTACGCCAAAACCGCTCCAACGATATTCGGCCACCGTATACTGTCCCTGGGCATTGGTCTCCAGACTGCGTACACAACCGTCCTTGAAATGGAAGTCACACAGCGTGCCACCCAGTTTCGAACCAAGCCACATGGGACGTATCAGTCCCTCGTAGTTCTTGAAGATAAACAGACGTCGACCCATTTCCGGATGGAAGCGGGTCGGTTTGATGACACCCACCAGCGCCTCTGTGGTACCATTGCCATCAACGTCGCCCGTCTCCATGCGATAGACCGGATAAGGCAGTCGCCACTGGTGACTGGTCGTGTCGGTGGTCAGCGTCAACAGAGACAGACTATCCGTCTTGTGTTCAAGCGAAAACGTCTGCGCCTGACAACTCAGTGCCAATAGCCAACAGCTAAGTACCAACAGCCTCTCTATCCTCATGCTTGTTTTAAGTTTCTGCAAAGATAATGATTTTTATGCAAACGGCATGCACGAAACAGGAAAAACTTGCAACAAGGTTGCAGAAAAACAGCATTTACGGACTATTGCAACCAAGTTGCAGCAATGTTTTCCTACCTTTGCAGCGTGAAACAAGAAAAAAACAAGATAATTATGTCACACGAACATCATCATCACGACCATGAGCACGGTCACGAGCATCACGGTCATCATCACCACCATCATCATGTGATGCCCACCAGCATGAACGGCATCTTCGTCTTCTGCATCGTACTGAACCTACTGTTTGTGGGCGTCGAGGCCCTCGTAGGCTGGACACAGAACTCGCTATCACTGTTATCTGACGCTGGTCATAACCTCAGCGACGTGTTCAGCCTGGTATTGGTACTTATCGCCTTCCATCTTGCCAAAGTACGGTCGGGTGCACACTATACTTACGGACTGAAGAAGTCGACGGTACTCATCTCGCTACTCAACGCCGTACTGCTGTTGGCTGCCGTTGGAGGCATCGTTTACGAGAGTATCCTGAAGTTCACTGAACCCATCGACGTCAATGGTGTCGCCGTATCGTGGACGGCTGGTATCGGCATCCTTATCAACGGACTCACCGTGGTACTGCTGATGCGTGGACAGAAGAGCGACATCAACGTACGTGGTGCCTTCCTGCACATGGTGGCTGACACACTGGTATCGGTAGGTGTCGTCGTCTCAGGCATCATCATCGCCTTTACGGGATGGAATGTTGTAGACCCCATCGTCAGCCTCATCATTGCCTTCATCATCCTTTGGTCAACGTGGAACCTGCTGACGGCCAGCCTGCGACTGATTGTCGATGGTACGCCGGAGGGTATCGAACCTGATGAGATACAACAACTGATGGCTGCTGAGGAGCATGTCAGTGAGGTACACCACCTGCACATCTGGGCCATCAGCACCACCGACAACGCCCTGACAGCACACATCGTCATCAAGGACATCGCACACATGGAAGAGGTGAAAGGTCGCCTGAAAGTTCTCTTAAAAGAGAAAGGTATCGGCCACTCTACGCTGGAGTTCGAGACACCCGACAGTGGTTGTCATGAGCATTGTTGCGAGGATGCGCACTAATTGAGAAAAAATGAATTATTGGTAAAACTCGTTAAATGGCTTGGCTGTTTAACGGGTTTTTCGTATCTTTGTGCATTATTTATTCGACAGAAACTATGAAGAAGACATTGTTAGTCGTTTTGGCAGCCTGTCTGCTACTACCTTTGAATACGTTCGCACAGACATACCAGACATTGTGGAAACAGGTGGAGAACGCTCGCGACAAGGACTTGCCGCGACAAGCGTTGACTCATCTGCAGAAGATAGAGGACAAGGCTCAAAAGGAGAAGGCATACGGTCAACTGCTCAAGGCCACCCTGCTGACGGCCAATATACAGCAGGACATTGCACCTGACTCGCTGGCACCTGCCGTAGCACGCATCGAGCAACAGGCGAAGGCAGCCACTGATCCCGTCTTGCAGATGGTCTATGCCACCGTCTTGCATAAGGTATACTCCCTGAACCCTTCTATCGACAACGAGACGTTCGACAAGGCCAAACACTATCGCAGGCAGACAATGGCCCGGCCTGACCTGTTGGCCAAGGTCAAGGCCGACGGCTATGAACCTTTGGTGGAGCGAGGCAAGGACAGCAAGGTCTTTGGTCACGACCTGCTGAGTGTCATTGGCATGGAACTGGACGAGTGGCAATGGCTCTACGACTACTACACGAAGGTCGACAACTGCCCTGCTGCCTGTATTGCTGCCAGCTATATTGCCAAAAGTATTGAGGAGTACGACTCACTCATTGCCATCTTCGGTGACTATCCAGAGGCTGCAGAGTTGGCCATAGGTCGTTATAACAAGATGCATGGCGACAGGTTCACCAATGCCGACCGCTACAACTGGCTGCAACAGTCGCTGCAGCGTTGGGGTTCTTGGCCACGTGCCAATATCATGCGCAACGAGTTGACGGCCCTGACGACACCGCAGTTTACTGCCAATGTAGAGCGTCGCGTCCAGGAGGTAAGCAAGTCGCAAGTGGTCAGTCTGAAGAACCTGCGTAACATCACCCAGTTGACCATGCATGTCTATCGCACGTCGCTGCAGGGTGACACAAAACTCAATCCCAACAACAAGGACGAGTACAAGAAGATAAAAGCGGGGTTGACAGAACTGAAAGAGATGACACAAACCATTCCCTTCTCAGGGCATGCCGTCTATGACATCTTTACCGACTCCCTACAACTACAAGGACTACCCACCGGTGTCTATCTGCTGGAGTTCGCCAGTCTACCACAGACGGAGGTTGTCCGCCAGTTGTATTTCGTCTCGGGCATCCGACTCCTGCAACAGGCACAACCCGACAACAACCGTCGCTATGTGGTCGTCGACGCCACGACAGGACAACCCGTCAAGAACGCTTCCGTCCGGCTATCCTTCCGCAAGAACTGGAACACTCCAGAAGCCACCCGTGTGCTCACCTGCAACAGCCAAGGAGAAGTGGTCTATACCGATGAGCAAAAGCCGTCAAGACTCTTTGCCTACACCGCCAACGACAGCTACTGTCCTGAGCAGAACGGCTATGGTGCCTACAGCTATTACGAGCGCCAGTACAACAACGAACATACCAACCTGTTTACCGATCGCGCCATCTACCGTCCCGGACAGACCGTCTATGCCACCGCCATCGTGTGGAAAGAGCAGTCAGCCCTCGACAATGCCGCCGTCAGTGATAAGGTCGTGAAGTTTGAACTGCGCGACGCCAACTATAAGTTGGTTGCCGAGCAGCAGGCCACCACCGACCGCTATGGCAAGTGCAGCGTACAGTTCACGCTACCTACAGGTAAACTCAATGGTCGCTACTCCATTCGCACCAATAACGGCAATGTCAGTTTCCGTGTAGAAGAGTACAAACGTCCCGCCTTCCAGGTGACGTTCGACGATTATAAGGAATCCTATCAGGCAGGAGACACCGTGCAGGCCAAGGCTAAGGCCATGAGCTATGCCGGTGTACCCATCCAGGATGCGAAGGTGCATTATACCGTCAAGCGTCGTGTGGCCTTCTGGTGGATGTCCTACAGCCGCTATTGGCAGGGAGGTTATTTCGGTGATGGTCTCCGCGAGACCGTTGTCAGCGAGGGCGACGTCACCACAGCCGACGATGGTTCATTCGTTGTCGATATGCCGTTAGTCATGCCCGAAGATCTGGGACACCACACCATGTTCTACCATTTCGTCGTCGATGCTGATGTCACCGACCAGGCTGGCGAGACGCACCACGGCAGTCTGTCGCTACCCTTGGGCAACAAAGCCACCTCACTGACCTGTGATATCCCCGAAAAGGTGCGCAGCGACCAGTTCCCCCCGATTACCTTCACCCGTCGCAATGCTGCCGGCAAGGAGATTCCCGGCAAGCTGCGCTACCGCATCGATGGTGGCAAGTGGCAGCAGTGGTCTGCCAATGGTCCATTATCACTCAACTATCAATTGAAGAGTGGACAGCACCGCATAGAGGCTATCTGTGCCCAAGACAGCATCAACCAGACGTTCGTGGTGTTCAGTCTCACCGACAAGCGTCCTGCTTTCGAGACCCACGACTGGTTCTACGTCTCTCATGAACAGTTCCCCAACGACGGCACACCCGTCACCATACAGGTGGGTTCGTCAGATCCCAATACCTATATTGTATATAGTCTCTTTGCTGGCAAACAGAAGATTGAGGAAGGTGCCGTCAAGAAGAATGGTGAACTCATCAATCGTCAGTTTACCTATCGTGAGGAGTATGGCAACGGACTGCTGTTGACCTTCGCATGGATAAAGAACGGTGAGTGCTACCGTCACCAACAGGTCATCCGTCGTCCCATGCCCGACAAGAAGCTGAAGTTGCAGTGGACCACCTTCCGCGACCGCTTGACACCTGGTCAGCAGGAACAGTGGCAACTGACCATCAACAAACCCGATGGTGCTGCCGCCGACGCCAGTCTCATGGCGGTGCTCTACGATAAGAGCCTCGATGCCCTCACCTCCCACCAATGGTCATTTACACCAATGTCATACCTATCCAGTCCTTCTACCTCTTGGCAGCACACGTCGTTTGGTAATATCTGGGCCTCAGCCACCAAGGAGATGAAGTACATCGATGTCGACCAACTGTTATTCAGTCGTTTTGACGAGAGCATCTTCCCCATTTATTACCATCCCGTCCGCGTCCGTGGACGCAATATGCTCATGAAAGCTGCTGCAATTGGCAGTGCATCTATGGTCGACGTGACCAGCAATACTAACGGAATGATGGAAGTGGATGTTGTGGGACATCAAAAAGAGAAGAAGGTCTTGATGACGGGTGCTGTTGCTCAGGTTGAAACCACAGATGATGCAGAGCTTGTAGAGGATAAGGAAGATACTGCCGAACAGATTCAGATCCGTGAGAATCTCAACGAGACAGCTTTCTGCTACCCCACTCTACTGACGGACAATGAGGGCAACGTCTCGCTGTCGTTCACGCTCCCTGAGAGTCTGACGACCTGGCGCTTCATGGGTATCGCCAATACTGCCGACATGCTCTATGGCTACATCGACAGTGAGGTCATCGCCCAGAAGGATGTCATGATACAACCCAACATGCCACGCTTTGTCCGTGAGGGTGACGACGCCACCATCTCTGCCCGTCTGTTCAACACCACCGACCACAGCGTCAGCGGTACGGCAAGACTCCAACTGATAGACCCCAATAGCGAGCAGATTATCTGCGAACAGTCAGCACCCTTCACCATCGATGCCAACGGCTCCACCGCCGTTACCTTTGTGGTCAATGGTTTGCCCGCTGACATCAGCCTCCTTATTTGCAAGGTCACCGCCACCGGCGACGGCTTCAGCGATGGCGAGCAACACTACCTGCCCATCCTTTCTAATAAAGAGTATGTCACCAAGACGGTACCCTTCACCCAGCATGAGGCGGGTGTGAAGGCCATCGACCTCACGAAGCTCTTCCCGCAGGGTACCGACCAGCAGAAGCTGACCATCGAATACACCAACAACCCCGCATGGTTGATGGTCCAGGCATTGCCCACCCTCGGACAGCCGTGGGAGCATAGCGCCATCGACCAGGCTGCCAGCTATTATAGTAACCTGTTGGCAAAGCATCTCCTCGACCAGAACCCACAGACCAAGCGCGTCTTCGAGCAGTGGAAGCAAGAACAGAGAAGCGAAACATCCCTGCACGCTCAATTAGAGAAGAATGAAGACCTCAAGGACCTCGTCCTTGCCGAGACCCCATGGGTGGCTGCTGTCGACCGTGAGAGTGAACAGCGCCAGCGCCTTGCCGACTTCTTCGATGAGAATGGTATCAACAACCGCCTGACGACCACCGTGGAGAAGTTGCAGAAACTGCAGAATGCCGATGGCTCCTTCTCATGGTACCCAGGCATGGAGGGTAGCACCTACATCACCGTCACCGTTGCCGAGATGCTCGCCCGCCTGCAGGCAATGGGCTGCAAGTGGTCGACAGTTTCCCCGTCGACACTCTACAACAATGCCTTCCGCTACATTGGCAAGGAAATGGTGAACATGGTGAAGAAGATGAAACAAGAGGAGAAGAAGGGTCACCGCCAGACCTTCCCAACATTCACCGCCCTGCGCTGGCTGTACATCTGCGCCATCGACGGTCGCACGCTAAAGACGGATGTCAAGGCTGCCAACGACTATCTTATCGGTCTGCTGAAGAAAGATATCAAGCGTCAGACCATCTATGAGAAGGCGCTCACCGCCGTGGTCCTCGCCCAGCATGGAGAGAAGACCAAGGCTGCTGAGTATGTCAAGAGCCTGAAGGAATATACTGTCTATACCGAAGAGATGGGCCGCTACTACGACACCCGTCGCGCCAGCTATTCGTGGTATGACTACAAGATACCGACAGAGGTGGCTGCCATCGAGGCCATCCAGCGCGTGACACCTGCCGATCAGCAGACCATCGATGAGATGCATCGCTGGCTGTTGCAGGAGAAGCGCACCCAACAGTGGGATACGCCCATCAACAGCGTCAATGCCATCTATGCCTTCCTGAATGGCAATAGCAGCACGCTGACCACCAACCAACCCGCCACCGCTCTTCTGGTCGATGGCCGTGTGCTCGGCGGTTTGCCCGCCGAGAAATCCGCCGGCCTCGGCTACGTGAAGACCGCTCAGTCCTACAAGGGCGAGCACACCTTCACCGCCAACAAAACCAGCGAGGGAACCTCGTGGGGCGCCGTCTATGCCCAGTTCCTGCAGAAGACCGCAGATATCGAGGCTTCGCAGAGTGGTATTACTGTCAAGCGCGAGGTGATTGCGACAAAACTGCAATCCACACTGGCCGTTGGCCAGCGCATCAAGGTGCGCATCACCATTGAGACCAGCCGTGACCTCGACTTCGTACAGGTTGTGGACCGTCGTGCTGCCTGTATGGAACCCGTCAACCAACTGTCAGGCTACCACAATGGTGCCTACTGTTCACCTAAGGATAATGCCACGCACTACTTCTATGGTGGTCTGTCGAAGGGTAAGCACGTCATAGAGACCGAATACTACATCGACCGTGCCGGCACCTACGAGACAGGCACCTGCACCGTGGGCTGTGCCTATGCTCCGGAATACCGCGCCACCGCACCGTCTGTTCAGTTAACAGTTAATAGATAATAGTTAAGAATGAGAAGATATATCAAGATTATTTGTTTGTCATTGATGGTTTTTCAGTTATCCGTCAGCCACGCAGTGGCGCAGAAGCTGATTATCGAGAAGACCACCATTGACGTGGGACGTACGGGTTACGAACAGCCCATCACAGCCGTCTTTGAGTTCCGCGTGAAGGGCAGCAAGAAGGTGCGTATCAACGACGTGCGCCCCGACTGTCACTGTACCAAGGTAGAGTATCCCAAGACCGACCAGGGTGACAAGTTCCAGATTCGCATGACCTACGATGCCCGTCAGTTAGGACACTTCGACAAGCAAGCCGCTGTGGTGACCAATGCCACCGCCAAGCCCATCTATCTCCGTATGAAGGGTATCGTGCTGCGAGACTATCAGGACCTCAGCGCCAAATATCCTGTCACCATGGGCAACCTGTTGCTCGACCGTAGCGAGCTGGAGTTTGACGACATCAACCGTGGCGACCAGCAGGTGCAGCTCCTACATATTTATAATAGCAGCACCACCGTCTGCCAGCCCAACCTCATGCACCTGCCGTCCTACCTGAAGGCTACGATGGCGCCTGAGCGCTTAGGCCCTGGTCGTGCAGGCACGCTGACCGTCACGCTGAACTCCAACGAGTTGCACGACTACGGACTGACGCAGAGTGCCGTCTTTCTGGCCGAGAATCCTGGCGATAAGGTCAGTGCCGACCACGAGATACCGGTCTCTGCCGTCCTGCTGCCCTCATTCATAGGCATGAATGCTGCCCAGAAGCAGTACGCCCCGAAGATGCAACTGTCGAAGACCACCTGCGACATCCAGTTTAACGGTAAGTCGAAGAAGAAGGACGTCATCGAGATTACCAACAAGGGACGTACCGAGTTGGACATCTCTTCGCTCCAGCTCTTCACCGGCGGTCTGCAGGTGTCGCTGAGCAAGAGTAAGTTGCAGCCTGGCGAGAAGGCCACGCTGAAAATTACCGCCCTGCGCGACGAGTTGAAGAAGGTTCGTACCCGTCCGCGTATCCTCATGATTACCAACGACCCCGACCATCCCAAGGTCACCATTACGATTAATGCCAAATAATATGGAACATCCAGAGAATAGTGCCGAATATGCCGGCTTGCAGGTCAACAGTGGTGTTGAACAGCCGTCGATTATCAATCCCTACCTGAAGCGCAACCGCTTCCGTCGTCGTGAACTCACAGCGGCAGAGATGGTGGAGGGCATCACCAAAGGCGATGTCACCATCCTCTCACAGGCTGTCACCCTGGTAGAGAGTGTCAACCCCGACCACCAGGCCAAAGCCCAGGAGGTCATCAACAAGTGTCTGCCCTACAGCGGCAACAGCATCCGCATCGGCATCAGCGGTGTGCCGGGTGCCGGCAAGTCGACGAGCATCGATGCCTTTGGTGTCCACGTGCTGAAGGAGCATGGCGGTCGCCTCGCCGTCCTCGCCATCGATCCCAGCAGTGAGCGCAGCAAGGGTTCCATCCTCGGTGACAAGACACGCATGGATAAGCTCTCCATCCATCCCGACTCGTTCATCCGTCCTAGTCCAACAGCGGGTTCTCTGGGTGGTGTGGCCCGCAAGACGCGTGAGACCATCATTCTCTGCGAGGCTGCCGGCTTCGACAAGATCTTCGTCGAGACGGTGGGTGTGGGACAGTCGGAGACTGCCTGCCACTCCATGGTCGACTTCTTCCTGCTGCTCCAGGTGGCAGGTACGGGCGACGAGTTGCAAGGCATCAAGCGCGGTATCATGGAGATCTGCGACGGCATCGTCATCAACAAGTGCGACGGCGACAATGTCGACAAGTGTCAGATGGCCGCCACGAACTTCCGCAACGCCCTACACTTCTTCCCCATGCCAGAGAGTGGTTGGATGCCGAAGGTGCTGTGCTATAGCGGCTTCTATGGCACGGGCATCAAGGAGGTGTGGGACATGATCTACGAGTATGTCGACTTCGTCAAGGCCAACGGCTACTTCGACCACCGTCGCAACGAACAGGCGAAGTACTGGATGTATGAGACTATCAACGAACAGCTGCGCATGAAGTTCTACCATAACCCCACCATCCGCCAGCAGCTGAAGACCGCCGAAGCCTCCGTCCTCGCCGGTCAGCAGACTAGCTTTATCGCTGCCCAGCAACTGCTGGACACCTATTATAATAACCTATTAGCCCCATAGGCCCTATAAGCCCCATAAGTCCCATGAGCCCCATGAGTTTAAAGATAGAGATTGACAACGGCAGTGGCTTCTGCTTCGGAGTGACCACTGCCATCCAGAAGGCCGAGGAGGAGTTGGCCAAGGGTAACACCCTCTACTGTCTGGGCGACATCGTCCACAACGGTATGGAGTGCGACCGTCTACGCCAGATGGGTCTGATTACCATCGACCACGAACAGATGGCACAGCTCCATGATGTCAAGGTATTGTTGCGCGCCCATGGTGAGCCCCCTGCCACCTACGAGCTGGCACGCCGTAACAACATCGAGATTATCGATGCCACCTGCCCTGTGGTGCTGAAGCTGCAGCAGCGTATCCGCAAGCAGTACTCTCTCACCTCTACCCCCTCACCTCTCACCCCTCAGATTGTCATCTTCGGCAAGAAAGGTCATGCCGAGGTGTTGGGTTTGGTGGGTCAGACCGCTGGCGACGCCATCGTCATCGAACACTTCGACGAGGTGGAGCACCTCGACTTCTCACGCGACATCTACCTCTATTCACAGACCACCAAGTCGCTCGACGAGTTCCACCGCATCATTGACTATATCCAGTCGCACATCGCCCCCACGGCCACCTTCAAGAGCTTCGACACCATCTGCCGCTCTGTCGCCAACCGCATGCCAAACATCTCGCAGTTTGCCGCCCGCCACGACCTCATCCTCTTTGTCTGCGGTCGTAAGAGCTCCAACGGCAAGGTGCTCTTCAACGAGTGTCAGCGTGTCAATCCCAATACACATCTCATCGAGGGACCTGAGGAGATAGACCCCTCCTGGCTCAAAGACATCGAGACTGTTGGCATCTGTGGGGCCACCAGCACCCCCAAGTGGCTGATGGAACAATGCCGTGATGCTATTGCGGAGCGTTAAACATAGTTAAATGCTTTAGGATTGGTAGACACTTTATGGCAGTTGTATTGCCAGTCCCGAAGGTAAGAAGGTGGCCGTGACCGAGGATTTCGTCGTCCACGACCTTGAACGCGGCAAGGCAGGCTTCGTCGATATGACCATCAATGATGTTCCATCAACAGTGTATTATGGTCCCATCGAACATGTCGACTGGTCGATAGCCGTCGTAGTAGCCAAAGAGAAGAAGTAAAAGCCCATGCTGAAACTGTCGAAGATAACCCTACCGCGCACTTCCATCAGACTGAACTTGATGGTGGTCTGCGAAATCGTGTTACTGCTCTTCCTCTCCTTGACGGTGATGCTCTACTTCTCGCGCCAAGGCTTCTTAGATTCATATTCTACGTCAAATCATGATAGAGTGCGAGCCCCTTCATCGTCAGGAGATACTTCTGACGGGGATGCCGAGGAGATTGAGGGAATAGCAAACGAATATATCCGTCGGCAATAGCAGGATTGAGGTAAAGGTTCAAGAAATTGTCACGACCTTTGAGGCCTACACCGTCCATCATTTCTTTTACGGACAGTTCCCGTTCGCCTACAACCTGTACAAGCTTTACGATGTTTGGATTATCAGTGTGCAACTTATCCTGTACTTGTCCTGTACTTATCCTGAGCTTGTGGGGTACTTGTCCTGTACTTGTCGGGGTACTTGTCGGGGTGTTTGCCAAGTTTGGCTGTACGCTCCATTCTTCAGTAGGATGTATATGCAGGTAGCGGTTGCGCAAGTCCCACTGTTCGTCCAACAACAGGTTGCGGAAGAAACGTTCCAAATAGACGGGTGTATAGTCTATCCCTTTCGCCACATTGTGGTAGTTTGCACGCACCAACGCATTGCGGAAATACCACGAGTGTTTTGCAAACAGGTCGTTACCTACATGGAAACCCAACGAACGCAGATATTGTATAGTAAATACAGCAGTTGTGCGGGTATTCCCCTCGCCGAAGGCATGTATTTGCCATATGCCGGAGACGAACCGTGTCAAATGGCTAATCATTTCGTCTTGGCTCTTTCCTTTGTAGCTGTATGCACGTTCCTGCTCCAAGTCGTAGTCAAGCGCCCGGTGCAGGTCTTCCCAGTTCAGATAGAGCACGGTGTCACCCTCAAGTACCCATTCCTTCTTGGTGATGTCATAGGTACGAAACTCACCAGCGTGCTTCATCACGCCTTCGAACACACGGCGATGTACGGACTTGTAGCCGCCCGTACTGAAATTGAATGAAGGACTTGACAACACCTTCACGATATTACTTGACACGCGGTCAGCCTCTTCCTTGTCTTCGTCGCCTTCATCGTGGGCTGTCTTCGTCATGTAATACTGGTTGACAAGGTTCCGTGCTTCGTCGATAGTAATATTACCTTCGATGTGGCGACGCGCCGTTTCCTGCAAATAGCCAGATACTTTCAGTCCGTCAACAGCCTGAAGTCCGATAGCGGTCTGCCAATAACCGGCTTTCTCCCTCTGGGTGGGTTCACCCTGACGGATATACTCATCGAAGTTGATATATAGCTCTTTCTCGTCCATCTTGCACGCTTTCTACTTGCAAAGATACTAAAAATCGAGCAAAATACAAGGAAAACTTGCAAAAAAACGATTATTTTTGTATCTTTGCATTACAAAACTCAACGATAAATCTTATGGATAATAAAGAACTGAAATGGAAGAATGTGCCCTCTGACTGGGCATTGTGTTTTAACCAGAACTGTCCGATGCATGAGCGTTGCCTGCGCTGGCAGGCTGCACAGCTGGCACCGGAAGAGCTGACAATATGCCGTTGCGTAACACCGCAGGCTTTGAAAGAAGGCCAGTGCCCACACTTCGCCACGACGGAAAAGGTAAGGATGGCTCGCGGATTCATGCACCTCTATGACAAGGTATTGAAGGATGACTACACATCCCTGCGTAAGGCGCTGACGAGCATATTGTCAGGCAAGCGCTACTACTATGAGTATAGGCACGGCGAGCGACTGCTCTCTCCAGAGAACCAGGAGAAGATACGCCAGTTGTTTACCGCACGAGGTTACGCCGACAGCGTGCGTTTCGACGACTTCGAGGAGGAGTTCGTCTTCCCTTGGCCATAATCTCCAGCCTGTTCCTCACAAGGCTTCCATCGGTCGCCAACAAGGAACCCATCCGTCTCTTACGCGGAACCCATCGGTTTCCTCGTAGGAAACCATTGGTTTCTCCGTCAGTTTCCATCGGTTTCTCACGGAGAAACCAATGGGTTCCCCATGATGTCCACTTTTCGAAGAAAATGAGATCACGAAGAACCGCATTCTATGGTAAATTCCAAACATATTATGCGATTTAACTATATATTTAACATTTGAGTATCTATGCAGCTGATTTATTTGTCTGATAGACATAATCAGGGTTGTATTTTATTCTGTTTCTAACCATTGCTACAAGGGCGTGCAGCATCTTATTCTTGATATTATTATGTACCAGTTGAGGATGCTTGCCACGCTCTATGAGACGCTGATAATAGTTGTGTATATTGATATCAGACTTGATAGCGGCTAATGCTGCTTGCGAGAGTAGAGCCTTAATCATCCTATTGGCAAAGGGACTGACTTTTGGCCTGCTATTAACACTGGTTCCTGATTGCCGTCCAAATGGCGCTATACCATAGTAGCAGGCTATCTTGCGGGAATCCATGTCAAACTTCTGGAAGTTGTCCGTATAGACCATCAGGCACGTAGCATTCTGTACACCTATGCCAGGCATAGAAGTGATGATGTCAAAGATTTCCCTGAGTTCGTCATCAGAAGCAATAGTCTCTTTTATCTTCTGGTCGCATTTGTAGATGGCCTTATTAATCTCCGTGATGAGATGCTTGCTAGTGAAAGACATGAATGCTCTCGCATCTGATTTCTCTTGTGTGAACCGTTTCTCGTCTCTTCTGACAGTCAGTGCCACTTTTTGTCTTACAAGACTATGACGATATAGAAAAACCTCTCTTAAGCATGTCAGCGAGGCACTCTGAGGCTTGTGAAGTCTAACCTTGTCATAGTTACGCATAGCATATTCTGCAATAGCCTTGGAGTCTGCTTTGTCATTCTTTATACGCAGGATACCTGCAGAGTGTTTGATCTTGTAGGCATTCTCCAAGCACATATCGTAGCCAGATGCATAGAGATAGTTGCTTAGGCCAATACTGTAGGCTCCTGTGTTCTCACCACAGAAGAGCCAGGTATCAACAGGAAGCTTCTCTGACAGACCTTTCACCCATTTAACCAGACGACGGAAGCCCGATGTCTTGTTGTCAAACACTTCGTGCATACTTGGAGCACATTCCTTCAGTCCCTCCGCTTTAATGAGGGTTGCATCAAACTTTTCCTTCGAGAAATCGATGCCAATAAAGATTTTTTTCATACCTTTGTACCGTCTTTAATGAAGGAATTGGCCAATAGTTGTCTGGTCTTGGACTCTAAATAGGCTACAGTGCCGCTGGCATTCTATCTGGACTTTGCAACTAAACAGGAAGGACTTAGGCGGTTCATAGACTCTAAAGGACTGTTGACCCCGTGATAGTTTCCCTTTCCTGTCGGCCTTTTCCTCCTTTTAACAACAAAGGTAAGGATTTGGCCGGTATTGAGCAAATTCTTCACTGATATTCTCTATCAGAGTGCAAACTTAGAGTCCCCATGATCCAGCTATCACCGAGGCTATTGACCATTGGATCGCCGCCGGTCACTACCGCGAACATAACTGGTCGGTAGAAAGCGTTGCCGACTACTGCGGCTTCAACGACCGCAAGTACTTCCACCAGGTCTTCCAGCAATACACTGGCACTACCCCAGCGAAATACCAGGCAAATAATTAAAACACGTAGGAGAGGTTGACGAGAAGGGAGGAGGCAGAGACGTGGTACTTGCCGTAGCCGATGGTCAACTTAAACCGTTCCAGTTCCAGACCAGCACCAAGGGAGAGGCCTGCACCATGATTACTGGACGTATCTTCGTCCTCATAGATTTTCATCTCGCTACTACGACGGAAGTTATAACCGCCAGAGACAAAGATGGTGGAGCCGAGACGGAGGTCGGCACCCACAGCAAGGTGCTTGATGAACGCTTGGTCCCAGTTGTTCAGACGTGCCAAGGTGGCATGAAACGTAAGCGGTGCGTTCGGCAACTGCCGACTGACCCCCACCAGCAGGTCAAAAGGAATACGTTCGAAATCATCATCATAGGCTTTGATCTGTCCACCAAGGTTACGTGCAACGGCAGACACCGACCAGCCACGCTCCGTGTCCTGGTAGTTCAAGCCGAGGTCAACAGCAACGGCTGCTGACGAGTAGCTGCCAATGGTCGACGAGATGAAACGTCCCGTGATACCACCGCTGATACGGTCGGAGAGCAGATAGGCAAAGGAGCCTGCCAGTGCGATATCCTTGGGCGAGAAGGTGCCCGTCTGCTGATTGGCGATTGTAGTCTCCTTGATTTCCCCATACGACATGTACTGTCCACTAACGCCCCACGAGGCCCGTTCCTTGTAGGCCTTGACAAACGAGGCCGACGCAACGGTGCATCCCTCCATATAGGTCATGAAGTTGACGTTCAGCGTCTTGTCGGAGACACCGGTGATGAGGGCCGGATTATGGAAGATGACAGTAGCATCGTCGTTGGTCAGCGTCACATTGTCGCCACCCAGCGCAGCGACGTGGGCAGAGACGGGCAAGCGCAGAAAGCTATACACCTCCTGCGACTCCTGTGCCTGCATGCCTACGGCGAATAGCCAGCAGCCAATAGCCAATAATCCTTTCTTCATCATCAATAATAACGGAGAAGTTAGGAAAAAATTATGAGACCACCAAAAATTATTGGTGGCCTCACTATTTTATCTATGAGAATTAAATCAGTTTCAGGGTACCCATGAGGTAGACGAGGCCGAAGCCAAGGACCATGGAGATGATACCCATAATGATACCCACCTTCGACATGTCACCCTGCTTGACATAGCCCGTAGCGAAAGCCAAGGCATTCGGGGGCGTAGAGATTGGCAGAATCATGGCGCTGGAAGCAGCGATAGCCACACCGATGAGGACGGTACCCGTACCACCGATAGGATCGAGCTTGTCGCCCATAGCACCGCAGACCACAGCGAGGATAGGCATCAGCAGGGCTGCCGTAGCAGAGTTCGAGATGAAGTTAGAAAGCACATAGCAGATGGCACCACCGAGGAACAGGATAATCAGCGGTGAGAACTCACCGAAGGGGATGCTCTCTACGGCATTGGCAGCCAGACCAGAGGCGTTCAGAGCGTAGCCGAGGGCAAAACCACCGGCAACCATCCAGATAACACTCCAGTTGATCTGCTCCAAGTCGCGCTTATTGATGACTCCCGTAAGGGCAAAGATACAGAACGGAATCATAGCCACCGTATTGGCATTGATGCCGGTGAAACGGTCAGACAGCCAGAGTGCTACGGTGAGGATGAAGGTGAAGATAACCACCTTAGACTGGAAGCCTTTCTGCATGCCTCCGTCAATCTTCAGCTCAACAGTCTTCTGACTGAACGGGAAGAACTTGAGCAGCAGGCGCCAGCTGATGAACAGCAGGACCACTACCAACGGGAACATGAACATCATCCACTGACCAAAGCCAAGACCCATATTCAGACCCTCAGGATCGTTGAGGTACTTCAGGGCGATATTGTTGGGAGGCGTACCGATAGGCGTACCCATACCACCGAGGTTGGCTGCAACGGGGATAGACATAGCCAAGGCGATACGACCCTTACCCTCTGGGGGCAGCTGACGGAACACAGGCGTCAGGAAGGTCAGCATCATAGCAGCGGTGGCGGTATTAGACACGAACATCGAGAACAGACCCGTCACGAGCAGGAAACCCAACAGCACCATCTCGCTCTTCGTACCGAAGGGACGGAGGAGCACCTTGGCCAGCTGGGCATCGAGACCCGTCTTCGTGGCAGCGATAGCCAGCACGAAACCACCAATGAACAGCATGATGACAGGGTCTGCGAAGCAAGCCATTACGCCCTTGTAAGAGAGCAGCTTGCCGACCTCCTCTTCGTTGACCATCGGTGCAATACCACTATCCGTACAGAACAGCAGCATCATAACGATGATGGCAATGGACGTAGCCCACGAGGAGACGATTTCGAGAATCCACATCAGCGTGGCAAAGGCGAAGATGGCAATGACGCGCTGCTGGACGATGGTAAGGTTCTGGATGCCGAACCACTCGGTAGGCATATTCCATAATAATAATGTAACGAGCGCCACCAAAGCAATCTTGATAACGCGTTTGGTACCATCGGTAGGATGGTACTTGCGCTGATGACGCATAGCATGATACGTATCAACGAGGTGGAATCCTTTGTAATTATTAAACATGGTTTGATTATGTTACTTTTTTGCGACTGCAAAGGTACGAAAAAGTCAGCGAAGAAAAGCGTAAAAGCAACACGCATTTTTGTATATTCGCTGTATAATGTCACAAAAAAGACAATCCACTCTGCAAAGCTTTTACATTTGCAAAGTGGAGTTGTCAATTAGTTGATAAATTAGTTAGTGTTATTCTATTGTAAAGGAGTCGACGTCAATATAGCCGCCGGTCTTTTGTGTTGCGAAATTGAACAGGGCATACTTCGAACCCATGAAGAAACGCTGCCAGTCGAAGCGCATGCGATAGTCATTACCCATCTTTTGCCAGTTCTCACCGTCGAGGCTGTAATAGAAAGTGGCGATATCGGTACGTGGCACGAAGTTACCATCAATGCGCAGCCATATCTTATTAGTGTTCAAGGGAATGCTCTCGATCATCTTCTCTGTGGCATCCTCGACGACCTTGTCGCGCTGAGACAGCTTGACAGAGAGCTCAGCAGCACAGAGCGTGAGCTTCTTGCCGTCCTTCTTGACCATCAAAGCTCCCGTTTCGTCGTTGAAAGCGGCAAAACCAGCACGGTCGCCAGCCTTCATGTGTGACAGGTCGAGAACAACAACAGCGCTACACTTCGGACCCTTCATGCGCTGTGTCAGCGTATTGGGAGCAAGGTAGAGGTTAGGGACAACGCGACTGGTCTTCAGACGCAGGAATCCGGGACGCTCGGTCAGCGACCAAGCAGTATTGACGGGGTTATGGTTCCACTGCCAGTGCAAGCCAAGCTTCTCGGCAGAGAAGTCATCACTGCAGATGATAGATTTCTCAGGTTGACCACTGACCAAAGGACGTACCTTGTCGGGTACACGACCCATCTCATCGCCCAGCATAGGCCAGCCATCAATCCAGCGGACAGGCGACAATGTAAGTACACGACCTACACCACCACGGTCCTGGAACATGATGCCATACCAATCACCATCGGGTGAATCGACGATGGTACCCTGTGCCAGATAGGAGAAGCCGCCGAAGTCAGACTCCAGGATGGTAGTCTTCTCGTAGGGGCCATGGATATCATTGGCACGGTAGCATACCTCACGACGATGACGTCCCGGTGCATAGACGTGGGAAATCATCAGCAGGTAGTAGCGACCATTGTGCTTGATGACACGTGAACCTTCCAACAGACCGGTCTCGTCGGCCTCACGCTGGAATATCCGCATGTGGGTACCTTCAATGACATCGGAGAGATCGGGCTTCAGCTCCATCAGCTCACCAGTTCCATAGATGACATATACGCGGTTGTCGTCATCGAAGAACAGCGAACAGTCGTGGAAGTGGCGCATACGCGATACCAGCGTCCACTCGCCGGCAGGATCCTCAGCACTATAGATATAGGTGTCGCCCATAGCGCCCTGCTCGTTGGGAGCGAAGAGCACATAGAAGCGACCATTGTGGTATTTCAGGGAAGTAGCCCACTGACCACGACCATAGACGGTACCTTCTTGCAGGTCGTACTTGGGGGAGTCGGTGAGACGGTCATACACGTAACCAATGGTCTCCCAGTTCTTCAGGTCCTTGGAGCGCATGATAGGAGCACCTGGCATCAGGTGCATGGTGGTACTCACCAAATAATAGGTATCGCCTACGCGTATGATATCGGGGTCGGGCACATCAGCCCATAGCATCGGGTTCTCAACAAAAAATCCGTCTGAGCTGCTGGGACGCTTCCCAGCAGCATCAACGGTTACAAAACAAACTACTAATGATAATATTACTACTAAAACAAATCTTTTCATACAGAACGGTTAGTCTGTTAACCGAGTGCAAAGATACATACTTTTATTAAAAGTAGCTTTCTTATTTGTTTCATCAATTTTTCCAAATGTAACAAAAGCCCCCGCGTGGTTGAAAAACAAAACTTTTTGGTAGTTTTGCCTGTTTTTCTATGCGCCACGTATGGTCCTTGCCAGGCTCGTCAGTAAACAATGTAACATTCTTGCCTTTGAAGGGAAGGGGTACCTCCTTGATGCTGTCGGTACCATTAATACCTGCCAGATACCATTTGTTACCACTGCGACGGGCCATGATGACATACTCACCAGGGTAACCTGCCACCAGATGGGTCTCATCCCAGGCAGCAGGCAGCGTGGAAAAGAACTGCTGTACCTCCTGCGGCTGAGCGAGATAGCTCTCAGGACGGTCGGCCAAGTGTTGCAGAGCACTCTCGAAGAGTACCGTCAAGGCAAGTTCATGACCGTGGGTGGTGATATGCGGATGTTGCGAGTCGCTGAACGTGCAGGGTGTATAGTCCATCGGACCGATGACATTGCGGGTGAAAGGCAGTGTGGCATTATGACAGGCGGCCTTATTGGTGAAGGTTGCCACGTTGTTATACCACTCAGCACCATAGACACCTTCTGTTGACATGAGGTTCGGCCAGGTACGCTGCCACCCACGGGGAATGGTAGCACCGTGGAAATTGACGAGCAGATGGTGACGGGCTGCCGACTCCAGCAGGTCGAGTTGGAAGTCCATATTACGCTGGTTGTCTCCAGAGAAGAAGTCGATCTTGACACCTGCCACACCTATCTTCTCACACCAGGCAAACTCCTTCTCACGGTCTTCGGGTTTGTTCAGGCGGTACTTCGGAGTAGGAGCACCATCGACCCACCCTACCGATGAGTTATACCAGATGAGGGGCTTGACACCCTTGGACTTTGCATAATTGACGGCATCCTCAATGGTCTTACCCTCATTAGAAGCCAATTTATTCATGTCGTCCCACTCGGCATCAATGAGCACGTAGGGCAGACGGAGCGTCTCCGCCATATCAACATATTTCTTGATGATGTTATAGTCGTTGGAACCGTGGTTGTAGGCCCAGTAAATCCACGACACCACACCTGGCTGTATCCAACTGGTATCGGCAATCTTGCAGGGTTCGCAGACATCCGTAATGAGCGTCGATTCCACCACATCAGCCAGTTTGCCTATAATCGCCACGCGCCAAGGTGTATGGTTAGGTGTCGTGTGGTCGACGGTTTGCCCGTCGACATGCTCCGCTTCCACCACCTTGAACAGCTCCCCGTCATTATACAGACACGAGGCACTCTGTCCATGCTCGACATTCGCCTCAGAAATCAGCACAAAAGTACCATTAACGGGCTCCAACAATGCCGGATATCCCCAACGGTTGTTCCAACCCTCGGCAGACTTAAACGTACCGCTATACGATGGTACAGGAGCCATCTTGTAGGTGGTGGACAAGGGAAAGAAACCTTCGTAGGAGTCGCACCACTGCTGCATCCAACGACGGGTGCCTTCAGGGATACGGTAGGCGACAGATGGCTGAGGGCTGAGGGTTGATGTACGAAAAGCGATACCGTCATTATAGACACGGAGCACGGTAGTGCCAATCTGGTATTCGTTGGCCTCGTTAGTACAGTGGCTACGCTTACCCGTCAGCATGTGGTAGTCGGTCTTGATACGCTGTGTCAGCGAAACAGCAGTGGTGGCATCGACACCGGCCTCAGCGATGTCGAGCACCTGCTGCTTTTCATAACACACTTTCAAAGCGTGACCATCTACTGTCACTTTTATCTTACCATTGGGTGAACTCATGGGAGCTGCCATAGCCCCCACAGCCACCAGCAGGAATAGTTGAATGAATAGTTGTCTCATTGAGTTAGTTCTTTTTCTGGGCACAAAGGTACAAAAAATCCATGAGACTCAGTCATACGCTTTGTCTCATGGACTTTTTCTCATGTATCATATTTTATCATCGCGGTTCCACATGCACGGCAATATGGGTCTCAGGACCATAATGACTGCGCAACAACTGCTCCACTTGCGAGGCCTTGTCGTGGGCCTCACGCAAAGTGATATCAGGATCCATCAGGATATGCAGTTCGATGGCATAGTGGTTGCCAATACGACGGGTGCGAAGGGCATGCGGCATGTTCACACCATCGACAGAACCCGCCAGTTGGAGTATCTCCTCCTCTACCTCATCAGGCAAAGACTGCTCCAACAGGTCGCCAATACCACGACGCAGCAGTTCAATAGCCACCTTGACGATGAACAGACCCACGATGATAGAGGCCACAGGGTCGAGGACCGTCCAGTGTTGACCAAGGAAGATAGCGCCACCGATGCCGATGGCCGTACCAACGGACGACAGGGCATCGCTGCGATGATGCCACGCATTGGCCTCAACAGCCTGCGACTGCAGCTGACGAGCCTTGACCATCGAATAATGATAGACCGCCTCCTTCAGCACAATGGACAGCAGGGCAGCCCATAGTGCCAATGTTCCTGGTGCATCCAACTGTTCACCACCTGCCCAGGCAACAATCTTCATGATGCCGCCATAGACGATGCCGACAGCCACCACCAACAATGCCGCACCAATGATGGTCATCGCCAGCGTCTCATACTTGCCGTGACCATAGTCGTGCGACTTATCCTGCGGCTTGCCGCTGATGTGCACAAAGACAATGACGATAATATCGGTGATGAAGTCGCTGAGCGAGTGGACGGCATCAGCCACCATCGCAGCACTATGGCCAAGGATGCCTGCCACAAACTTGAAGATGAGCAGCACCACATTGACCACACCGCCCACCAGCGTCACCTGATATATCTCTTTCTGTCTTTCCATCGTTTTATTTATTTCATCTGCTGCAACAACCGTGCCAGTTCTTCGAGGTGGAAGGGGTCAATTTTGATGTCAAGTAGTTCACCGTTGCGATTGAAAAGCTTGTAGGTGGGGAAGCTATGGACGTTCAGATGACGCTCAATAGCATCCTGCTGTTCACCGGGCAGGTTGTAGTGGGCCACATTAGGGCCACTGACATTATACTCCTTGATGACGTTCTCCCACGCCGTCTGTGGACTGCGGTTGGCCAGATAGAGATACTGGATATCGTAGTCCTTCAAGCGGGCGTACTCCTCGGTGGAGTGGCTGAGGGCATCCTTACACGGTCCGCACCATGTTCCCCAGATATCCAGGAGCACGAACTTACCCTTATATGGTTCGAGAATCTTCTTCAGCAAGGCCTCACCCTCAGAGATATCCTTGAGATTATCCGACGACTTGAGCACCAGTTTGTCGAAGTCGCGGTTCTCTATGGCGAGATAGTGGTCGTTCTGCTTTTCAATCATCGCAAGGCAGGTGGGATTACTAATCATTGCCTTAATGGTGTCCAAGACGTTGGGCGCCAATGAGGTACGCTCATGGTCAATAAGACTGAGGGTCTGTCGGGCGAGCCAGATGTTCTTGATAAACGGTTCAGCACCAAGTGAGTCGAGCGCCACAGAATGATTTTTCAAGTTGCTGATGAGCAAGCCACCAGAGATGACCTTCTGGGATCTCGGTGTTTCGAGAATCTTATTCACCTCTTGCATCACACCGGCATTCAGCGAATCGAGTTCACGGGATTTGCGTATCTTCGCCTCCACGGTGGGTTCAGCATCGATGAGGGGTGTCACCTCGTCAATCCATTTCTTCCAACGCGTGAGCACTGCCATTTCCTCGTCGTTGGAAGCAAACTCCTTGTAGTGGTCACGAAGGCTGAAAGCGGATACACCATCGCGTGCCCGTACGGCATCGTCAAGATAGTCGTTCAAGAATCCGCCAAGATCACGATGCAGCGTATAGGGTTTCTCTATCTTCGTCCAGAACGTGTCGTAGGCATAGCGGCGGGCATTGTCAGAGAACTGCATACCCTTAGCGCGGAAGCGGGCCTGTCCAAAGGCGCGTGCCTGCTGCATCAGCGTGTTACCCCTTCTGTAAAGGTTGAAACGGGTGGAAAGCGTGGGATGCTGCTCACAGAGTGCGTCGATGTTGGCGAAATGTGTCTTGAGGAGACTATCGACCGAGGTAATGTATGGTTCAAAGAGTTCTGCCCCTCCCTTGCCGGCAGTCTCCAGCCCATCATACATATTGATGGTCTTCCAGTCGAGCGGATATTTGAAGAGCTCGTTCTGCAGGCGGCAGTCGTCACCCATAAAGAAACGGCGACCCTCCTTGAAATCGTAGAGCAGGAAGTAGGTCTTGCCAGGCTCGAACATGGTACGGATGAAACAGCGTTGCCAGTCCATGAAGAACTCCGTAGTGTTCAAGACGGGAATCTTTACGGCGAAGCGTCCCTGTTCGTCCAAGTCGGCATAAACAGCCTTCTGTTCGTCAGTGTAAAGGTCATTATAACCGAAATCGAAAGTCTTCAGTTGCTTGTAGTGCTCCGGCATATCCTTGATCCAGCCCACAACGGTGATAGTGCCCTCCTTATAGCCAGAGTCCACGAAGCCTGTGCGAGTGTCTTTCGTGGGATAGTCGGGCAGAAAGCGACTAGTAATCATCGAATACACAGCCTTGTTGTTACCAATCTGTATCTGACGCTGGCCTTTCTTATCCTTACCGATAACGACCTTCAGTTCATCGCTGCCGTTAGTCATGACGATGGTGGCCTCACCCGTCTTCTGGTTTACGTCACGCTGCTTGTAGTTCCAGAACTTACAGTCGTAGATGGCACAGTCGTCAAAGAAGGCGATCTTCCAGTCACCCTGGCTGTTGCGCCAGTAGGAAGGAAAAAGTTGCTTCCAGCGTTCCTCCACAGGTTTGATACCCTTAATCTGGAAAGCACCCTGGCCATCGCCCTCGATGAAGTCGAACACCTTAGTGTCCTTAGGCAACGGCGGGAAGTGGAACGCCATCTCGCGCATGTAGTCCTTGTTTGTCTGTACAAACTTGTTGAGTTCTATACCATCAGCGGAAGTGATGGTGTAGCGCTGCTCCCCTACTTTCAGATAGGTGTCGCCAGCAAACTGAAAGCTAAAGTCAGGATAGTCCGAGCGCTGCAGTGCAGTAATATACACCACGGTCTCGTTGTCCTTCAGTTCCACCTTCGTCACGTCGAGGGCGAGATTGAAGAATCCGTCACCGTTACTGTTTCCATACTCAATGGTGGGCTGCTCCCATACGACAGCTTTCTCTTTCGCCTGTCCCGTCAACACAACGAGGGCCAGCAATATAGTTGATAATAGTTTTTTCATATTTGTGTTTTGTTTTACTCGTTCAGCAGTTGCTCTACCATCACATCTTTGCGCTGCTTGCCATTCTTGTCGAGGATTACTACGAAGGGAATGGCAGTGAACTGGAACTTCTCCTGCAGATAGCCCCATTCTGCGCGGGTGATGTGAATATGCTCGCCTTGAATATTGTTAGGCTCCAAGAATGATTTGCAATGCTCGGGTGTATCGTCAGTAACGTAGAGATACTTCACGGCCTTGTCCTTGTTAGCCTCTACTTCATCGCGCATACTGAGCATGCCAGCTCGGCAAGGGCCACACGACATTTCCCAGAAATCAATGTAGAGCACGTTGCCTTTGTAGGGTTCGATGATGCGCTGGAAAATGCTATCGCCTTTGGTCAATGGTTTGTCTTCAACTACCTTTATCTCGTTCTCCTTGATGAAGTCGCGATAAGCGAGTACGGCACGGCGTATCAGTTCGGGATGAGTAATGACGGTCATCGTGGCGGCAAAGTCGTCGGCAATAGTATCATGTTCGTCCTTGTGCCATTCTATCGTGCTGAAGAAGTCACGCAACTTGCACACCTGGGCGCTGAAATCAGTAGGACTGATGTGTAGCTTGTCGTGCAACTCGTTCATCGCACTCCTATTAAATTCGCGGGAATAAACCTGCTTTTCCTGCGCTATCATCTCAGCTGTCTTAGGATCATAATCGAAGGGCATGAAAACCATCACTCTCCTTTGCAACGGGCGGAACTGCTGGAATTCTATCCTGTTGAAGAAGAATTCATCGCCAGCAATCATCAGCAGTGGATTGTCTGTCAGGTATTTAGCACGTGGCCCCACAAAACTGAAGTACTGTTGCCAATAGGCTTCGCGGTCTATCGTGCTATCATTACGCAGGATATTTTCCCCACGCATATAGAAGTCGTTGATATACTGCAAGCGTTCAGCAACGATGTGGGTGCGTAGGATGTCGGAAGCCAAAGGGGAACAACCTGCCAGTTCGGGCAGTCCGTTGTTCATCTGTCGCACCAGTTCGTCCAATTGTGCCACCTGCTCATCCTTCCACATCATCAGCGAGTCGGGGCCCTTTTCATATACCTTATTCGACCAGTCGGATTTGCAGTATTTCTCGCTGATCTGTCGCCATAGTCTGGTGACCTCACCACCAAGCCCCGTACCATCCAGCTTTACAGCCTCCTCCTTGGTTCTTTTTGTTGTGTCAATGGTGACGTTGATGGTATCGCCAGGACATGCATATACCGTTCCCAAGGGGTAAACGAGCATCTGCATGGGGTAAGGCACATAGACGTTCATGGAGAACGTGCCGTCGTTCTTAAACTCGATGACCGAAGTCTTCTCCTTGCGGACGATATAGTCGCGCATGATGACAGTAAAGCGACCATTCAACTGGTCGAGAGCTTCCTGAGGAAATTTCTGACCTTTCGCCTCTTCTGGGATAACAAAGCCTCCCTGTACAACCACATTGCCGCCATGAAGTCGGTATTCGTTCAGTTCTGCACTGGGATAGTTTTGTAATTGGGGCACCTCAGCCTTCTTTTCTTTCTTTTTTGCTTCTACACTAACAGGTGCAAAGAGCACGGCCAACAGGATGATTAATAATAGTTTCTTGTTCATTCGTTAGATTTGTATAATTAGCAGTCCTTATTTGTGTGTTACCTTGCGACCGTTGATGATATTGATGCCCTTGCGTGGCGTTATCATCTTACGACCCGACAAGTCATATATTTGACTATTTCTCGATTTACTATTGACTATTCCACGGATGCCAGATGGATTGGTGGAAACGACATCGATGTAGTCGATGTCGGGCATCCAATCGGCAGTGTTCGACAGGCGAATGGTGTTCTGACCTGGCTGCAACTGGATGGTAAGCGTCTTCATGCCCACCTTCTGCCAACCGCCACTGTTGCAAGAGAGGGTCTTCACCTTTGTGCCATTCACACTGACAGTGATGTTACGACTCTGGCCACAGATAAAGCCGATGGTCAGATTGTACTCACCACCCTCTTTGCTATAGACGTTGCGCCACTCCAGGGCATTCGCCTCACTACATCCCAACCAACCGGCCTTGTAACCGCAGGAACAGTAGTCGGCAGTCTCGTAGATACCCGTCTTCTCAGCCTGGTTGTTTTTGATTTCCTGATAGGTGCTGATATAGCCCGTCTCAGCTTCATAGTGTGTGCGCTCCAGACGCTGCTCAGCCTCCGCAACGTAGATGCGGACGCCATGGGCAGGAACAGTCACTTCGAAGGTGCCTGTTGCCTCCTTTTTACTCCGAGGAGAGAATGCGTCATGCATCTTCACCAGACCACCGAGGTCCAGGTCAGCGAAACTGACCTGCACAGTCTTCTGTGCATCATTGGGGTTATACACGGCAAAGGCACGCTTCGTACCATTCAGCTCTTCCAAGTCCTTGACCAACAGATAGCAATCGTTGACAAGGGCAGCCACATAGGCCTGCTGGTATAGCGGGTCTTGGTTAATGGCAATGAGTTCCTTTTTCTTCAAGAGGAGAAGCGTCTCGTCCTTGATATTCCTCAGGTCACAACCAATGAGCAGCGGTGAGTTCATGATACACCACATGCCAAAGTGCGTCTTGTCTTCCTCGTACGTCAGCGAGCGTCCCACCTCCAGCATGTCCATATCGTTGTAGTGACCCTTGCTGCAATAGGCAGAGAGATAAAGGTTCTCGGCAATGATTCCCTTCACCGACTCCCAACTGCAGTTGATATCTCCCGTGGTGCGCCACGAGAAGGCAGCATTGTCAACCCACGTGCCAGGATAGGCCCAGCGGCAAGCATTCATGCGCACATCGGTACGACCGGTATTCTTGATGGCCTCGGCAATGGCCGTATAACGTGCCTGCTCGTCGAGCACCAAGTGGTCCTCGTTATGGTAATAGGAACCGCCACAGAAGTCCACCTTGATGAAGTCGAAGCCACAGTCTTTGAAGAAGAAGTCAGCATCCTGCTGGTCGTGTTCATAGAGACCCACGCCTTTACCCGTGACATCGCCATTGAACATAGAGCCGCAAGTGTTGCGACCTGCATCGCTATAGATGCCCGCCTTCAGACCCTTCTCATGGATATAGTCGGCCACAGGTTTCAGTCCGTTGGGGAAGCGGGTGGTATGAATCAGCAGATGACCGTCTTCCGTGTCGCGTCCGCCAAAGTATCCATCGTCAATGTTGATATAGTCATAGCCCGCATCTTTCAGCCCTTTGCTGACCATCGCATCAGCCTGTCCTTTAATAATACTCTCGCTGATGTTTACGCCGAAAGTGTTCCACGAACTCCATCCCATCGTGGGACCATCCTGTCCTACAGCAGTACCAGTTACGGTAAGGGCTGCAGCCAGCACAAAATGTCTAAAACTCATAGTGTTGATATCTTGTTAGTTTTCTTTTATTTCAGATCCTCGACTCTCTTGATGTTGTCGGTCTTTACATCGCGACCCAAGAGGAAGCGGTCGATGAAGGCCTGCACCTCAGGGTATTGTGTCTCTGGCAAACGGCAATGACCATGTTGACCAACGATGCTCCATCCCATGCGGTCACCAATACCGAAGTACTCCCACACCTTCTTGGCAGCCTCAGCAGAATATAGCATCGAACCATCGGCCAGCCACTCGTAGTCGGGATTCCCCAACAGCAGGAGGGCACGCGGACAAACCATCGCACAGAGTTCGTGCTGGTCGTAAGGCAGACGATAGACACTATCGCCACGGAAGTTCTCTTTCTGACTCTCCAGGAACCAGTGGTAGTCGGTCTTGTCGAGGTCCTCCAGATTCTTGCCTGCCAATGTGAACTCGTGTGACTTACGCCAAGCGGCGGCGCCACCGCCACCAGGCTCCTGGGCAATGGTCAGGGCGATGCGTTCGTCGAAGGCGCCACAGTAGAGCGCCATCTTGCCCGCATACGAGCAACCCGTCACACCAATATGCTTCGTGTCAATCTTCGTAACCTCTGGACCAAGCTGCTGCAGTCCATCAATCAGTCGACTCATACCCCATGCCCACATGCTATAGGCACCATTATCCTTGAGATTGGGATACAATCGGTCGAAGTTATGCTCTCCCCTATCGTGATGCTTACCAAACTGTTTGTAGTCATTGACCTGTGCCGAGACGAAAGTTGCTGTGGCGATAGGTCTATCCTCAAAGAGCTGACGAGGTAGTGCTATAATGTCCGTACCAATCATCAGTGCATAAGGAGCCTGCCCGGTCTTCGGATAGCGGATATGAGACTTCAGCGTCAGCACCTCCTGACCAACGGTAACGTCGACTACAAGTGTATCGTCCTCCATACGGGCCTTTACTTGTTCAGGCTTCACAGCGGGTTTTGTACCAATACCATAGTGCTGAATCATGTGACCGATGTCACTACGGCGCTTCGACCAACCTTTAAATTTCTTGACACCTTCCAAGGCATCGGGCAATTCATGGATAACGGGCAACTGGTTTGCAGCAGGCATGGTGGGTGCTGCAAACTTGCTTCCTGTATTCTCTACGTCATAGACAAGCGGTGTCTTACTCTTTTGGGCTGACGCAGTGGTCAATGCCAACAGCGCCAGCATCATCATTACAGTCTTTTTCATAGTTGTGTGTTAGTTTTGAAGATTTGAATAAGTGTTGATAATATGTTAGTTAGAAGTTAGAGATGGGAGGTTAGTCTGTAACCTCCACATCTGAGAAGTAGTGGTCACGCAGGGGTTTACTAATCTTCTCACCCTTCAGTGTGATGTCTTGTTCCAGACGGATATCTGCTGACGAAGCACCCACCTTGACCGTATAGGTGCCAGGCTGTACGTTCCACTGGCGCTGCTCCTCATGAGAGTAGTAGCCAAACTGATCGGTATAGAGTTTCATCTCTACCCGCTTGGTCTGTCCGGGCTCCAGTTCCACACGGGCAAAGCCCTGCAGTTGGATGGGTTTCAGGGGTTGGTCTGCAGCTGTAGGCGACAGGTACACCTGTGCAATCTCCGTAGCAGCCACCTTACCCGTATTCTTCACCTCGAACTGAACCTTGATATAGTCTGTGCTGACACGTGCAGACTGGTCCATCAACAAGTGCTTATACTCGAAGGTGGTATAGGTCAGACCATAGCCGAAAGGCCACTGGATTGGACTATCAGTTTTTGGCTGATTATAGCAGATGGGCGTATATACTTCTTCCTTGGGATAGCAGACAGACAGCTTGGCAGAGGGAGAGACAATACCATAGAGGATGTCTGCCACTGCATTGCCGCCCTCCTCGCCTGGATACCATGCCTGGATGACAGCCGCACAACGTTCGGCAAGGTCGCCAATGACCTGTGCGCGTCCACCAAACAATACCAGCACAACGGGCTTGCCCGTTGCCAGCAATGCCTCGACATACTCCTGCTGTTTGCCTGGCAGGCGCAGTCCTTGACGATCGCGGTTCTCACCACAAAGCATCACGTTCTCACCCATCGCAGCGATGATGACATCGGCAGAGTCGGCCATGGCCAGTGCCTCTTCCTTATCGGCAGTTTCCTCAGATTTCACCTTACGATGCAACAGCGGATACTCCCATGAACGCTTATCGCCCACATGCGAGAACTTCGTCTCTATCTCTTCCGACCAGTCGCAACCACGCGAATAGAGGATGTCAATGCTGTCGGGCTTATGGTTCTGCATGCCCTCCAACAGCGTGATGACATGCGGATGGTCGAGGTCTTCCTCCATCTTCTTCCAGAAGAAGATCATGGATGGGAACGAGTAGTCGCCGCACATCGCCCACATGGAGTTGGCATTAGGACCAGTGACGAGAATCTTCTGAGGTGAGGGGTTTGCGTTAAGAGGTAAGAGGTTAGAATCATTCTGCAGCAGCACCACTGACTGGGTAGCGATGTCGTAGGCAGTCTTACGCTCCTCAGGGGTATCGAGAACTATCTTCTCTGTGCTATACAGATACGGTTTCTCATCGAACAGACCTGCACGGAACTTATAGCGCAATACATCCTTCACAGCACGCTCGAAGGCCTGAGGGGCCACAAGCCCAGAGTCGAGCGCCTCCTGCAGGTACTGGTAGTTAGCACCGAAGGGGAAGTCCACATCGTTGCCACCATTGATGGCTGCAGCAGCCTTCTGCATAGTATCCCAACCCTTCTGCCCACCAGGGAAGCCATCGGGCACAGGCAACTGGTCGATAGCTGTATAGTCGCTGACCACCATACCATCGAAGCCAAGGTAGCCGCGCAGGATATCATTCAGGATGGTACTGTCAGCCACACAGGTCAATTTATTACCCTTCATGGCATGATAGCCAGGCATGACTGCACGACTGCCAGCCACACGAATCATCGTCTCGTGGGGCAGCAGGATCTCCTCCATCAGTTCCTTCTCATCGGCATCACCACCACCGCCATAGCCAAGGTAGTGTTTCGAGCAGGCACCGACACCTTTACGCAGGTCGCCCTGCTGTAAACCTTTGACAAAGGCAGTACCCATCACTGCTGACAGGTAGCCGTCCTCGCCATACGACTCTTCCAAGCGGTTGAATGACGGATTGCGACACACGTCAACCATTGGTGACAACGACAGGATGCCACCCATCTTACGCATCTGGTCAGCCGTCTGTCGCGTCTTCAACTCTGCCAGTTCAGGATTAAATGAGCATGCCTGACCAATCTGTTGGGGATAGATGGTAGAACCCTGTGTGTTGATACCCGACAGCACCTCCTCATGGAACAAGGCAGGAATGCCGTTGGGCGTCTTCTCCATCAGCCATTGCTGTACGGCAGCCACCATGTCGCGTACTACATTCGGGTCGCGTGGCTTCTGGAAAGCATACTGTGAGAAGTGACCAATACCAAAGGGTATCAGTTCACGACACTTCGCGGTATCCAACTGGCCCTGTTCGTCAAAGAGCTCTTCCATATACATACTCTTCAACTGGGCGATACGCTCCTCTTGCGGCATCTTCTGATACAGCGCGTCAACCTGCTGCTCGACATCCATGTCGGGAGCTGACTGACAACCTACTAGCAGTGCGGTCATGCACGTCATAATCAATCCTCTCATTTATTTGTCAAATAAAGCATTCTTCTCAATCGTCCAATCCTTGCGCTTCGACAGTTCGCAGTCGTTACCACGGAACATCTTAGCAGCCTGCTGGTCACCCTTCAGTTGCCACTGCAACCAGGCCAGTGCCACCACGCTGAACTCACCACCATGAGGCTGGCGATAGGTACCACCATGACCTACAGGGAAGTTACAAGCACATGCGGGCACATGGTCAATGAGGTGGAAGTCGTCCATACCATTCTCATAGGCGATATCGGTCTTGCCACCCAACAGGTACATGATGGGCGTATGGATCTCCTTCAGCTTCTCCTTCGGAGGCATGGGCATGCCACCAACAGCCTGAGCGGCATTGGAGCGCTTGAAGAGGCCACTGTTGCAAATCATCAATGTCGTTACACGAGAGTCAGCACAGTTGAACAGCGTCTGCAGACCACCACACGACATACCTGACAGACAGATATGCTTGGTGTCTATCTTATTATAATAAGGTGAAGACTTGTCCTTGTTCTGTGCAAACACCCAGTCGATGCTCTCTATCTGCTGCTGGGTGGTAGACATCGGACCCTGATAGGGAACTTCCTCCATGGGGATATAACCAGTAGCCACCACGATGAAGCCATAGCTGGCAATCTCGTTGAGGAACTTAAAGTGCTCCCAAGGAGAGTTGGTGCAGGCACCATTGCCCCATACAAGGACAGGCAACGGATTCTTCTTACCAAACTTCGACAGGTCCTGTGGAACAAAGACGGTATGCGCCTGCAGACCAGGAACCTCCGTCATGATGGCCTTGTAAGGACCTTGACCACCATCTTCTACTATCTTCGACTTCAAGGCGTCACCCTGTGCCATCGCTACTGCAGCCATGCACAGCATACATACTGAAAAGAGAATCTTCTTCATAATTATTGTGTTTCTTACTATTTACTATTATAACGTTGATAGGGTTCTGTTTATTTTACAACGACCTTTTTCCCGTTCTGGATATACAGGCCGGGCTGCAGGCTTTCTGCATTGACACGGCTACCATCGAGGGTAAAGACCGTACTGTGCGTTGCGATTCCATCGCGACGAACCGCACCAATGCCAGTGTCCAGCGTACGATGGCGCAGGGCTGAGCGTACGGAATACCAAGCCTTCTTCTTACCCATTCCTGAGTCATAGAGCAGCGGATTAGAGTTTGTACGCCACGAGTCATTATCCTTGATACCCCAGATGACCATGCTGGGACAGTTGTCGTTGTTCAGCACGATATCGGTAATCATACGATAATTACGTGCCTGCTCCTCCAAGTTCTCAGAAGAGGTAGAGGGGATACCCATGTCCAACTCGGTGATGATACACTTCAGACCAGCCTCAGCAAAACTCTTGATGGTGCGGTTCAGTTTCACACCATCGACCTCACCCACGGAGAAGTGGCACTGCAGACCAACACCATGGATGGGGATACCCTTGTCCTTCAGTCTGACAGCCAGGTTATAGAACGCTACCGACTTTGCCTTACCCTGCAGTTCTACACCATAGTCGTTGAGGTAGAGCTCTGCATCAGGATCGGCACGATGAGCATAGACAAAGGCCGAGTCGATATAGTCGTCACCAATGGCACGCTGCCAGACGCTCTGCTGGCGCAGGTCATAGCTGGTAGGATTGCTACGAACAGTCGCCTGGTCGTCATCCAAACACTCGTTGACAACATCCCATTCGCGCACCTTACCTTTATAGTGCTGCATCACCTTGGTGATGTGATTCTTCATAATCTCCAAGGCCTCTTTGCGCGTCCAATTCTTGTCGTTCTTCTTACCATCGGACGACACCCAGCCAGCCACCTGTGAGTGCCATACCAGACAGTGGCCGCGAATAGCCATATTGTTCTGCTGGGCAACGCTCACCAGATTGTCAGCACTTCCAAAAGAGAAGCTGTTCTGTGAGGGTTCCAGAGCATCGAACTTCATCTCGTTCTCGCAGACCATCATGTTAAACTGGTTGGCAGCAGTCTCACGATCGCTTGCCAGACCCTTATAGGTAGCGAGTGCCACACCAATAAACTTCTCGTTCTGGGCGGCATAGTATTTCAGCGATTTTCTATCCTTAGCATCGTCGATGCCGTCGTCATAGAGGGCGCCCATGGTATAGATGGGGTCGTTAGCCTCATCAGGATTATCTGGATCGTCAATTGTCTCCATGTCGTTATACGACTCCAGGCGCACCACAAAGACCAACTTGCCGTTCTCTTCCTTTTCTTCGACTACCCACGTGTATTTGTTGGCACGCACGTCGAAGTGCCAGTCGCCAGACTTGCTGTTAGCAGTCAGCACACGATACTCCGTACCGATGGGCAGGTTAGCTGTCTGCTCAATAGTCATCTCGATGATAGGCATCTTCTCGCTTGGCGTGAAGTCCTCCTGCAGATTGCTATAACTCAGCGTACCATCCACCAGCAACTGGTCGTAGTTGTCTGTTGCAGCCACCTCGAAGTGCAGGCGTGACAATGGATGAACGATGAGGTTGGCAGCCTTGCCGGCTGCATAGTTCTTCAGCGTCAGCACACCAATGCCGTCAGCACCAGGTTCGATGGTTCCGTAGTTGTCGACCATACCACCAATGCTACCTGTACCACCCAGCACGCCATTAGTGAAGACGTAGGCGATAGCCTCGCTGGCATCGGCTTTGGCACCCAAGGCACCACGCAGTTTCTGAGTTTCAGCCTCCGCACGATTGTTCATGACGAGTACCCTACCCTGCAGAACGCGCAAGGCACCACTTACATAGTTGTTGTTACCCGTAATAGACAGTGTTCCCGTTCCTTCCTTGACAATACCAACAAGCGTCCCATTGTCATAGTCTGTGGGTTTGATGGTACCTGCCAGTGTGAAGTCAGTATTCAGACCTCCCAAGAGGTAATAAGCAGATTTCGACTTCTTATAATAGCCCGACAGCGTGGAACCATCTTCAGTATTCAGTTCACCAATACGGAATCCTGCGCTGGTACCCGATTCACAAGTCATAGTAGCTCCTTCGTGAAGTGTCACGTGGTTATTGGCCATGGAGGGATTTACTTTACCGCCCTTTGCATCTTCCAAAGCATTTTCTGCTGATGACGTCTTGCCTCCATGAGCAAGAAGAACACCATAAGAACCTGCCGACGAAGAATTCTCCTTGAACCGATAGATATGGATATCGCCCGTATAACCCGTCCACTCGGGCCATGCCTTACCCTTCTCAGTTCCCAAATAACAACGCTCACCACCACCATAGAGATTCAGCACACCACTGCCAGTAATCTTTGAACTGAAATAGCAGTAGCGCGCCATCTTCACATTAACGGTGTCACTAGCGGAAATTCTGAAAGCGGTACTATACTCTTTATAATCCGAAGACGTATTGTTACCACTGACGTCGATATCTCGCGAACCGGCTCTTACAGACTGCGAACTCATGGCCAGCAGGATGCCGGCCATGAGGAATATGTTTTTAAAAGAAATAATTGATTGGTTACTTGTTCTGAATTTCATGCTTTTATAATTGTTTTTCTATTATTCATTGCCTTGGAAGCCTCCACCGAAGCCACCTCCGCCGAAGCCGCCACCAAAGCCGCCTCCGAAGCCGCCTCCGAAGTTAGGCATCTGGGGAGCAGGCTCCTTGCCGATGGCAGTCAGCAGTTTGAAGAGCGCCCTACGACGCTGACTCCAAGTGGGATAGTCGTCAGCACGCAATGTGCGTACCCTGAAGCCTGGCATCTGGGGCATACCCTGTCCCTGCATAAATTCAAGGTTGCTGGTGGTCAGGATGCATGGCTTGGTATTGCCATCAGCCAACAGACGATCAACGATGGCAGCAGCGCCACCTATCTTAAACCAGCTCTCCATCGTGTCACCTGCACCTGGTACCAGCTGTATCATCACAGGCATCATCATGCCCTGACCCTGCTGGGGCATCGCAGAGGTGTACCACGCTTCACCACGATCCAACTCGTAGGCGATACGTCCATGAGGGATATCACCCTGTGAGGCATAGTTGAACGGAGAAGCGGGATTATCGCAGATGCTGAACTTAAAGCCCTGGTCTGGCGAGAGATACATGTTGTTGGGGTCTGCCACAGGTGTTCCATCCACGACGAAGCAGTACTTAAACGTCTCGAAGAGGAAGTCGGTGAGGGTTGTTGTCCACACACCATCAGAGTCACGCTGCATAGCGAAATTCTCTGGAGCAATCTCGCAGGCCAGCTCCACCTTCTGAGCCTCTGGGGCCTTGAAACGGAAGATGATGCCCTGCTCAGTATATTCAGGCGATATGATAGGTTTGGGGAACAGACGAGCCATCACACCTGGGGTGAACTGCTGTTCCTGACCCGTCTTGGCAGGAGCAGGCTGTCCGTTCTTCATGGCGTTCTCTGCAGCCTTCTTATTGAAGAGCAAGGGCAGGGTCTTAGCCAGGAAGTACTTGGCATTCATCCATGTGTGGCCGAACTTGTCGTTGGTAAACTCCTTGACGGTACGGATGCCCTTCTTGTCGAGGAACTCCATATAGTCGCGGGCATTGCCATAGAGGAAGTCGTCAGTACCTACGCCCAACCAGAACAGGCGTATCTTCTTGTTGGTATCCTCAGCCTGGTCATAGACATTGGGGATGTCTGTCGATGTGAACGAGCTGTAGGAGCACAGATACGAGAACTTGTCAAGGTTCGTCAAGCCATTGAACAACGCCTGGTTGCCACCACGCGAGAAGCCACCAATGGCACGATTGTCTTTATCAGCCTTGGTACGATAGTTCTGTTCGATATACGGCATCAGGTCGTTGAGCAGGTCCTGACTGAAGGGGTCGCCACCAAAGTTCATCTGGGCAGCATCTTGCTTCTTCAGCTTCATGGGGTTACCATAGGGCATCACGACAATCATCTCCTTGGCCTGGCCAGCAGCCAGCAGGTTGTCCATGATGTAGTTCACACGACCTACCTTGTAGTACACCTCCTCCGTATCGGTAGTACCGCTGATGAGGTAGAACACAGGGTAGCGCTTCTGGAAGTCCATCATGTAGCCGGGTGGCAGATAGACGACAGCATGGTTGGTGGCACCAATGGTCTTCGAGTAGTAGCTGACATACTCTACCCTACCATGCGACACATCAGTAATATCGTGGGGCAATGCACTATTCTTGTCGCGAGAGGGAATCTCCAGCAGACTGTTCTTAAAGCCTTCGTTGGGGAAGTACTGCGGATTCTCTGGGTCCATCACGCTGACACCATCAACAATGAAGCAGTAGGGATACATGTCAGGGGCAGCAGGACCAAGGGTTACTGTCCACAATCCATTAGCGCCACGCGTCATGTCTTTACGTCCAGCAAACTGCACGTCGACCTGCACGTTCTTGGCGTTCTCGTTCTTGTACTGGAACGTCACCGTTCCGTCCGCATTGCAGCGGGGTTGTGCCACCATTGCCATTGGCAACAGGGCAAAAAGGGAAAACAAGGTCAGTTTTTTCATAGTCTTATCCTTTGTTTGTGTGTTATTGTGTGTTACTTTTGTATCTCGTCAACCAGGAAGTCCCCCATGTCTGAGGCCTCAGCATCCTTGTCGTCCAGCTTGAAGCGCATGAAGTGAGGCTTCTCTGTGGTGCAGGGTTCCCAACCCTGTTTTTCGTTTTGGTTTTCGTTGCCATTAGGATTGCTGTACTTGGCAAAGTTGGTCCAGGCTGTCAGCATCTTCTCTGACAGGTCCCAGTCGCCCTGTGTCCAAGGACGCCAACAGTGCTTCAGCGACTTGAAGACAAACCACAGGTCGCTGGAGTGGAATGCTCCCTTCAGACGACTGGTGATAGCAGGATGCTTGCCATCATCAGGCAACTTACGACAGAACTCGTAGGCCCAAGCCTGGGCACCCTGACTCTGACGCACCTTGCAGAACTCGGCAATGCCAGGACCCATGGAACCCATGTCGTTCAGCGTATAGCCAATCATATAGGGCACATCGGCAATGGTTCCTTCACGGGTAGCAGCATCGAAACTCTTCAGCGACACGTAGCCATCGACGATGGGACGCTGCATGACGAACACATCGCTCTTGTTCACCATGTTGTACAACTGCGGAATGGTATAGAGCAACTCCGTAGAGGCAGCACGCAGGGCCTTCAGGTCTGTCAGTCCAGCCCAGTCCATCACCATCTTGGTCTCTGCCTCGCTCTCAGCAAGTGTGGGGTTGTAGGTGAAGAACTTGTTCATTGGGGGAGCAGGCTTAGCCTCCTCGCCATCCTTAGCAGGGATATTGATTCCTCCACCACTCATGATGACTGCCTTGTGGAACAGGCCACGAGCCAGTGGACTCTCGCAGAGGGTACGGACGCTACCTGCACCAGCACTCTGTCCGAAGATGGTCACGTTGTTGGGGTCGCCACCAAACTGGGCGATGTTCTCCTTCACCCACTTCAACGACTGTATCTGGTCGAGGATACCGTAGTTACCACTGACATGGTTGGGACTCTCTGCAGACAGTTCAGGATAGGTCATGAAGCCAAAGATGCCCAGACGATAGTTGATGGTAACGAGGACGACATCCTTCGATGCCCACTCCTGTCCGTCGAACTCTGGTTCTGAGCCCCAGCCCTCACGATAGCCTCCGCCATGAATCCACAAGGCTACAGGCAGCTTCTTTTCCGCTTGACCAGGAGCCTTGGTCCAAACGTTCAGGTACAGGCAGTCCTCGCTATAGGGTGCCTCGTCGCCATAGCCCCACTCCGAGGTATAGAAGCCTGGATAGTGGACACTCTGATAGCCAGGATGTCCGAACTTGTCGCACACCTTCACGCTGTCCCACGCCTCAACGGGCTGTGGTTCACGCCAACGCAGGTCGCCAATGGGTGCAGCAGCATAGGGAATGCCCTTGAAGACATACACACCAGGGTTCTCTGCTCGCACACCTTGAATCTGACCGCCTTCAACAGTCAATACAGGACTCAGCGCTTCCTCGTCATCGCAAGCGCAGCCCACCAACAATGCCATCAGCGGCATCAACAGAAACAGTTTTTTCATTTCACTCAATATCTTAATTGGTTAGTTAGTATGGTTTCACCCTGCAAAGGTACAAAAAATCCGCGACACCTACCTTACGTCATGTGTCGCGGACTTTGCGCTATGTAACAAATGTTACAAAACATCCGCGAGGCAATGACCCAGGGCCAGCCTCGCGGATGATATAAGTGTTATAACAAATCGTTAGATGTCCTCTTCGCCCATGTCGAAGTCGTCCTCTTCGAAGTCGCCTTCACGAGACAGGATATCGCCTTCGTCCAACTGATTTGCAGGATTAGTAGGGTCAATCACAGTCAAGCTAGTAGTCAGCATCTGAGTTACCTTAATCTCGATAACGTCTGTAGCGGGAATGATATATTGCTTTTTCATATTGTCTTTTCAATTTTTTATGTTTAAACATTAATTACCATTAATTCTGCATTAATTTTCCATTAATTCAAATTACTTAACGATAACCTTCTTACCATTCACGATATACAGACCCTTAGTGGGCTGAGCTACACGCTGACCTGCAAGGTTGAAGTACTGGTTGTCTGCCTTAGCATCCTGCTGAACAGCCTCAATGCCAGTTGCTTCCTCGTTGAATCCGATAAACTCACGAGCACCACCACCAGCAATTACGATATATGCCTTACCATTAGGAACCTTTGTTCCACTCTTAACCATTGCAAAGCCTACTACACCACCCTTCTTACCAAGAGCATAGATAGTAGAGCCATCACCAGTTACAGAACCATCAGAAATCTTCAAGTCATTTTCAGCAATCGCTGCTGCACTGGGAATAACATCAAATACATGTTTATTTGCTCCCTCAATGAGGACAGCTTTGCCTGCAGGCACCTCAGTTACAGGAATCAACTCAACATAGCTACCATGAGACTTAACTGCATAACCATTAGTAGTACCCAAATCAACATCATAAGCACTACTATATGTGGCCCAACCTGCAGAAGTTACAGTCATACTAACAGTTTCACCTGCTACCTCAGGAAGTTTCAGAACAATATCCTTGATAGAATAAGTTGTATTAGTACCAGCATAAACATCATCATGAAGGAGAGCGCCAAGATGCATATTGAAAGCTATAGACTGCCAGCCATCCATATCACCCTCAACAGTCTGAGTTTTCTGGAAAGTTTGCCATTCGTCCGTGAAATTCACGTCTCCTATGCAATGCCATATAATATAGCCACCAGGAGTTGCGTTATGCGTCTGTGTTCCTACCGTTCCAGCATTAGTTGCCTTATATTTAAACTCGATATAGAACTGCTGCCCAGCAGAGAGAGAGGTCGGGGCTTTAATCCAGAACTGTGCCCCCCAAGGTTGTGCATCAGCTACTTTGTCAGTCACTGTATATACACCATCTCCATCAGGTGTTGCGATATCAGTATCACCACCATAACTCTTAGCATACATCGTGGGAGTCTTTTCTACCATATTGTAAGTAATATTGTATACAGGAGTATCATCAACAAGGACTTTAAGAGACTTCCACTCTATCTTTGCATCAGAATTGGGCTGTGCAATTAGACCACATGATGCACCTCCAATATTTCTATAGTTCCACTCCACCTCAACAAATTCATTGCTTTTAGGTACAGTCACATTAGTGTTAGTCTTCTGATAATCACCAGACCAAGACCAACGCATTTCAACATTAAAGGTAACTGCTGCCGAAGCCTTAACAAGTGCTTTCACTTTATAATCGTTACCAACCACTGTTGGGATATCATTAGCAATGTAATACTGATGCCATCCACCGCCACCATCGGTCATAATACCATCTACAAACGTAGGAGTAAAACCCATTACGTACCATGGAAAACTTGTGTAATCAGAGTAATTAACCTCATAAACTACTTCTGCTCTAGCAGAACTTGCCCCCACTAGCAGGAGAGCGAGTGTACATAAGAAAGTAGATAATCTTTTCATAAATGAATTAAATTAGTTAGTTATAATTATATATTCTCGTTTTCTTAATAGAATCAAAGCAATCAGAACAAAATAAGTTAGTTACGAAATCTTAATGCGGCGGCAAAGATACATATTATTATTGTAATGAACGACTAAAACCGCAAATTTATAATACGTTAACATTAATATTACTGAATTCCTTACAAAATTCACGCCTTGCAGACATAAAGAATCCGCGAGGCACACCATCAAAGGAGGCCTCGCGAATACTTATTGATATCAGCAATCGTTGTTTGCTTTAATACTAATCATCCCACTCGAATTCACGGCTGTCAGCAGATGTAACGCCACCTGCGCCTGTACCCGTATCAGCATTGCTTAAACCAGAGACACAGATAATACTACGCGTCTGAATAGCTACCACATTGATCTGGGGCTTGAAATATGTCTTTTTCATTGTCTTCTTTCTTTTTTAGTTGAACACGAATTGCACGAATCTCACGAATTACTTAACCAGGACTTTCTTGCCATTTACGATGTACAGGCCCTTAGTGGGCTGAGCAACACGCTGACCAGCGAGGTTAAAGAACTTACTATTGGCATTCATCTCTTGGCTGTTAGCAACGGTCTCAATTCCGGTAGGTTCATTGAAATCAAGATCAACAACGCCACGTGCTAAACTTGGAGTAATAGCTGATATATCAACATAAGCCTTGTTTGCACCGACAGTCACAGAAGAATCCACATTATACAACTTATTATTGCTCAAAACATAGTAGTTGTCACCTGTAGGAGCAGTAATATTAGAGAAAGTACCAATCAAACCATTGTTAGCAATAGGAGATGCTTCTTCTGCTGCTGTAGCTTTATAGAAGTACACATTACTTGTAGCAGCACCATTCAAAGCCTCATTGGATTTAAAGAAATATGGTTTACCCGCCTCCAACAATCCATTGTACTGACTGATTCCAATACCACTAGCCGAAGCGCTGACAATCTGATAGACATAAGCACCTGCTACAGCAGCTTGCCAAGGCAAACAGATCGTACCAAACTTATCGGCTGGCAAACCCTCAACTTTATGATCACCATTGTCTTCGCCATCCCCGTTTTTATCATTATTGGGCTTCTGGTTCGAAGCATAAACATTGCCTAAGATAAAGCCTATATCACCATTTATCTTTAATTCTTTAATATGATAGATATCGAACCACTGTTCTCTGCGCAGTTTCTCAAGATCAATGCACAAACAGTTATGGTTATTCCACCGACTGAACCACATATTCATATTATCAACACCATAACCATCCTTTTCAACGGTTAGATTATTATTGTCCTTAATAGACACCCAACCTGCATCCCAAGCGGCTCCAGCACCATTAGTATTCCAGTTCTTTCCTGCCGTAATGACAAGATAGCGATATTGAGACAAGTCAATACCATCATCCTCCCATTGCCATCCACAAACTTTCGTAAACGCTCTTGTTCCTGCATCCCATGTAGCACCGTCTCCAATCGTCTTAAATCCTGCAAATACATCTGTTTTGGCATCTGTAGCTGTACGAGTAGGCTGTGATATGCTACACAGATTAGGCATTCTAAAGACCTCCACCTCTTCAATTTTAATCGTTCCTTCAATTGAACCGCTTTGAAGCATCACAAAGGCATTATTCATATTTTTAGAAAAAGAAGAGAATTTTATTTCCTTTGTTACCCATTCTTCTCCAGCCTCTACACTAAATTCCTTACCTGCATCACCCCAAGTTCCTAATACACATGTTATATTTCCTGGTGCAGTAGATTTCAACTTAATAGTAACAAGATAGTCTTCGTCAGCTGTCGTCGTTATTCCTTCGTCCACTATATACTGGTAGTAATGTTGGGTGGTAGCAGATGGATTTATTATGGTTAAAGCACCTTCATTGACTGCGATTGAACCTGTCTGATGTCCTTCAATTTCGCTGTAAAATTTTGTCGGGTCAGATGTGTAGTCTTTACTGTGAACTAATTCGTTTGTCTTAACGAAATAGACTTCTTTGATAGTGATTGGATTTCTTTCTGACCCCCAATTAAAAATGGTAAAATCAGCGTATTTTGCATAGTCTTCTACATCTACCTCATACGAAGTTGATCCAGTTATTGTGGGAAAAGTGCCATCAGGGAGATTAATCCTCCAATCACCAGCTACGGCACCATCGAATACTATTACAATTTTATTATACTCTCGAACATCTAAATTTTCCAATTTAAAGATGTTTGAGTAGTCTGCCGTGGGAGTAAAAGTAGCCGCATACAAATTTTCTAATGTACTTGGAGCTATCGGCACAATCGTAGGAGAATTTGTTGCACCAGTAAGTTTAATTGGAGTTTTAAAATCTCTGGTTTCCGCACTAACAGAATTTACCCCCCCCCAGTAGGCCAAATGCCATTACGAGGGACAGCACAATTTTAGTAAAATTTCTCATAAATGAATCAAATTAGTTAGTTATAATTATATATTGTATGTCAGTGATAATTCACACAAGCACAGCGTTTTAAGTTAGTTACGAAATCTTAACGCGGCGGCAAAGGTACATATTATTATTGTAATGAACGACTAAAACCGCAAATTTATAATACTTTAACACTATTATTACTGAATTCCTTACAAAAGAGCAGGATTTATAGCAGGAATTGGACTTAACGAGATATATGGCACTTTTCGGTCGTCCCAACGGGAGATTCCATTGGGAGCCCTGTCGGAAACCAACGGTTCCTCAAGGAGAAACCATCGGTTTCCAACGGAGAAACCACTGGTTTCCAACAGAGAAACCATCGGTTCCAAATTTTGAGACCATCAGTTTCTGCCATAAGGACACTTGCAAAATCCAGTCCGTAGGTTACGGACTCGCAGTCCGCAGCCTACGGACCAAGAGTTCGCTAACTACGGACTAAAAAAAATAGGGGCACGGCTTCTTGGTACCTTAGGGTACAGGATCGTAGCCAGAGCCACCCCAGGGATTGCAACGGAGAATGCGCCAGATGGCAAGATAGAGGCCTTTAAAGGGACCATGCTTGATGATGGCCTGACGTGCATACTCGCTACAGGTGGGAGTAAAACGGCAGGAAGGAGGAGTCATCGGAGAGATGACAGTCTGGTAGAAGCGGATGGGCGCCACCAATAGCATTATCAGGAAACGACGGATGAAGCTGAACACGGATTTAATGACAACAACGAATTAAAACGAATTGTACGAATTAAAGTCTCTCCTGAATGCGCTTCACGATATTAACGATGCGTTCCTCGACAGCGGAGGTAGGCAGTTGCTGGTCGGAGAGCCAGACGAAGGCAACAAGTAACTGCTTGTCAGGGGCAATAGCCTCGACAAGCAGTTGTTTATGTAGACGCCACGCCTCACGCACCTGGCGTTTGACGTGATTGCGGTCTACTGCATGATGGAAATGTTTCTTGGGTACGCTGACCAACATCTGCAGGGGCTCGTCATGAGCATTGCGCTGACGCGACATAAAGACGGCACGCAACGGGAAGGCTGCTACAGAGCGACTGTGTCCTCCACCAAAGAGCTCGTCGATGAGTCGCAGACTCACCATGCGCTCACGCTTGCGAAATCCGAATTTATTGACGACCACAGATGAAACGGATTGAACGGACAAACACTAGTCCTCAACAGTGAGGAGATAGTGCTGAAGGGCACCCGTCATGGAAGGATACTTCTCAGAAGGAGCCTCGATGTCGAGACGCAGACCTGCGGCCTTGGCAGCCTGTGCGGTAGTAGGACCGAAGGTGGCAATGGCAATCTCTCCCTGCTTGAAGTCTGGGAAGTTCTTGGTGAGTGACTCGATACCTGACGGACTGAAGAAGATCAGCATGTCGTAGTCGAAGGTCTTCACCTCCTCAGGAGTGAAGTCGTTGCTGACAGTACGATACATCACACACTCGCGATGGTTCAGCTTCTTGGAGTCCAGCAGTTGGGCAACACTGTCGTTGTGGACGTCGCTCATAGGTACGAGGTACTTCTCCGTCTTATGCTTCACCATAGTGGGCAGCAGGTCGTCAATCTTACCAGTGGTTCCAAAGAACACCTTGCGCTTGCGATACTGCACATATTTCTGGATATACAACGAGATAGTCTCCGTCACGCAGAAATACTTCATATCCTCAGGAATGGCTACACGCAACTCCTTAGCCAAAGTAAAGAAGTGGTCGATGGCGTGACGAGAGGTGAAAACGATGGCAGTATAGTCCAGGATATTCACCTTCTGGGCGCGAAAGTCCTTAGCCGTGATTCCCTCAACCTTGATAAACGGACGGAACACGAGTTCCACGTCGAACTTGGAAGCGATGTCGTAGTAAGGCGACTTCTCGCTTGACGGTTTAGGTTGTGAAACCAAAATCTTTTTTATCATTGTGTCCTAAAAATTTATTTTCAAATTGTTTGCTGTGACATCCAGAATTTCCCACAATGCCAGTAAAGGCACTATTTCGAGCGCACAAAGGTACAAAATAATTTGCATACCAACGATATTTTGACGGAAAAAGATAACAAAACACTTATAAAATGTCATCATTTTGGTCAAAAAAAGCATGATTGCAAAATAAATTTCTACTTTATGTATAGATAAATCGAAGTATGGACCCATAATGACTGCCGGCACTGACAAGAGTCCCTCCAAGGCAATAATGAACAACAAGGACTTTATCCATTGTCTATTTCTTTTACCATCGAAGAATACCAAATTAATGACAGAATACAGCCCCATCTTCACCAAGAAATAAAGTAGGAGGATAGCCCAGACAATCAGAATGAGGTAGTATTGCGAGCTAAGGATATAAGAATCGCCGTTATAGTGGAGCGAATAGAAGTAATAGAGCGTAGCAAACATGAGGCTCGTCAGGAAGACGATGAACACTTGGAAACGTGCCTCGGTTGCCGTCTCTGTCATAGAGGTCGCCCCTTCGCGAGGAGTATGGAAGAAGTTCTTAGCCTGACGAGAGAAAAAGCCACGAATGTTGGAGTATGAAACGACTGCCAATACGAAGAATACCAGCAAGAGCGACGTGATGACATCGTCGCTGCGAACACTATAGGGTACAGGATCGCCTACTGAGCCATAACGTCCACCCTCCAATTCAGGATGAAAGAGGGAGTCTTTAGAAAAGAATCCCTCCTTATAACACTCAGGTAGGTCGATTTGTATCTCCTCTACCGGTTTCTCTAACAGAAATATGCTGTCTGCTGGTATCAATGCTTACAATGCAAATGCCTTCTTGATGTCCTCTACCCTATCCAGCTTCTCCCATGTGAAGAGCTCGACATCGATGGTCTTGGTATCGTGGTAGCGACTGGTAAAGGTCTTCTTCACCACCTCCGACTGGCGTCCCATGTGTCCGTAGGCTGCTGTCTCCAGGTACATGGGCTGACGCAACTTCAGCGAACGCTCAATGGCTTTTGGACGCAAATCAAAGAGCTGTTCAATCTTCTTGGCAATCTCACCATCTGTCATGTTGACGTGCGAACGACCATAGGTGTTGACATAGATATTCATGGGTTTGGCAACGCCAATGGCATAGCTGATCTGCACCAGCATCTCGTCGGCAACACCAGCAGCCACCATGTTCTTGGCAATATGACGGGCTGCATAGGCGGCACTGCGGTCCACCTTCGAAGAGTCTTTGCCAGAGAAGGCACCACCACCATGGGCACCCTTGCCACCATAGGTGTCGACAATAATCTTACGACCCGTCAGACCCGTATCACCATGAGGACCACCAATGACGAACTTACCTGTGGGGTTGACGAAGTACTTGATGTCGTCGCCAAACAGCGACAACACACTTGCAGAGTGAATCTTCTCCTTGACACGAGGTATGAGGATATTGATGACGTCCTCACGAATCTTGGCCAGCATGCGCTCGTCGTCGCTGTCGAACTCGTCGTGTTGGGTGGAGACGACAATGGTATCGATGCGCTCAGGAATGCCGGCATCGCTATACTGGATAGTTACCTGACTCTTGGAGTCTGGTCTGAGATAGGTCATCACCTTGCCCTCCTTGCGAATCTCAGCCAAGGTACGCATGATGAGATGTGCGAGATCAAGCGATACAGGCATCAGGTTCTCTGTCTCGTTGGTGGCATAGCCGAACATCATGCCCTGGTCGCCAGCGCCCTGTTCGTCCTCGTCGCCATTATCCACACCTCGATTGATATCCTCGCTCTGCTCATGGATGGCTGTCAGAATACCACAGGAATTGCCGTCGAACTGGTATTCGGCCTTGGTATATCCTATCTTCTTAATGGTACTACGTGCAATAGTCTGCAGGTCGATATACACATCACTGCGCACCTCGCCCATCAACACCACCTGTCCGGTAGTGACAAACGACTCACAAGCCACACGGGCCTTGTCGTCGTAAGCCAGGAACTGATCGAGAATGGCGTCACTAATCTGGTCGGCCACCTTGTCGGGATGACCTTCCGATACTGATTCTGATGAAAATAAATATGACATAGCTTAAAATTTTGGTGCAAAGGTACGGACTTTTCAGCAAATGACAAAATAAAACGACCCGCTCTTTTCAGAAACGAGTCGTTTTTGTTGATTCTTGTAGATGATTACTTCGTCTCTGGCAACATGATGACCTCTATATGGTTACCACTCTTCAGCAACTTGTTCAGGAAGTCACGAACGTTGTCTACTGTCAGCGACTCAACAGTCTTCTTGTAGTCGGTGAAGAAGTCAATACCATATTCCTTATAGGCTGTGATGGTGTTGATCCAGTAGTTGTTCTTCTTGGCATCCCCATCAATCTGCTTCAGCATATACTCCTTGGTCTTAGCCAGTTGGTCAGCATCGATAGCCTTCTGCATCTTGGCAATACCCTCGTGCAACAGGCGGATAGCAATCTCCTGCTTGTCAGGATTCATGGGGCAGTAGCCCTGCAGCATAGCCTTAGGCTGGTGGGTACCAAGATTGAATTCACCAGCAGCGCCACAAGAGTAAGCGGCACTCTCGTCCTCACGGATGGTCTTCAGGTAGATCATCGACAGAATCTGACCAACAGCATCCAGCTTCACTGAATTCTCCAGTGTGTAAGGCATATCAGCATACCAGTACTCAAGGGCGATGGCCTTGGGAGACTCGGTCTTCACCTTGAAGTTGTTGACAACCTCACCCTTGGCAAGGGTCATAATCTCCTTGAAGTCTTCAGCCTTCTGCTTGGTAGCAGGCAGCGAAGCGATATACTGCTCAATGAGTGGACGGAGGGTCTGCTCGTCGAAGTTACCAACGAAGACGAAGGTGAACTGACCAGCATTCTTGAAACGGTCCTTGGCAATCTCCAGGATACGATCGTAGCTGATGTTCTTCAGGTCCTCCACCTGGATGTTGGCGAAACGGGGGTTATGAGAATAAATCGTGTTGCTCAACGAGTCAGAGAAGACAGCCTCAGGATTCAAGTTCTTGTTCTTCAGTGCCATCTCCAGCGAAGTCATCAGGTTCTGGAACTGCTTCTCATCCTTATTGATAGCCGTGAAGTAGAGATACTGCATCTGCATCATCGTCTCGATATCCTTCGGAGTAGAGTGAGCAGTGACATACTGACGGGTGTTACCCAGCGAAGCATCGGCATTGCACTCCTTACCAGCCAGTGCCTTGGTGAGCTCGTTGCTGGAGAAATTACCAATACCACTCATGCCAATCACCTGGTCAAAGACCTTCAGATTGGTATAGTCGGCAGGACCAAACATCGACTTACCACCCCATGAAGAAGCCTGCATCTGAATTTCATCGTCCTTGAAGTCGGTCTTCTTCAGAATAACAGTAGCACCATTAGAGAGCGTCAACTCCTTATAACCGAAGACCTTGTTCTCAGTCTCCTTGACTATCTTACCTGCCTTAATCTTGGTGACATCAACCAATGGCTCGTCCTTGACATTGTCTACGTAGGCCTCAATCTTCTCAGCACGGGCAGCAGCAATGGCAGCAGCCATGTCCTGTTCGGTAGGATAAGCCTTGCCCTCCTTTTCCTGAGCCCACTCCATAACAACGAGGTTGCTGTCAGTAGCAGAAATCAGTTCAGGAAGCAGCTGGTTGACAGCAGCAACGGGAATATTAGGAGCAATCTGCTGCATCATCTGATAGAGCACATCCAATGGGGGAATAGGCTCATTAGAGAGATAGTGGTCACGATACTCGTTGCCATACTCGGCATTCTTGCGCTTGTCGCGGTTGGTATACTGCTTCTCCAAAGAACTCAGGTAGTCTGCCTGGGCACGAGCATACTCTGTAGCGGTGAAACCGAACTCACGAGCACGTCTGGCCTCACGGTAGAGCGCCTGCAGGGTCTCCATATCCTTTCCTTCCTTGGGCACACCAATCAGTTCGAAACAGTCCTTCGTCTTCGACAGCAGATACTGGCTATCGTCAGCATATGCCTGGAAGAAAGGACAGCTCTCCTCCTGTGTCATCTCGTTCAGGCGCTGGCTCATCATGCGAGAGATCACATTCGTCAGATAGCTCTGGACAAGATAGCCGAGATTAGCCTTCTCCTCTTCAGGGACAGCATCATGCTTCATCATAATCATCAGCTGACTCATCTGCATCTCCTTATCCTTATCGAAGATATAGATAGCCTCGCTATTGTCGGGAACAGCCTCAGCAATGACCTTAGGAGCATTGGCGTCAACCTTAATACCACCAAAGAGTTCCTTAATCTTAGCCTCCATGTGATCAACATCAACATCACCAACGACGATGATGGCCTGATTGTCTGGACGATACCACTTATGATAGTAGGCCTGAAGAGTAGCAGGCTTGAAGCTATCGATAACAGACATCAGACCGATAGGCATGCGCAGACCATACTTAGAACCAGGATACATCTTGGGCAATGAACGGGTAATCATACGCTGTGATGGACCTTCACCCAAACGCCACTCGTTGTGTACCACGTCGCGCTCCTTGTCAATCTCTTCAGCTTCCAAGAGCAGACCGTTTGACCAGTCCTTCAGGATGAGCAGACAAGAGTCAAGGGCAGTAGCACGCTTGGTGGGCACATCGCAAACACGATAAACGGTCTGGTCGATGCTGGTATAAGCGTTCAGGTCAGAACCGAACTCAACACCCAGCGAACGAGTGTAGTCGATGATGCCCTTACCTTCTGGCTTTGAGGGGAAGTGCTCAGAGCCATTGAAAGCCATGTGCTCCAGGAAGTGAGCCAAGCCACGCTGGCTCTCATCCTCGTTGATGGAGCCCACACGCTGGGCAATATAGAAGTTGGCCACATGTTCAGGATACTCGTTGTGACGGATGTAATACGTCAGTCCATTGTCCAGCTTACCCATACGTACGGCAGGATCCACTGGGATTGGCGGCATCTGCATCTCCTGTGCCACCATGACTACACTACACACCAGGGTGAGGGCAGCCACAAACATTCTCTTCAGTTTCATCATTTTATTAAAAAGTAGTTAGATATAGAATTGTTTCAATTACATTTTCAGCGGGCAAAGATAGTAATAATTATTGACTAATGTACACGTACCTTATTATTATTATGTTTTTTTATACTTCCACAGACCATAAAAAAAGTCCTTTCAGCCACTTTTTACGTAACTGAAAGGATTATTTAGATTTCAAAGTATGCAGACTGCAGCAGAGACTTAGTTGAAGAAGTACTTAAATCCAATCTGCAAGCTCCAGCAGTGGCTGTAGCTATAGACGGTATCGTAAGTCTTTGTGTAGTACTTGCCATTCGAATCCTTACACATAGAGAAATATGGCGTATTCGTTGAGTCCATACCCTCATATCTTAAGATCTTTCCATAGTTGCAAGCCTCTGCACTCTTAGGAACACCCCACTTGGAGTTCAGCATGTTACCAAAGTTGATGATATCAACAGATACCTGGAACTTCTGCTTTGTGCCAAATACCTTCATCTCAAAGTCTTCAGCAACACGGAGGTCGAAACGATGCAACCAGGGAGCACGTCCGCAGTAAGCCTCAGCATACTCACCCTTATGGTTCTTCAGGTAGTCATCTTGCTCTACGAAGTTCCAGAAGGCTACACGGTCCTCATCAGTCTTGAACCTAATCTCGCTGTCATCCTTAGGAATATAAATAAGGTCGGTAGACAAGCCATCGCCATTCATATCATTGGCATACGTGAAGCTAGTTCCAGAGTATGAATATCCCTTGTAGAACAGATTAATATGTGTACCCAATGTGAGGCTTCTCAGCTTGATAGGAACATAGTAGCTCAGTGAAGCAGTAATCTGATCAGGAGTTACATAGCTGGAACGCTGTGCAGGAGTGAAATTTGCACCATCAACAGAAATTACGCCCTGCCATGCAGATACGGGGTCGCTACCAGGAAGATTAGAGACTTCCTTACCCTCGGTATGGGTATAGGCTGCCATTAACTTCAAGTTACGGAAAGGCTCCGCATTGACGGTGATATTAGCGGTATAGCCATAACCCTTTGAGGTATTGTCAAGCATAATGGCATTCTTTCCAGAGTAGTACTGATAGTTCTTGGGGTAAATATAACGGTTGTCGGCACCATTGAAACGCTCCCAGCCTTCTGCCTCAGGATCCCTGACGTTGACATTGCGCATATATACCGCATTAACATTCTTGGTGTAGATGAACTCACCAGTCACTGACAACGGGAACGATACTGGTATCTGATAGTCGATAGCGATACTAGACTTCCAAATCTGTGGCATCTTGAAGTCGCTATATACACCAGAGATCTTGGAACCTGCAACATGGTTCTCATTCGTGGTGGGCACTTCGAAATGCTGCATCAGTTCGTTGACGCCCATAAACTTTCCTGCCAGGCCATTCATTTTAGCCTGAATCCATGCTTCATCATGACCATTGGTGTCTTGCCACTTACCAGTCTTATAGTTATAACCTACGCTATAGGTTGTCTTATCGATATTGGCATTACCTGGCTGGTTCGTGAAGAATACCAGAGGCAGACGACCTGTGAAGATACCCGTACCACCACGTACTTTCAGTGAACGGTCACCAAAGACATCCCATGAGAAACCTACACGTGGAGAAATCTGGATATGGTTGTCGGGCCACTTGCCAGTATCAATTCTGTAGCCATTGAAGCCATAGACTGTTTCGCCACTCTTGTCCAAATAATTAAGGTTATAAATCGCATTGTTGCGTGCGATATCCTGTTCATCGAATACCAAGTCGTCAAAGCGGACACCGTAGGTCAGCTTGAAGTTGGAAGTAACGTTCCACTCATCCTGCAGGTACAGACCATACTGGTTGAAGCGTACAGCTGAAGTGGGACTGTCATTGCCATTGAAGCCATAGGTAAAGTTAACAGCCTCAGGAGCAGCACCACTCAGGAACTCGTTGAGGTTGCGGAAACGATACTGTCCTGTTCCCTCACGGATATACGAGTTGTCAGCAAACTGATGCTCAAAAGAGAATCCTGTAGTAATCTTGTGGCTACCCAGATACAGTGTCAGGTTGTCAGTCAGACTATGCACCTTGTTCTCCACGTGGTTCTTCCAAGTGAACAACTCATAACCAGCACTGATATACGGCTCAATAGTTGGAGACGTTGAAGTAGCATCATAAGGATAAGAAATGTCGATGAAGGGGAATGTTGCCGAATTCGAAGTACGAGTAGGATCCTTCATATAAGAATAGGTATAGAGCAACTGGTTGCTAACCTTGTCACTGAAACGACTGTTCAGGTCAACAGTAACAGACTTCACTGACTTCTCGTTACCATACATCGTATTTGCAAAGATCATAGCTTTCTCTCCTGTACGATAGTCGCCAGAACCTTTGTAAACATAGTCACCTGTTGAACGGCTGGCACCAGAGTAGCTAGTATCCTTCGTGCTGTTATAGCGAACAGCCAGATGGTGGTTATCTGTGATGTTCCAGTCCAGACGTGCCAGGAATTTCTCATTCTTCTCGTCGGCAGGGAAATCGGTCCATGAACCAGTTTCATAGCCAAAGTTGTTCAGCAGATAGTCATGCACTTGTGCCATGTCACTTTCATAAACACGCGAAACCATACCGCCAGCTTCCTCGCCAGCATGACGTGCACGATACTTGATAACCTGACCAGGAACCTTTTCATACTCATAGTTGGCAAAGAAGAACAACTTGTTCTTGATGATCGGGCCACCCAAGGTGAAACCATAGATGGTCTTACGATCTTCTGCTCTTTCGCCCAAGTCCTTTCCGTCAATCTTGTTACCACGCATGTGCTCGTTGCGGAAATAAGTATATGCGGTTCCCTTAAAGGTGTTCGTACCTGACTTCGTAACAGCATTCACGCCACCACCAATAAAGTTTGTCTGGCGAACATCATAAGGTGCGATAACAACCTGAACCTCCTCAATAGCATCCAATGAGATAGGGCTGCCACCACCTGGAAGGTCATCGTTGAGTCCGAAGTTATTGTTAAAGTTTGCACCATCGACAGTAAAGTTACTCATCTTACCGTTAGCACCTGCAAAGCTCATACCACCACCAGCATAAGGAGACAGCTTGGCAATATCAGTAATGCTACGGCTAATCATTGGCATCGACATCATCTGCTCGTTAGAGATGTTTGTCGAAGCACCAGTCTTCTCACCAGCAAACTTCGAAGCCTTACCACTGACAACAATCTCAGTCAACTCATTAGCATTTTCGGAAAGCCATACGGGCAAGTTGTATGTTTCACCGAGATCCAAGTTGATACCCTTGAAGGTCTTGGTCTCGTAGCCGATGTAGCTGATGCTAACAGTGTATGGACCACCATTACGCATACCCTGAATGGCAAAGCGTCCACTGATATTGGTCACTGCCGTGTACTTCGTGCCAGAAGGCTCATGTACAGCAATTACTGTGGCGCCAATCACTTCTTCCTTAGTGTCTTGCATGGTAACCTTACCACTAAGGGCAGAGGTAGTAATCTGGGCCAGCATTGTCAACGAGAACGTCAACATCATAGCCGATAATAAAAGTAGTCTTTTCATAGATATAAAGATTTATTATATAATTCCGCTGCAAATTTAATAAATTTATTTTAATCTACATAATTATCAGACATCTTTTTGACGCAATCCCATACGTGCCTCCACAACATTGACCACATAGTCACCCAATTTCTCGCATTCGTTGATAATATCCATATAGATGGTACCAACTGCGTAGGTGTACTCGCGGTTGTTGACATCAGTGATATTCTGCGTCTTCAACTGGTTGCGGTAGTTGTTGATTTCGTTCTCGATATTGAACGTTCGGTTCACGTCGAACAACTCCTTACGACCACCCATTAAGCGGTTCATCTGCGACAGCGACTGGTCAGTCAGTTCCATCATCTGGTGCAGATGATCATACTGCTTCTCAACGAAGTGGTCCTCCTTGCCATTGTATTTACGTGAGATGGTACGAGCCATGTTGAAACAGGCATCACCAATAGACTCCAACTCCGACACCTCACGCAACATGGCACGGATTTTGGCTTTTGTATCATCAGAGAGGTGGGCATCACTGACGGAGTTAAGGTAGTTGGCAATCTCCAGTTCCATATTGTCCGAGATACCCTCGTACTTCTCAATACGCGTATACAATTTATTAAACTCACCAGCCTTGCTGTCCTTTTTATTGTTCGAACTCGACGAAAGTGTCAACAACTCTCTCACCATACCAAACATACGCTGCATACGGTTGGAAAACTGCTGGATTTCCTTCTGTGCCTCCAGTACCGAGAGCTCTGGGGTTTTCATGAAACCGGCAGTAATAAAGTGCAGACGGAAGTCCTCCTCCTCGTCCACCTTCTTCGACTTGATGACCCAGCAAACGAATTTCTCAATCTGCGGAATGAACCAAATCAGAATAAACGTGTTCACCACATTGAAGCTAGTGTGGAAGGCTGCCAGCACGAAACTCAGCTTAGCGGCATTTGCCATGAAAGCGTGAGCGCCAGCCAGTTCCATCGTCATATTGACATCGTAGCCTACCCAGCCACAAACCATGTCAATGAACGGACGGAACACAAAGAGAATCCACACCACACCAAACACATTGAAGAACATGTGTGCCAAAGCGGCCCGACGAGCCTGTGTATTGGCTGACATCGCTGCCAGGTTCGAGGTAACGGTAGTACCGATATTCTCACCCATCACCAGTGCAATACCCTGATAGATGGGCAGGGCACCACTCGAACAAAGTATCATCGTGATGGCCATCACTGCTGCCGACGATTGTACACAGAAGGTCAGCACACCACCCAGGAACAGGAAAATAAGGGTGGTAAGGAATGAGTTGGGATCAAACGAAGCAAAGAAGTCCAGCACAGCCTGGTTCTCACCCAGATGCATGTTCTGGCCTGTCACTCGCAACGTCGCCAAAGCAAAAATCAGGAAGGCCAAACCAAAGAGGAAGTCACCGATATAACGATGTTTCTTCTGATAGATAAGGATAATACCTACGAGGAAGGCTGGATAGGCCACGTCGCCGATGTTAAACGACATACCCGCAGACATAATCCATGCTGTCAGGGTTGTACCAATGTTAGCACCCATAATGACCGAGATAGCCTGTGCTAGCGTCAACAGTCCTGCATTAACGAACGACACTGTCATCACGGTGGTAGCAGTAGATGACTGTACGCTGGCCGTAACGAGCATACCCGTCAGCATACCAGTAAAACGATTGGTAGTCATGGCACCAAGGACGTGTCGCAATTGCGGACCCGCCATCTTCTGAAGGGCTTCACTCATCGACTTCATACCATACATCAAGAGTGCCAAAGAGCCCAAAAGCGTGAAAATTACCCAGATAGACATAATATTTTTATTAAATTGTTTTACTTTTCAACTATTTTTCGTACATTTGTAGCGCCCAAAACTTTATGCTTATGGAACAACAAATCAAAATCCGTTGCAAAAATAATAAAAAATCTGTAAATATTCGCATCGGAAGCACACTTTCTGAAATTTTTTCTCAGTTGGGGCTCGAAATGGAGTACGGCCCCATCAGTGCCAAAGTGAATAACAAGGTAGAAGGAATGCACTACAGAGTGTATAAACCCAAGGATATTGAGTTCCTCGACATGCACTCTGCCAGCGGCATCCGTGCCTACACACGGTCTGTCTTTTTTGTCTTGTGTAAAGCTGCCCACGACCTGTGGAAAGACTGTACGGTCATCATCGACATCCCCATCAGCAATGGTTACTATGTTAACCTGAAGCTAGGACGCGAGGTGACACCCGACGACGTTAACGAACTGCGCCAGCGTATGCAACAACTCATTGATGCCAAACTACCCATCCATCGTTTTGAGTCGACTACCGAAGAAGCCATCGAGATGTTCCGCCAGGGTGGTAGCATGTCGAAAGTCAAACTGTTGGAGAACAGCGGACGACTGTACACCACCTACTACGACCTGGATGGTTATAAGGACTATTACTATGGTACGCTGCTGACCAATACCAAGCAGATTTATCTCTTCGGACTGGAGTACTATTTTGATGGCATTCTCCTACGTCTTCCCTCACGCACAGACCCGTCGAAACTGGGCGCCTTTATCCGTCAGGACAAGATGTTCGAGATCTTCAAGGAGCACCATCGTTGGCAGGAGATCTTAGGAATGCGTACTGTGGGCGACCTGAACAAAGCCATCAGTGATGGACATGCCAACCGACTCATCCAACTCAGCGAAGCCTTACAAGAGAAGAAGATAGCACAGATAGCCGACGAGATAGCCAAGAGGAAAACCGTCAAGATGGTACTCATTGCTGGTCCGTCAAGCAGTGGCAAGACGACGACCTGCAAACGCCTGAGCATCCAGTTGGCCGTCAATGGCATCTACCCTGTCGGCATCTCACTGGACGACTATTTCCTGGACCGTGACCAGACGCCACGCGACGAAGACGGCGACTACGACTTCGAGCACTTGCATGCATTGAACATCCCACTGCTCAATGAACAGATGAATGCCTTGTTCCGTGGTGAGGAGATAGAACTGCCCCGTTACAATTTCCAGCTCGGCAAGAGCGAGAAGAGTGGTAAGAAACTCAAGTTGAAGGGTAACGAGGTCCTCATCCTGGAGGGCATCCATGCACTGAACCCCGAACTGACCGCACAGATTCCCAACGAACAAATCTTCCGTGTCTATGCCTCGGCACTTACCACTATCCTGCTGGACAACCACAACTACATCCCCACGACGGACAATCGTCTGCTGCGTCGCATCATCCGCGACCACAAGTACCGTGGTGTCAACGCATTAGGAAGCATCCGCCGTTGGGCGAGTGTCCGCAAGGGCGAGAATCGATGGATATTCCCCTACCAGGAGAATGCCGACGCCATTTTCAACAGTGCCATGCTCTTCGAATTAGCCGTCATCAAGCAACAGGCAGAGCCTCTGCTGGAACAGGTTCCCGAAAACTGCGAGGAACATGCCGAAGCTTACCGTTTGCTGAAGTTCCTGCACTATATCAAACCTATTCCCGAAGACCAGATACCGCCCACCTCGTTGTTGCGCGAGTTCCTTGGTGGCTCATCCTTTGAATATTAATCTGGATTCATAACACCAATTTCGTGAATAAAAATGCAGTTATTGACAAGAAAATGGTCAATAATTGCATTTTTATTGCAATTTATTTGGATATTCCATTTATATTTGCGACCTTTGCATTCGTTTTTCAAAGATTGTAACACACCTAATTATATAACAATGGCTGAACAATTAGAAGTAAAAGAACTCGACCAAGTGGTCGTACGCTTTTCAGGTGACTCCGGTGACGGTATGCAGTTGGCCGGAAACATCTTCTCTACGGTTAGTGCCACCGTTGGTAACGGCATCTCTACATTCCCCGACTATCCCGCTGACATCCGCGCCCCGCAAGGTTCGCTGACGGGTGTGTCTGGTTTCCAGGTACACATCGGTGCTGGCAAGGTCTATACCCCTGGCGACAAGTGCGACGTGCTGGTGGCCATGAATGCTGCCGCACTGAAGACGCAGTATCGCTATGCCAAACCAGGTGCAACGATTATCATCGATACTGACTCCTTTGGTCCTAAGGACTTGGAGAAGGCTCAGTTCCAGACGGAGGACTACCTCGGCGAAATGAACATCGACCCCGATCGTGTCATCCAGTGTCCGCTGACCACCATGGTAAAAGACTGCCTGGCCGATACAGGCATGGACAACAAGGCCATGATGAAGTGTCGTAACATGTTTGCACTGGGTCTCGTCTGCTGGCTCTTCGACCGCGACCTGAACCTCGTTGCCAACTTCCTCAAAGAGAAATTCGCCAAGAAGCCTGCCATTGCCGAGGCTAACATCAAGGTCATCCAGGCAGGTTATGACTATGGTCACAACACCCACTCCAGTGCTACCAACGTCTATCGCGTGGAGTCGAAGCACAAGGAGCCGGGTCGCTATATGGATATTACAGGTAACAAGGCTACTGCCTACGGACTGATTGCTGCCGCTGAGAAGGCTGGCCTGCGTCTCTACTTAGGCAGCTACCCCATCACTCCTGCTACCGATATCCTGCACGAGCTGTCAAAGCACAAGTCTTGCGGCGTTATCACCGTTCAGTGTGAGGACGAGATTGCAGGATGTTCATCGGCTCTCGGTGCTTCATTCGCTGGTGCCCTGGGTGTCACCTCTACCTCAGGCCCTGGCATCTGTCTGAAGTCGGAAGCCATGAACCTCGCAGTTATCATGGAGCTACCTTTAGTTGTCATCGACGTACAGCGTGGTGGTCCTGCCACGGGTCTACCCACCAAGTCGGAACAGACCGACCTGTTGCAGGCACTCTTCGGACGTAATGGTGAGAGTCCCATGCCTGTCATTGCAGCACTGAGTCCTACCGACTGCTTTGATGCCGCCTTCCAGGCCAGTAAGATAGCCTTGGAGCACATGACTCCCGTCATCCTGCTCACCGATGCTTACGTAGCCAACGGTTCTGGTGCCTTCAAACTTCCTGAGATGGCTAAGCTCGATGCCATCAATCCTCCCTACGTTCCTGAGGAGCTGAAGGGTAAGTGGACACCCTACATGCGTGCAGAGAACGGTACCCGCTACTGGGCTGTTCCTGGTCGCGAGGGCTTTGCTCACATCCTCGGTGGACTGGAGAAGGACTCTAACACAGGTGCTATCTCGACGAATCCTGAGAACCACGATCTGATGACGCGTCTACGCCAGCAGAAGATTGACAACATCCAGGTTCCCGACCTCGAAGTAGAGGGCGACGCTGCTGATGCCGACTTGCTCATCGTTGGCTTTGGTTCTACTTACGGCCACCTGCACTCGGCTATGGATGAACTTCGCGCTAAGGGCCACAAGGTTGCCCAGGCTCAGTTCAAGTTCCTGAACCCGCTGCCCAAGAATGCTGCCGCTGTCCTCTCTAAATATAATAAGGTGGTGGTTGCCGAACAGAACATGGGTCAGTTGGCTGCCTACCTGCGCATGAAGGTCGATGGCTTTGTACCCTACCAGTTCAACCAGGTCAAGGGCCAACCCTTCATCGTAGAAGAGTTAGTGAACGCATTCGAGGACATTTTAAAGAAGTAAAGAGTTATGGAATATACAGCACAAGATTTTAAGAAAGGCCAGCCTCGTTGGTGCCCTGGTTGCGGCGACCACTTCTTCCTGGCTTCACTCCATAAGGCTATGGCCGAGATTGGCGTAGCTCCCGAGAACGTAGCAGTTA
>JAEEGH010001757.1_pt1 | contig 60913 bp, 52 predicted proteins | sample 9134181 | NCBI WGS metagenome assembly JAEEGH01 (sample SAMN16246544, study PRJNA631951) | gut metagenome | biome: gut microbiome; feature: rumen; material: DP-attached | host: Bos | place: Iran: Karaj | collected 2018-10
AAATAATATTGGAAAAGCTGACTACGAAAAGAATTTTTGCAGTTTTGCTAGGAGCTGGAGTTACAGCCGTTATACAGTCATCATCAGCCACAACTGTTATGGTAGTTGGCTTTGTTAATTCAGGAATTATGAAACTGTCGCAAGCAGTTGGAATTATCATGGGAGCTAATATTGGTACCACAATTACATCGTGGATGCTATCGCTTACAGGAATAGAAGGAAGTACTATCTGGCTGAAGTTATTAAAGCCATCCTCATTTTCACCTGTTCTTGCAGCTATTGGCATTATTTTTATGATGACAAGTAAGGATGAGTCAAAAAAGAAGGATGCAGGTGGAATATTACTTGGTTTTGCTATTTTGATGTTTGGTATGGAAGCCATGAGTGGGGCAGTATCTGGACTTGCAGATGATCCATCTTTTAGCAAAATGATGACTGCATTTAGCAATCCGATTCTTGGAATGATAGTTGGCGCAGTTCTTACTGCTATTATCCAGAGCTCTTCAGCTTCTGTAGGTATACTGCAAGCATTATGCGCGACTGGAGCAGTTCATTATTCTGTGGCTCTTCCAATCATTATGGGACAGAATATTGGAACATGCGTCACATCAATTATCTCCGCAATTGGAGCTAATAAGAATGCCAGAAGGGCAGCCATGATTCATTTGTATTTTAATCTTATAGGCACCATAGTATTTATGATTGCGTTTTATTTCATAAATGCATTTGTAAATTTCGCTTTTTTAAGTGAATCCGCTAATGCGGCTGGAATAGCCCTGATACACAGCCTTTTTAATATAGGCGCGGTGATTTGCTGGTATCCATTTTCTGATGGTCTTGTTAAATTGGCTGAGATTACGATATCAGGCGATGATAAAAAAGAAAAAGTGGAAGAAGATACAGTCTCTATTGATGAAAGATTTATTGAGCGTCCAGCCTTTGCTATGGAAGTATGTCGAACTAAATCACGTGAAATGGCTGAACTTGCCCAAAAAGCAATCAAATTGGCTACTCAAACTCTTTTGGATTATAATCCAGATACCATTGAGAAAGTTATCAGACTTGAAGCATTAGTTGATCAGTATGAAGATATGCTTGGGGCTTATCTTGTTAAACTATCTAGTAAAAATATCTCTGTTGAGGATAGTCTGAGTATGTCTGTTATTTTACATAGTATCAGTGATTTTGAAAGAATATCAGATCATGCTCTTAATCTGGCACAGTCATCAAAAAAGATTAATAAAAAGGAATTATCTTTTTCAAAATCGGCAAGGCGTGAGATCGTGGCAATTTGCAATGCTGTTGATGATATATGCAGTCTGGCAGTGTCTGGTTTTTGCAATGATGACAGTGAGAAAGCATCTCATGTGGAGCCTTTGGAAGAAGTAATCGATACTCTGACAAAGACGATAAAAAAGAACCATATCAATAGGCTTAAAAAGGGTAAATGTGGCGTTGAGATGGGATTTATTCTTGAGGACATCCTGACAGATTTGGAGAGAGTATCAGATCATTGTTCTAATATTGCCTTAGAGCTTATTACTATTCATAATAATGATTATAATACACATGGTTATTTTAAAAACTTTTCAGATAAAGAGCGTGATTCTTTTTACAACGAATATGAAGGATTACTGAAAAAATATCCATTGACTAAGAAAGAAATTAAGAAACTGGAAAAAGAAAAGCAGGAGCAGCAAGATGGCGTTAATTTATATAATTGAAGACGATGATAGCATAAGGGAAATAGAAGAATTTGCTCTTATGAATGCAGGACATAAAGTGTTGGGATTTAATTGTGCAAAGGATTTTTACAAAAAAATAGAAGAGGTTATCCCAGATTTATGCCTTATTGACATCATGCTTCCTGATGAAAACGGGAATGAGATAGTAAGGAAACTCCGCAGAAATACATATACAAAGAACTTGCCGGTTATAATGGTTACTGCCAAAACATCTGAGCTTGATCTGGTAAAAGGCATCGAGGATGGAGCAGATGATTATATTAAGAAACCATTTTCAGTTATGGAGCTCATTTCCAGAGTAAAGGCATTACTAAGAAGGACTTTGCCTGACGAAGTAAAAGAAATATGTCTTGATGGACTCATCATTAATAATGAGAGGCATGAGGTATCAATTGATGGAAAGCCTGTAGAATTAACATATAAAGAGTATGAGTTATTATCGTTATTTGTTGCTAATAGAGGAATTGTACTTACAAGAGAAGTAATAATGGATGAGGTCTGGGGAACCGATTATGAAGGGGAGACAAGAACTATTGATATGCATGTGAAAACTCTTCGTCAAAAGCTTGGAGAGTATGGTTCAAGAATAAAAACCATTAGAAATGTAGGGTATGTAATTGAATGAAAAGCAAGATAAATAAAAGACTGATTGGAATTGCTATTCTCGCTGTAATTGCCACAGTTATAGGGATTACAATTATATATTATGGATTGTTTCAGAGACAGGTCAGGGCAGACTTATCTGTTAGTGCCAAACTCTTAAAAGATACGCATTATTTTGAGTCGGTTAACATTGATACTGATGAAATCGATTTGTCTACAGATATTGAAGAACTTCGCGTTACATGGGTAGCAGAAGATGGAACGGTACTTTATGATAATGATGCTTCGGCAGAGCTTTTGACGAATCACAATGACAGACCTGAGATACAAGAAGCTTTTACAGATGGAGTGGGAGAAGCTATTAGAAAATCTGATACCATGAACAAAAATACCTTCTATTATGCCGTCCTTTTGGATAATGGAACAGTTCTTCGAGTTGCAACTGATGTACAAAGCCTTTTGTCTGTATACATTTCAGTAGCTCCGGTTATAACGTTGATCATCTTGATTATCATTTCTGCGTGCGTTGTAATCTCTCATTTACTTACCAAGCAGTTATTAAAACCAATAGAAGTAATGGTTTCAAATCTGGAAACTGCCGATTATGAATCCCCTTATAAGGAGCTTGATCCTCTTTCTGAGATGCTTAGATCCCAACATACAGATGTCCTTGCGGCAGCGAAAGCCAGACAGGATTTTACGGCTAATGTATCACATGAGTTAAAAACACCGCTTACAGCAATTTCCGGTTATGCAGAATTGTTGGAAGGAGGGTTGGTCTCGGAAGAAAAGCAGAATCATTTCTATCATGAAATTCGCAAAAATGCAGACAGATTGCTGGCACTGATAAATGATATTATTAGGCTCTCAGAACTTGACCGTGTAAATCAGGAGCTTGCATTTGATAGAATTGATCTATATGAGGTGGCAAAAGAATGTGTAGATGACCTCTCCGTTAATGCTAAGGTCAAAGATATAAGTATAGCTATTGAAGGCGAAAAATGTGTCATTAATGGTAATAGAGATCTCTTAAGGGAACTTATTGAGAACCTGGTTCAAAATTCAATCAGATATAATAATCCAGGTGGAAAAGTGTTGGTATCAGTTAATACTATAGACAATTCCACTTGTTTGATTGTAAAAGACAACGGAATCGGAATTCCTGCTGCAGATCAGCAGAGAGTGTTCGAAAGGTTTTACAGGGTTGATAAGAGCAGATCAAAGGCCACAGGTGGAACAGGGTTGGGACTTGCAATTGTCAAGCATATTGTTGAAATACATGATGCAAAAATAGAGTTGGATAGCGCACCGGGAGTAGGGACGACGATATCTGTTCTGTTTTAACAAGATTCAATTAAAAATAAGGCGATAGGAGGGGGCGCCATGCATTTTGTTGATGCTAAAGGAATACTTACTACTAGTGGTGGTAAATGTGGTATGAATATATACCGCGGATGTACGCATGGTTGTATTTACTGTGATAGTAGAAGCAAATGCTACCATTTTACTCATCCCTTTGAAGACATTGAAGTAAAGCAGAATGCTCCGGAGCTGCTTGAAAGAGCACTTAAATCTAAAAGGCACAAGTGTATGATCGGGACAGGGTCTATGTCTGATCCCTATATGCATTGTGAAGAAAACCTGCGGCTTACAAGAAAGTGCCTTGAGATAATAGCACGCTATGGTTTTGGCGTGGCGATACAGACAAAATCAGATCGCATCCTTCGGGATATTAATATGCTGGATGAAATAAATCGCTCTGCCAAGTGTGTGGTACAGATTACTCTTACCACGTATGATGATGACCTATGTAAAATATTAGAGCCTAATGTCTGCAATACCAAGCGTAGGATAGAAGTGCTTGAAGAAATGCAGAAAAGAGGCATTCCTACTATAGTTTGGTTGACACCTATCTTGCCGTATATCAATGATACTGAGGAAAATATTACGTCTATCCTGAAGGAATGTGTTCGTGTTGGTGTAAAGGGTATAATTAATTTTGGAATGGGCCTGACACTTAGGGATGGAGATAGAGAATATTATTACGATGCACTAGATAAGCATTTTCCGGGTATGAAGGAACGCTATATTAAACGATATGGAAATGCCTATGAACTTCCAAGTCCCAAAGCGAGGGAACTGAATGTAATATTTCAAAGAATCTGTAGGGAAAACGGGCTTCTGTCTAACCCGGAAGAGTGTTTCAAGTTTATGAATGACCTTCCGGAAAAATATGAACAGATGAGTTTATTTGAATGAAATATTAATTTTTTATTATAAAAAAGTTCCAATCGTGCAATTTCACTTCGATTGGAACTTTTGAGCTACAGCCCACATATAATTAACGGAAACCTCAAGCTCCCATTTTCTGCTGATTATCTTCATTGTATCCAAACAGAACATTAGGATTCTTTTGACTAATAATTGTAAATATTTCCTGAAGCATTAGCATATTTTTTTCATTGGCAGGAAGCGCTACGCCGCTGACTGCGTAAGAAAATGATTTAGGGGTGAGCGCATTCCTCGCCGAAGGCGATTTGGAATGAATGCGCGAATTTGTTACTGGAGCGAGCTGTTAGCGAGTGAACAGCAACTATGAATTTCGCATAAAGTTAAACGTATTAATTTTTTTGTCCAAAAGGGTTATCATATTTTATGTATAAAACTAATGAGGAGATTGTTATGAAAAGAAACAAACAAATCGCGGGGATCATTACTGCAGCAATGTTAACCGCAACACTTATGGCGGGCTGCGGTGCCAATCCAACAGGAGATTCAACAGAAAACGTATCTGAAGCTGAAAGCGCAGCTCCTGTTTCAAGCGGATCATCCTATGATGATGTAGAAAATGGAACAGCTAAAGTTAAGTATACAGGAAAAGGTGATGTTCCGGGATATCTTGAACTGTCACAGGTGCTTACAGTTGGCGAGAGCTATACTATCAGTGAGATATGTGAAGCATTAAAGCAAATTGAAGATTTTCAGGATGAGCCTGAAATTACATATTCTATGATTGACTGTGGCAGTGATGGAGAAGAGGAACTGCTTGTAGAGGCTCAGCTGAGCGCAGCTTTTGGACTTGATATGATCATCAAGAATATTGATGGAGAGTTTGTCATCTGCTATGACCAGAGTGCAACAGAAAGGTCTTATATTTCAGTCAGTGCCGATGGAACAATCGAGAGTGGCGGAGCTTCAGCAGCCAATATTCATAATATGGATTATGCTTTTGTTGATGGAGCAGGAGAATATAAATTTTTCTATGGAGTAACAGAAACACTTTCTGTATTTGATACTTATGATATTTATGTAGGTGATTCAGTAACTTCTATTTCAGCCGAAGGAATTGATGCAGAACATATAGCTGTTCTTGAGTATTATTTCGAAGAGAATTATGAGGAAAGAAACTGTTTTTATAGCTTTTATGCCTTTGATGACAGTTACAATGAAGTAGATACTGAAGAAGGCAGGGCAGATATTGCAGAATTTGGAGTTCGTTTCAAAGATGCTGGATATCTGATCTATGATCAGGATGGAATAAATGCTGTTCTTAAGGATAGAGCTGAGGAAATCGGATATCCTGGACAGCTTTGATATGCTGATATTTATTGAAGGCGGGTTGTAGCAAGTTTCTATAGTCAATGGCAGGAGTTTTATGATAGTAGATATTCAAAAGATTGAGTCAGGGGATGAAAGTATTACTGTTCGTTATAAAGAACTGACGCCTAAACTTGAAAAGATCATCGGTATACTTGAAAAGACAGAAAATAAAGTCTGGGGTAAGCTTGATGCTAAAACTGTCAGCATAAGTATAGATGATATCTTTTATATAGAATCAGTGGATGATAAGGTTTTTGCATACACTGGTGAGCAGGTGGTGCGTCTTGATGGCACTCTTAATTCTTTTTTGATGGACATAAATGATGAGAGCTTTTTCAGGTGCAGTAAGGCTATGGTCATCAATGTCAACAGAGTCAAAGCCTTGAAAAGCCTTGCTTCAAACAGGATAGATGCTACTCTTGAGAGTGGGGAACATATCATCATTTCAAGGCGATATGCGTCTGATTTTAGAAGATTACTGAAAGGAGCCAGATCATGAAAAATAGTGATAAAAAGAAGTTGTCTCTATGGGAACTCTATCTTACAAAAGAGATTGGCATTGAGTTTAAGGCGTGTCTTTATTTCTTTGCATTCCTTTTTTTCTACTGCATGTACAGAGTAATAGGCGGTGTATATGATGCCAGCATATTGCATATGACAGAGCTTATTTTGACCTGCTACATCATAGGTTATATTCAGGTATATCTGTTATGGAATTTTGATGAAGCTGATGCTTTGAGAGTCAAAGAAGTGTCCGGAATGGTATTGTGCACAGCTATTTACTGTGTTCTTTCATGGCTTTTTAACTGGCTTGATAGAAATATCATAGCAACTGTGCTGTTTGGAGTATATATCCTGTTTACGTATTTTTGTGTATTTCTAGTGTATAAGTACAAACGAGAGATTGATGATAAAAAGTTAAATGAGGACCTTCAATTTTTTCAAACAGAGCATAAAAAAGTGCATGATAAAGGATAAATAGTGCATCTTACGGGAACATATATTGTTCCCGTTTTTTATTTTTGGTATGAATAAAATATAAGAAACGGAGGTGCATTATGAAAGAAAACGTTATTGAGATAAGTCACCTTACCAAAAACTATGGTAAGAACAGAGGAATAATAGATGTTTCTCTTGAAGTGAAGCAGGGGGACATCTTTGGCTTTTTAGGACCAAATGGTGCAGGAAAATCAACTACGATCCGCTCCATGCTGGGATTTCTAAAACCCAGTGCTGGCAGTGTCAGTATCCTTGGAATGGATAGCGTCAGGGATCACGAGCAGATACTTAAGGAAGTTGGTTACATGCCTTCAGAAGCATGGTTTTATGATTCTATGAGAGTTGGAGATGTAATAAAGTACGCTGCAGATGTAAGGGGAATAGATTGCAGCAGTGAAGCAGAGATGCTCTGCGAGAGACTTAAGGTCGATACTAAAAAGAAGATCAAACAGCTTTCTCTTGGTAACAGAAAAAAAGTCAGCATAGTCTGTGCCATGCAGCATAAGCCTAAACTGTTTGTATTTGATGAACCAACTGGCGGACTTGATCCACTTATGCAAAAGAAATTTTTTGAACTGATAAATGAGTATGTGGAACAAGGCGCAACCTGTCTTTTGTCTACCCATGTTTTATCTGAAGTTGATAAATATTGCAAAACAGCTGCCATAATGAGGGAAGGAAGACTGTCAATGCTTGATACACCTCATATAGATGATGAAACCTTCCTGAGTTTTTATGAGGATGAGGAGGAATGAACATGAAGACAGTTATAAAAAGAGAGATATTGCTTAATATTAAAAATATGCTGATCTGGAGCCTGTCTGTTGGAATCCTTGGACTTATATGTATACTGATGTACCAGTCAATGGAAGGGGAGATGAAAGATATGGCTGATGCCTTTTCCAATATGGGAGCTTTTTCTGAAGCTTTTGGAATGAGCACTCTCAGCATTGCGACCCTAAAGGGATATTTTGCAACTGAGATAGGTGCTGTTCATGGCCTTGGCAGCTGCATGTTCGCAGCTATAGTTGCCATCAATATTATTTCAAAAGAAGAGGAAGCTCATACTGGGGAATTCATTTTTTCACTTCCATTATCCAGAAGTAAGATCCTCACAGCCAAACTGATATGCGTTGCGGTCATGCTGATAGTATTTACATGCGTATGTACGGTTTTTTATCTTATCGGCTTTAAAGTTGTCGGTGAAGAGGTCCCAACGGATCAGTTCTTTACCTTTATGGGAAGGCAGCTTTTGATGAACGCTGAGGTTGCTGGTATCTGCTTTGGATTATCTTCAATTTCCGGTAAAAATCATATGGGACTTGGCCTTGGTATGGCGCTTTTGTTCTACGCCTATGATGTAATGGGCAGGGTCATACCGGACCTTAAAGACTATTTGTTTATTGGACCATATTCATATGCCAATGCTGCGGAGATCTTTACAGATGCAGAGGCACCTGTAAAAGCGATAGTTCTGGCGGTTGTGATATTGATTGCCGGTGTGGCATATGCCTTTTGGAACTTTGAACGTAGAGATCTCGCAAGTTGAGGTTTTTCTAAAAAGAGCAATATTTGCGGTGTGGTATAAAACACCTCTATGCTAAAATGAATATTGTATTTGGGTTAAGAGTACTTATACCGAAAAATCCTATAAGATGCGAGTTTTCGGAAGTGCTCAATATAATAATTGTTTACAGGAGGTTGTTGGGGTATGAGCCATATTTTTCTTAATCAGGTAGGTTTTTTACCTGATAGTGAAAAAAGAGCTGTATTAGATTTTGCAAATGATGAATTTGAAATCTTAAATTCTGAAGGCAAAAGATTATTTAGTGGTAAAACAAAGCACTTTGGAACTGATGAGATATCCGGAGAAGACACTTATGTTGCCGATTTTAGCGATTTTACAGAAGAAGGTACTTTTAAGATAAGTGCAGGCGATGAGAAATCAGTTACTTTTTCTATTTCAGAAAATGTATACGACAAGCTTATGAAGGACATCTGCAAGTGCTTTTATTTTCTGCGCTGTGGAGATGCTATAGACAAGGAACACGCAGGAGAGTTTTATCACAAGCCTTGCCATATGACCAAAGCTACAGTATATGGTGAAGATACAGATCCTGTTGATGTATGCGGCGGCTGGCATGATGCCGGAGATTATGGCAGATATTCTACAGCCGGAGCAGTTGCAGTTGCTCATATTTTGTATGGTGTCAGATATTTCAAGGATCTTTTAAAGGTTGAATTTGATATCCCTAAGGTAAAAGGCGATAATGGTGATCTTCCGGATATCCTTGCAGAGGTTAAGGTAGAGCTGGACTTTTTGATGAAGATGCAGAGGGACAATGGCGGAGTATGGCATAAAGTCACAACATTCTGCCACGCACCATTTGTAATGCCTGAGGATGACCAGGAAGAATTATTCTTATTCCCTGTTTCATCTTTAGCTACTGCTGATATCGCAGCAGTTTGCGCATTGGCAGCAGGCATATATAAAGATTATGACAGCAAGTACTCAGAAAAATTATTGGAAGCTGCAAGAAAAGCATATAAATGGCTTAAAGAGAATCCTGAACCTGTTTTATTTAAGAACGCAGAAGGCTCTAATACCGGTGAATATGGCGAAGCTGAGGATATATCAAACAGATTCTGGGCAGCAGCCTCTTTTTACGAACTGACAGGTGAAAAAAATTATCTCGATGATGCAATCTCTTTAAAAGAAAAGCTTATAGATTTTGATAAGAATGCTAAGGCTAAAGGATATCAGGGCGACGTATTTACATGCCTTGGCTGGGCTGAGGTTGCAGGTCTTGGATCATTATCGATACTTCTTTTGAAAGAGGAAAATGAGTTGGGAAAGGATATCAGTTCAAGATTTGTTGCTGAAGCAGACAGATTGGTAGCCAATTCCTTAAAGAACGGATTTAAGCTCTGTATGGAAGCTAAAGATTTCATTTGGGGCAGTAACATGGAACTGCTTAAGTACCTGATGATCCTTACAGTTACAGATAAAGTGATAGCACCTAAGAAAGAGTATAAGGATACTATCACATCAGGCATTGACTATGTGCTGGGTTGTAACAGCATGGATGTAAGCTATGTCACAGGAAATGGTGAAAAAGCATTCAAAAATCCACATCTTCGACCAACTGCAGTGGATGATATTGAACAGCCTTGGCCTGGACTTGTGTCCGGTGGGCCAAATGTAGGCCTTCAGGATGAGAGAGCTCAGGAGGTTCCCAAAAATTCACCTCCAATGAAATGCTATTATGACCATATAGATTGCTATTCATTAAATGAGATTACTATATACTGGAATTCTCCTTTAGTATTTGTAATGGCAGGGCTTTTATCATAAGTGAGTCAGCGGGGACGTATCAAAATGACTCATTGCGCGCAATGAGTCGTTTTGATACGTCCCCGCGCTCTCTAATTCCACTTTTTATACAAATGACATGCTAAGGCAGTGCTCGTCAATGAGGACTCCGTCATCTATAGTGATGCCCAGAGTTACCTTTCCCTTTGGATGGGCTGGCATGTTTACAATGTAGTGACCAAGACGACCTTTTTTGATCGGAACGCTCATGGCAGTCTGACCATCTTCTTCTACCAAAATGGCACTGACGTTTAAAGTGCATGGCTGTGCAACCACAGAATGATTGATGGAAGTCAGCAGAGTCACAACGTCATTGCGACCATCGTTTGGTGTCAGGTCTTTTGTCACCTCTGAAGCTGGATCGTGGATGTTGAGATACAGATTCTGTGCTGTATCTGCAGCAAGGTCTGTGGCCTCAAGAGCTTCAATGAAAGGTCTGTATACAGTTCTTGGCAGAGGATAATCCTTAGTGTCTACTGCATAACGATAGCCATTTTCGGCAGTTGGAACTGTTGGATATGAGTAATAACTGTCATTAGGCGTACCCGGAGCTGGTGCATTTATGGTTATGCCGCACACAGCCAGAGCTGAATTGTTTTTCAGATTTTCTACAGTAGTGGTGTGATATGGATAATTCGGAACATATTCACATCCTGTTTCTCTTCTGAAATTATCAGTAACAGCTACTACCTGAAATGCGTAGTTACCTGTTACTCCACATTCATCCAGCATGGAATAATTTTCGCAACAGGAACCATTTACATATTCTATTTTTCCAAGAGTAATATTCTTAGCATCATCCAGCACGATCAGAGGTCTGTCATCAGCTACTTTATAGGTGAAGTTGATGTTATCCAGATCAATTCCATCAATGTGTCTTGCATATATACCGCAGGCAGGGAGTATACCAAATATGCTTGATTCAGGATATACATCCGGCATCTCAGGTACATTAAATGGATCTTCAACCCATGCTTCAAGAGCAGGATCCCAGTCCATACGTGGCAGAAGTGCTTCATTCTTACAGAAAAATGTATTAACAAGCCATGGCAGGGACTGTACTCTGTCTGGAGCCATGAACTGAGAGTACTTCCAGTTAGTGTTGAGCTGCCTCTGCTGTGTGGCCATTTCCATGGTTATTCCGCCGCGAAACTCTACCTCTATGTCCTTGATGCTTACGTTCTGGATCAGGCTGTTATTAAGTCCATGGATCAAAATAGGATAACGTGGATCAGCATCCTTTATTTTGATGTTTTTGATCTCTATGTTATAGCAGGTGGCAAAATCCGGAGTGCCTACAGCATTGGCAAAAAGAGGCTTCTGCCAGTCTAATATCTTTTCATCAGAACCAGCATTTTTTAAAGCATCCTCGATGATGGACAGATTGGTATCGTTGATGATGCAAGGAGCTTCACTATCGACGATCTTAAATGTCTGTATACCATCTGCAGATACCTCTCTGGTCTTGTTGTAGGCAGCCTGGTACCTGGATACAGGATATTGAGTATATTCGTCGCTGTCAGGAAGGACCCAGTTCTGATTTGTTACTCTTACTTCTTTTTCATGTCCGATCATGTCGTCTTTATTGATGCCGCTGACTGGGAATCTGCCTCTGTCCCCTAATCTGATAAAGATAGGAGCACTGCTGACATGATCCATTTCACAATCTTCCATCAGAATGTCGTGCATGCTTGCACAATCGACGGATTCCAGGCAAAAGCCCCTTGATCTGTCAAATTTAACTCTTCGGATCGCTACAGTATTACAGCCTCCGGTAGCTTCTGTTCCAAACTTGACTCTTCCTGTTGGCGGACATCTGTCATCAGCCACCAGCTTGTTGACTGAATATTTTTTTGCGTATACGCTTCCTGCGTCATATCCACTGACTACGCAATCCTCCACAAGGACATTTTCTACTGCCTTAAGGAGCTGGCCGCCATAGGAGGCCTTCAGACATATGGCATCATCTGTGAGAGAATTGAATACACTGTTTATCACAGTCACATCTTTGCAGGCATCGATGTCAAAGGCATCGCGGTTGGTGTCCACCATAATATGATCTACCAGCATGTTCTCTACGCAGGTAGTAAGAATGCCAAAGTGACCGCCTATTAGTATTGTAAAATCTTTAAATACAACATTTTTACACCTGACCATGGATATACACTTGTTTCCAAACCAGCTTCCTACATGGCCTACAGCATCACGGTGTGGATCTTCTATCGGATCATCTCCATCCAAAATGTATTCCAGAGGCTGATCTTTCTTTGGCTCTTCATGAAAAGAGCTTCCATCCAGTACGCCAGGTCCGGTTATACATATATCAGTCAGATCAGCACCATAGATGAGACTGTTGGCAAAATAAGTATGACCAGGATCCTGCAGACCTTTATATCTATTGGTTTCAGGTGCATCATAGTTGCCTCCGTCACCTTTTTTGGCAGGGATATCTATAGTGGCAATATCCGTCATAAGGGTTGCAGGAGCAGTATCCGGACGGGCAGCTTTTAAAATAGCCCCTTCTTCTAAGCTTATGACAATGTGGCTTTGGAGCCTTACAGTATAGACAGGAAATATTCCTTTTGGAATGGCGACGGTACCCTTGGCTGCAGAAGCGTCTGCAATTGCTTTGTTTATAGCTATTGTATTTGCAGTAGGATCGCCATTTTCAGATACTCCGTAATCTTTTATATTAAATATTTTATTCTTGTGATCTTCAAAAAAACTTGGTGTTATAGTAGCACCAGTAGCAAGTTTCATAGCTTTTTCCTCTTTTTGCTTCAAATATTTCTGTGACATAAAAATATCATAGCATAATGCCTATTCAATATCTTGTGTATTTTGATCCATAATCTTGAAAAAAATACAACAATTGGAGGTGCAAATGTTTGTAAATGCTTTATTTATGCTTTATTTATGAATTCTTAATAAACGAAATACCGTAAATGCGCGATAATAGTAGTACACCACCAAAAAATTTGAGTATTGATAAAAAGTTCTGAAGGAGGTAACCTATGAGCATTTATTATCAGTTAGTAGAAACATTTAAACCAAACGTAAAAAAGTTAACAAGAAAAGAAACCAGGTTACTCCTGGGACGAATTGAACGAGCTGGTAAGGATAAAGTTGCCAGAGTTCGTGCATATTAAATAAATTTATCATTCAAACTTTCCACTTTATGAGTAGCCGATTCCTCAGTCACCCAGTGAACAGTAATGTTGACATTAACGTTTTACCGCGGTATATTTTACTTGTATTTAATGCATTTTATGAGGGAGGCGAATATGGCAACTATTAAGACTAATATCGTTTTACAGTATGGTAGTGAATCAACTACCAGAGAAGAACTTGTTCAGAAGGCTAAAGATGCATATTTAAATGCAACAGGAAAGAAAGCATCAGATATCAAGAGCTTGGATCTGTATGTTAAGCCTGAAGAAAACAAGGTATATTACGTTGTAAACAATAGTGAGACTGGCGATTACGATCTGTGATCAGCTCGATTGTTTTAGGCGAATGATGAATGTAGGGAGTCGTTCAATATAACGAACGACTCCTTTTCCTTTGTAAAAAAACCTGCAAAATAACAGGTTTAACTATATATGATTTTGCAGTATAGTACATGGTAACAATATGAAAAGAGGGCATGCAAAATGGACATTAAAAATTTTACGATCAGAGTGGCTACGCCTGAGGATGCAGAAAAGATACTAAAGATTTATGCTCCTTATGTCGAAAATACTGTTATAACATTTGAATATGAAGTTCCTTCTGTGGATGAGTTCAGGAAGAGAATTGAAAATACGTTAAAGAAGTATCCTTACCTTGTATGCGAATGTGATGGAAACATATATGGATATGCGTATACCGGGGCATTTAAAGGTAGGGCTGCCTATGACTGGGCTGTAGAGACTACGATCTATCTTAGCGAAGAGGCTAAGGGCAATGGCATAGGAAGAAAACTGTATGAGGCTCTTGAAAGAGTATCAAAGGCACAGGGCATATTGAATATGAATGCCTGCATAGGTTATCCTGAAGTAGAGGATGAATATCTGACCAGGAACAGTGCACAGTTTCATGAGCATTTGGGGTACAAGCTTGTGGGAGAATTTCACAAGTGCGGTTATAAGTTTTCCAGATGGTACAATATGATCTGGATGGAAAAGATGATAGGGGATCATCTTGATGATCAGCCACAGATAATTCCGTTTCCGGAGTTGGAGCTGACAGGACTTATTTAACAGGGAATTTATGAAAAAGTTGGAGAGTAGGGTTTATGGTTATTGCAAGATATTATGTACTTTTTATGTTGTTTAGTTTTATTGGTTGGGTTTATGAGTGTACTTACTGCACCATTGATAACAAGAAGTGGTCCAACAGGGGATTTTTATATGGACCAGTCTGCCCAATCTATGGCTTTGGTACCATTGCATGTATGATCATTTTTGGTCATCTTTTGCAGGACGGATACAATGCGCCCTGGTGGAAGATCTTTTTGATCTGCTCAATTGGTTCAGCTATCATGGAGTATTCAACCAGTTATATTTTGGAAAAGATATTCAATGCAGTTTGGTGGGATTATACCAATATTCCGCTTAACATCAATGGAAGGATAAGCATTCCGACTACAATGGCTTTTGGTATAGCTGGTATTATAGTTGTCAGATTTATTCTGCCACTTATAAATATGATCCCTTTGCAGAATTATCCTATAATGACAGAATTACTGGCTATGATCCTCATCGGATTTACAGGAGCAGACCTGGCACTTACTGTTGCATCCCTTACTGAACTTATTCAGAAAATGGATTCTATTGAAGAATCCTTTAATCAGAAGCTTGAAGCTGGTGTTGAGATTGCTCAGGGAGGTCCGGTAGCAATAGGATCTCATATCAAAAATGCTTTTTCTAATTCAGTAAAAGAAAAGACAGATGCTTTTACATTGTATATAAAAGAATATGCATCCAAGATGAACCGTCATGAACAGTATCATATGAGCAGTATCAAAAAGTTTAAACGCAATTACAAGTCATCAGTTGCGCTTAGATTAAAGCTTGCACTTGATCAGCTTCAGAAAAGGAATAATAATTCGAAAACCGGCACTGAAGGCTGACCGTTGAGGTGGTTTTATGAAAAAATATTTGTTTTGTATCATCCCTATAATATGTCTTTTTTTGCTGGTAGCATGGAAGTCGGCGGATAACGATTATGGAGTTTTCATAGGTGCTTCTGATGAAGATGTCAGTAAGATCATGAAGTACAAGACAGTTGTTATTGAGCCCACAGCTTTTACGGCTGATTCAGTTGCTTATCTTAAGGCAGCAGGCTGCACAGTATATGGTTATTTAAATATTGGTTCTCTGGAAGAATATAGAGATTACTATTCTGATTTCGAGGATATTACTCTTGGAGATTATGAAGGCTGGGATGATGAGAAATGGATAGATGTTTCTAATAAGGACTGGCAGGATCACATAGTATATGATGTTGCAGCGCAATACGCAGCAATGGGACTGGATGGATTTTTTATTGATAACGCAGATGTTTACTATCAATATCCTGAATCCAAGATATATCTTGGACTTGTCGACATCCTTCAGGGACTACGACAGTATCAGTTAAAAGTAATAATAAACGGTGGTGACACTTTTGTGTCAGAATGTATAGATGACAAAATAGCCACAGGTCTTTTCACAGGTATCAATCAGGAATCGGTATTTACCTGCATCAATTTTGATTCGCAGACTTATGAAGTTCAGTCTGAAGAGGATACTCAGTATTTTAAAGAATATCTTTCAAAGGCTTCAAGAGCAGGACTGGAGGTCTTTGTCATAGAGTATCATGCCAGCGGAGTTAACTGGGTCAAGGCCAAGACTTATTTTGATAAAAAAGGTTACAGCTGGTATAACGCTGCAGACCTTAATCTGAATTGAAAAAACGCTTCGCTATGGATGCACACTCGCGCGATAGGAATATGTTGCATAAATGCAACCGCGCTCGGCGCGAGAATGTCGCAAGCGACATTCTATACGCTCAGATCATTATCCGATTGTGGGAAGTGATCTGAGCGTTTTGCTGTTTTATTCAGTTTTTTTATTGATATAGTTGGACTTGTACTTGGAGTACATGATCTTCTGACTACTGTAGAGTCCAAAATAGCCGCTGACTACGTAGCTGAAGGCTATGGCAAGGAGGAAGAAGCTTGCTCCTTCAAAGCCAAAGAGCTCTAAGCAGATAAGGAAGGCTGTGATCGGACTGTTAGTAACTCCGCAGAACATGGCACCCATGCCTACAGCAGCTGTCAGTGAAGGTGATATTCCCATAACATGGCCAAAGAGACATCCAAATGTAGCACCGACATAGAAAGTAGGAACGATCTCACCGCCTTTGTAACCGGCTGCGATACATAGAGCTGTTACCAGTATCTTGACTATAAACGCATAGCTTTTAGCCTCTCCTGCGATTGCAGCTGTAATTATACCTGTTCCGGCACCGTTGAAATCCTGATTACCAATGATAAGAGTAAATATCAGCATCAGGGAGCCGCCTAAAAAGGCTCTGAGATAGGTGTTTTTAACATACTCTTTAGCCAGTTCGCTGGTCTTGTGTATGCAGACACAGAAAAGAATACTTACAAGACCACAGAGTATAGCAAGTAAGCTGATCTTGGCTGCTGAAACCAGATTAAAGTCCACATAAGAAGTTATCTCATAAAATGGTGCAGGAGCACCCAGAAGATTTGCAACGTATCTGGCTGTAAGTGCCGCAATGGCACATGGAAGAAGGGCTGCATAGTGCATGATACCTACAGATACAACCTCCATAGAAAAGATAGAGGCTGCAAAAGGTGTTCCAAATAAAGCTGAGAAAACAGCACTCATACCTACCATAGTCATGGTCTTTTTATCAGTATCACTAAATTTAAACAGTCTGCCCACTGTGTAACCAAGGCTGCCTCCAACCTGCAGTGCAGCACCTTCACGACCTACACTGGCACCGCAGAAGTGAGAGAATATAGTTGATATAAAGATCAGAACAGACATCCTGAAAGGAATGCTCTTATCTGATTGAATTGAAGATATCACAAGGTTGGTTCCACCATCTTTTTCATAACCTGATATTTTGTAGAGAAATGATATTAGGATCGCACCTACAGGTAGAAGAAAGATTACCATGCTGTGTGTACTTCTGTAAGAGGTCACAAAATCTATTCCATAGTGAAATGCAGCACCTACCGCTCCAAGGATTATTCCTACAATAAAGGAAAAGATAACCCATTTTAGCGTTATAATGGCCCTTTCAGTGTTATGTTCAAGTTTGTGCCTTAATAAATTATTGTTCATTTAATATCCCCATGCTTTCTTTTTTGACCCCACACAACATATTTTTGTGGGAGTCATTTTTAAAAAATAATAGCCTTAATTATATAGGATAAAATTAGATTTTGTAACTACATTTTATATCGTCTTTTTTAGTTGCAAAATATGTAAAAGTAACTAACTTTTTATAAAAGGTTTATTATATATCCGTTGAGGGTATATAGGTTATTTGATAAAATATAGTTGCGGATTATCGTGAAAAACCTTATGGCGCAACGGGAGTAAGAAGGACATTTTTATGAACGGTGGAAAAGACTTTTTTGATGGTCAAAAATTCATAAAAAAGAGTTCAATAAGTGTCTTGGGAATAACTATGCTTTTTGCATTGGTCATTTATTGTTTTTCCAGGATAGTTATTTCTGCGCCTCCACAATATGAGGCTGGGCATGACGGCAGTGCATTTAGGGAGTATCCTATCCAGATAACCGCTTTTGGTATTATCATACTTCTTCTGGTAAGTATTATTCTTCTTTTATACAGGCATCAGCGCAAGATCACCTATGTGATGACTCATGATTCACTTACCGGTATCCCAAATAAGATCTGGGGCCATAGAAAGATTGTGGATTATATAGCAGCAGGTCATCCTTTTGCAATCCTGCTCCTTAGCCTGAATAAATTCAAAATGATAAATGATAAACTGGGACGTGATGGTGGAGACATTATCTTAAAGCTCCTTGCGGACAGAATATCCAATTATACATTAACCGCCAGAAATCTTGATTTTACAAGGTATGGCGGAGATGAGTTCATTATCATCATAGATTCAGACAGCAGGGAATATTATGAGGAAGTATGTACTGAGATATGTAAGGAATTGGATAAGCCTTTTATCTATGATGATGGTTCTATCAATCTCAGCTACAGTATATGTGTTGTTGCATATCCTAAATACGCTCAAAATGAGATGACCCTTCAAAAGCTTGCAGATGCCGGAATCAAGAAACAGGTAGAAAAAGGAGAGAATGGATATATTATCTGTGATGAAAGCATCATCGAAGCAGAAGAAAGAGAAAAGGCAATCCTCCACAAATTGAATGAAGCAATCATAAATGATGGCTTTAAACTACTGTATCAGGCCAAATACAATGTTGAAGACAGATCACTCTTTGGATTTGAAGCCCTCCTCAGAATGGAAGACGGCTATGCTTATCCTGGTGAATTTATAAAAGTAGCAGAAGAAAACAGACTGATGATCCCAATCGGAAGGAATCTTACGGAGATTGCCATTAAGCAGATGGCTAATTGGAAGGCCAAATTTGACAAGCTGCCAATAGTATCTATAAACTTTTCAACCTATCAGATGTTTGATGAGGATTATCCGGATTATTTATTAAAACTTCTTAGCATATATGAAGTGCCTGTTGATAACATCATCATTGAAGTTACAGAAAGCGCGTCCCTATCTGACAGAGATGATACCAGGGAATATTTAAAACGATTTACAGATAATGGTATAAGGCTTTCCATAGATGATTTTGGAACGGGTTATTCTTCAATAAGCTATTTGAATAATATGAATTTCTCAGAGCTAAAGATCGATAAGTCGCTGTTGGATCAGTATCTTTTGACAAAAGACAAGACGATGATAGCTACTATAATTGTAATGGCTCACAGTCTTGGATGTCATGTGGTGGCTGAAGGCGTTGAGGTTGAGGCTCAGGCGCAGATGCTTAAAGAAGTCGGAGGCGATATAATCCAGGGATATCTGTTTGGTAAACCGGAAGAAGCAATTCAAGCTGAAGAAAGAATTAAAGCGGCTCAATAAAAGAAACTTTAGGTGTTATATCTAAAGTTTCTTTTTTATTCGATTTTTTTAAAATAAGAGGTGTTAATTCGCTTAAAATAGTATATAATTTTTTAGGTGAAAAAGGTATATTTTATGTATCTTGAAAAACAAAAAATTGTTGGAGGAAATAAAAATGGACGTAAATAACAATTTCAACCAGAGCAACACAACTGATAATACAGTTAATAACGCTCAGACAACAAACAACTTTAATGGAGCAGCACAGAATAATTTCAACAATGTTGGTAATGTGAACCCACAGTTCAACAATCAGTATCAGCAGCCTGTAAGTTCTTCAATGAACCCTAAGACAGCAGGTATTATTGCGTATATCACATGGATCGGATTTATTGTAGCTATCCTTGCTGCAGACAAAAATGATCCATATGTAAAGTTCCACCTCAACCAGGCACTTGTTCTTAATCTGTTCTCATTCCTTTCAGTTGTTCCTTTTATTGGAACTATTTGGGGACTTTTTGTATTCATTATGTGGATACTTGCAGTAGTAGGTGCTTGCTCAGGCGAGACAAGAGCAGTTCCACTCTTTGGTGATATTCATATTTTAAAGTGAGGTAGTTATTAATGGCAAATGTTCCAACACCGCATATTGAAGCAGCGGTCGGAGATATTGCAGAGACAGTGCTCCTTCCGGGAGATCCTTTAAGAGCTAAGTACATAGCAGATAATTTTCTTACAGATGTTAAACAGTTTAACTCTACAAGAAATATGCTGGGATTTACAGGCTATTATGAAGGAAAAAGAGTTTCTGTAATGGGTACAGGAATGGGTTGTGCATCTATTGGCATTTATTCTTATGAACTGATCAATTTTTATGGTTGCAAAAATCTTATAAGAATTGGTACTGCAGGAGCGTTAAGTCCTGATGTTCATATTAGGGATGTTGTATTGGCACAAGGTGCTTGTACCAATTCTAATTATGTAAGAAACTTTGGTATTCCAGGAGATTATGCTCCAATTTGTAGCTTTTCATTATTACGTAAGGCTGTAGATAAGGCAGAAGAGATGGGAGTCAAATACCATGTGGGTAACGTCCTTTCATCTGATAATTTCTACACTCAGCAGAACACTGTTCTTGGAAGAACATTCCCTGAGATGGGTGTTCTTGCAGTAGAGATGGAAGCAGCTGCTCTGTATACTAACGCAGCACTTGGTCACGCCAATGCACTTGCAATTCTTACAATTTCTGATTCAGCTGTTACTGGTGAAGAAACAACTGCTAAAGAAAGAGAAACAACCTTTACTAACATGATGAAGATTGCCCTTTCTCTTGCTTAAGTTAGTATTAATTCAATAATGTTTAAAAATGGGAAGAGTGTCTTATTCAGACAACTCTTCCCATTCATTATATAGAGCCTCTAATTTAGTTGTTATTTCCTGCTGCTCATCAGATAGTGCACGGAGTTTTGCAAGATCTGTGCCGATTTCCGGCTTTGCCATTTCTTCATTTATCTCATCGTTTCTGGCTTCAAGTTCAGCAATAGTCTCTTCGCATTTCTTTAATGCAGCTTCTTTTTTACGTTTGAGAGCCTGCTCCTGCTTTTGAGCTTTCCAATCCATTTGTCCGGAAGCACCTTTATCTGCTACACTAACCTTTTCACTGGCATTACTACTGTAATGTGAGCTTCTGTCATCAAAAGAAGTATTAGTTGCATTACTGCCTTCACCAAAGAGTCTTGCCATCTGCTCAGCAGAATGCTCCATGTAATAATCATAATTACCTATATATGGAACAATAGTGCCATGGGTAAGATCCAGTATCTTAGTAGCAGTTTTATTGATGAAATATCTGTCGTGGCTTACGTACAGGACAGTTCCTTCATATCCGCACAGGGCTGTTTCAAGAATCTCTTTGCTGGTGATATCAAGGTGGTTGGTAGGCTCATCCAGGATCAGAAAGTTGGCTTCTGATAGCATGAGCTTAGCAAGCGATACGCGTCCCTTTTCTCCACCGCTGAGATCTTTAATGCGCTTGAATACGTCTTCACCTGTAAATAGAAATGCTGCAAGAGTATTTCTGATCTCTGTATTATTCAAGGTTGGATAATCATCAGAGATTTCTTCAAATAATGTTTTATCATCATGCAGGACATGATGTTCCTGATCATAATATCCGATATGTACTTTGGTTCCAAGAGTTATCTTACCGCTATCAAGGGTTTCCACACCATTGATCATTTTGAGCATGGTGGTTTTGCCTGTTCCGTTATCACCGATGATGGCTATACGTTCACCTCTTTTGACTTCAAAACTTATGTCCTTAAACAGGTGCTCATTTCCAAAGGATTTACTGATCCCCTCAACCTGCATAACGTCCTTACCGCTGACACAGGATGGAGTAAGAGTGATGCGCATGTCATCCCTGATCTCTGATGGCTTATCAAGAACTTCGATCTTGTCCAGCATCTTTTCACGGCTTTCAGCTCTTTTGATGGACTTTTCTCTATTGAAGGATTTTAATTTCTCTATTACAGCTTCCTGATGCTTGATTTCCTGCTGCTGATTAAGATATGCTCTCCAGAGAGTTGCACGGAGCTGTTCTTTTTTCTTGGCATAATCGCTATAGTTGCCTGTAAAGCTGGTAGCCTTTGCTCCATCAATCTCGATTACTTTTCCTGCGATCTTATCCAGGAAATATCTATCATGGGATACAATCAGCACTGCACCCTTATAGTTTAAGAGATAGGTTTCAAGCCATTTGATAGAGTTCATATCCAGATGGTTGGTAGGCTCATCCAGGATGATCAGATCAGGCTTTTGCAAAAGAAGCTTACCAAGAGCAACGCGGGTTTTCTGACCGCCTGATAGAGTAGAAATCTTTTTCTCAAGGTCCTCATCTGCAAAGCCAAGACCCTTAGCTACGCCCAGAACTTCGCTCTGCCATGCATAACCATCTACCAGCTGGAACTGGTGAGTCATATTGGTGTACTTTTCCATCAGCTGGGTCAGATCATCTCCGGAAACAGTTTTCATCAGCTGTTCGGCTTCACGAATACTGTTTTCAAGATCTATGACATCTCTTTTTACTTCTTTAAGCTCTTCGTAGATTGTTTTTTCACCATCGATGTTCTGCTTTTGGGCCAGATATCCAAAGGTCTTCCCTTTAGCGAAAGTTACTTCACCTTCATCTGCAGACAGTTCACCGATTATTATTCTTAAAAGTGTTGTTTTTCCGGCACCGTTAATTCCTACGATGGCAGCTTTTTCATTATCTTCAATATGGAATGAAACATTTTTTAATACATCCACTCCATCAAAACTTTTACATATGTTATGAGTTGATAAAATCATATTTTTTATTCCTACTATCTATTAATGTAACAAGACAAATAATAACATTTATGCTAGTTTTGTTCAAACCTATAGATTGTTATAAATATATGTGATATCATTTCATTGTGTTGTTTTGGGGATAAAACACACTAAAATCTATCAAATTTCCGTACAAAAAGGAAGAAGGGAAAAAGTATGTTGGAAAAATGGTTTAAACTCGAAGCGCATGGTACTACAGTAAAGACGGAGATCATTGCCGGTCTTACAACATTCCTGTCCATGGCTTACATTCTCGCTGTAAACCCAAGTATTTTAGGAACTGTAATGGATGCCAATGGTGTATTCGTTGCTACAGCAATTGCATCAGCATTTGCTACATTTTTAATGGCATTTCTTGCTAATTATCCTATTGGATTATCTGCAGGACTTGGATTAAATGCTTACTTTGCTTATACAGTTTGTCTTGGAGAGCTTGCAGGAGAGACAGATCCATTTAAAATTTGTCTTACAGCTGTATTTGTAGAAGGTCTTATTTTTATAGTATTATCTTTCTTTAAATTCCGTGAAAGACTTATAAATGATATTCCTCAGAATCTTAAATATGGTATTTCAGCAGGTATCGGTCTGTTCATCGCTCTTATTGGTCTTGTTGGCGCAGGAATCGTTATCCATCCTGAATCCAATGCAACTATCGTTGATATAGGTAGCTGGACTAATCCTGAGTTTGTTCTTTGCCTGATTGGATTACTTATTATTGTTGTTCTTGTTTATTACAATGTTAAGGGCGCAGTTCTTATTGGAATCCTTGCTACATGGGTACTTGCTATGATAGCTGAAAAGACAGGCTGGTACACAGGCGTTAGTGTATTCCCTGATTTTTCGCAGGGGCTTCAGCTTGGTGCTATTAAGAATACTGCATTCCAGTTCAATTTTGGCTGGGTTGCTGAGCATCTGATACAGTTCATCGCTATCGTATTCAGTTTCTTATATGTAGATCTGTTTGATACAGTAGGAACAGTAGTAGGTGTTGCTGACAAGGCTGGTCTTCTTGATAAAGATGGTAAGCTTCCACGTGTTGACAAGGTATTTTTGTCAGATGCTGTTGGTACAGTAGCAGGTTCTTGCCTTGGTACTTCTACTATCACATCATTCGTTGAGTCAGGTGCAGGTGTTGCTGCAGGTGGTAGAACAGGTCTTACAGCCTTTACAACAGGCGTTATGTTCCTTGTATCACTTGTACTTAGCCCTGTATTTCTTGCTATTCCTACATTTGCTACAGCTCCGGCTCTTATCTATGTTGGTATGCTCATGATCCAGAGTGCTGCCAAGATCAAGTTCGATGGAGATCTGGCTGATGTATTTGGTGCATATCTTGCAATGCTCATCATGCCTATGACTTACTCAATCTCTAATGGTATCATGCTTGCTATCATTGGATGGGTTCTTGTAAAGGTATTTACTAAGAGAGCAAAAGAAGTATCCGTTGTAATGTGGATAATATTCGTACTCTTTGTTTTACGAATATTGGCTCTTATTACTAACTTCCAGTAAAAATAGTTTAATAAAATTTTAATAGGTACCTGTGAGATTTCCCTGGCTCACAGGTACCTCTTTTTTTATCATTAAAGAGTTGCAAAATTCCCGAAAAATGGCGCAAAGCCTTGCTGAATCTATATTGACATATTTTTAACGTGAACGTATAATTATTGTATTGTCGAAAGATTAACAATCGTATGGTAGGAGGAAAAGTAGATGGCAGAAAAGGAAATTTCGCAGGCGGTCATCAGCCGACTTCCACGATATCTTAGATTTTTGGGTGAACTTAAAGATCAGGGAATAGAGAGAGTATCATCTCAGGAATTAAGTGATATAATGAAGGTAACTGCTTCTCAGATTAGGCAGGATTTTAATAATTTTGGTGGTTTTGGACAGCAGGGTTACGGCTACAACGTTGAGTTTCTTTATAATGAGATAGGTAAGATATTGGGTATAGATAAACAGCACAAGCTTATCGTAGTTGGTGCTGGTCATCTTGGACAGGCACTTGTTAACTATACCAATTTTACCAGAAGAGGTTTTGTATTTATCGGTGCCTTTGATAAAAATGAAGCTATTTGCGGTACTAAGATCCGCGATATCGAAGTCAGACCTATGAACGAGCTTAAGGACTTTGTCAAAAAGAATGATATCGATATTGCAGTTCTTACTATACCTAAGGATCAGGCAGTTAAGGTTGCCGGTGAACTTATTGAATGTGGTATCAAGGCATTTTGGAATTTTGCACATGTTGATCTGGATGTGCCTAAGGGCGTTCAGGTTGAGAATGTACATTTATCAGATAGTCTTATGAAATTGTCATATAGTATGACTCAGTTTGATGAATAATATTATGGAGATGTGAATGTCCAAGGCAGACAATGATTTTAGCGCAGCTCTGGAAGGCAAGAATATTCCTATTTTGACGCTGGATGAGAAGTGGCATCTTTTGTTTACTGAGATGGAGAAGACATCAGAGATCGAAGATCTGGAGCGTAGGTTAAATGTTCTTGTTAAAAGAGAAGCTGCTATCCATGATGAGTGCAAGAAGATCAAGGTATTAAAGAAAAAGCTTCTTGGTGATATTGTTCCTCTTAGAGATAAAGTCGCCAAAACCGGTGACAAAAAGGCTGATCGTCAGCTTCAGGAGACCAAAAGACTTATTGAGGACTGCAATAGAAAGCTTGATAGTCATGAAGATGAGCTGTTGGATCTTCCCAGGGAGATGTATAAGGTCAATTACGATCTTATGATTGCTACTATGGATCTGTGTTATGAGCAGATGCATGATAATACTAGAAGTATCAATCAGATTGATAAATGGATCCGCAAAGTCAGGATAGAGCTTAAGAAGAATATAATAAAGCTCCAGGAACAGGAAATGGAGAATTTTAATATATATTCTTATATGCACAAGATTTTTGGCCCTGAAGTCATTGAGCTTTTTGATATGTCCTATGATCCTCAAAGAAGGCATCCTATCAGGACTCCTGATGGTGAAGCTGGAAGAAATTATATAGAATAGATTTTTTTGTAATTTCAAATAGAAATCAGCATTGCTGCGGATTTCGTAAGAATGATATTTATGTCGCCGCACCTCTATTGGTGCGGTTTTTTTCTTATTATCGGGAGGGTGGATATGAAATATGCTGTAAGTGCAGATGAGATGAAGAGATATGATCGTAATACCTCAGAGGAGTTTGGGATTTCTTCAGAGGTTCTTATGGAGAGGGCTGCTCTGTGCTGTGCCAGACATATTGTAGAGTGGTGTGATGACAGGAAGCTGTCAAAACCACGAGTTCTTATACTTGCAGGTTGTGGCAATAATGGCGGTGATGGTATAGCTATCGGAAGGCTCTTAAAACAGAAGTGCTTTATTGTTACAGAATCGGTTATTGGTGATTATACCAAGTGTACTGATGCTCTTTTGCATCAGCTCAAGATAGCAGAGAAATATGGCATTTTACAGGTGCCTTTTTCCCAGATCAAAAATCCTGAGTATCCACGGGATTATGATGTTATAGTGGATGCCTTATTTGGTATAGGATGTAACAGACCACTTGCTGCATCCTATGCAGAGGCAGTGGACTACGTGGCCAAGCAGAAAACAGCCAAAGGAGATGAACTGCTGGTATTAAGCGTTGACATGCCTTCCGGTATCAATGCTGATGATGGCAGTATCTGTCAGAAAGCTGTAAAAGCAGATATCACAGTTACTTTCAATTTTACAAAGGCTGGTCACATTCTTTTTCCTGGAGCAGACTATGCAGGAAAAGTATGTGTTGAAGATGTGGGAATAACAGAAGACAGCTTCATGGGTAAAAAACCAAGAGCCTTTTTCTATGATGAAGATATTTCCATGCTTTTGCCAAAAAGAAACCATGCAGGCAATAAGGGCAGCTTTGGCAAAATACTGGTAATAGCCGGTAATCCTCAGGTGAGCGGAGCTTGTCTTCTTGCATCAGAAGCAGCTTTCAGGACAGGCGCAGGTATGGTGAGAGTGTTCACTGCGGCAGAAAACAGAGCACTTATAGCCTCTAAACTGCCGGAAGCTCTTATAGATACTTATGAACAGATAGAGACTGATAATTTTGAACTGATCAAAAGCAGGCTGCACAAGGCTTTTGAATGGGCAACAACCGTTGTTTTGGGACCTGGGATCGGTCTGGATGAATTTGCTCTGCAGCTTGTCAAAATAGTCTTGGAAGATTGTAATAAAAAGCTGATAATAGATGCTGATGCCCTTACTCTTATTGCAGGCAATGATGTCCTTAAGAGACTTGTCATAAATTATGGAGATAATAGTAAGTGGATCATAATGACGCCTCACCTTGGAGAATTTGCCAGATTATATGGCAAGAGTATCAAAGAGTGCAAGGCAGATCTGCTTAATGCGCCTAAAAAGGTGGCAGATATGTATAAATGCACGGTGCTTTGCAAGGATGCAAGGAGTATAGTTGCAAGTTCTGACGAAAAACAGATTTACATAAATGTAAGTGGCAATGATGGCATGGCAACAGCTGGAAGCGGAGATGTGCTCTCAGGTATTGTGGGAGCCCTTAGTGCCGGTGAGGGCAGTGCTTTTGAAACTGCGGCTATAGCTTCATATTTGCATGGACTTGCAGGAGACTTTGCAAAGAATGAGAGAGGATGTTATTCTATGATAGCGGGTGATCTTATCCCGTCATTAGAAAAAATATTAAAAGGATGATCAGATATCCTTTTGGAGGAATTTGTTATGTTAGAAGAGTGTTCAAGGGTATACGCAGAGGTAGACCTTGATGCTATCAAGTACAATTTGGAAAATATCAGAGCGTCTATTGCGGATGGAGTCAAGGTTACAGCCGTTATCAAGGCAGACGGTTATGGCCATGGTGCAGTTCCAATCGCAAGGGTCATGGAAGATATAGATTACGTTTGGGGATATGCTACAGCGACAGCTGAGGAGGCTTTTGAATTAAGAGATGCAGGTATCAAAAAGCCTATACTTGTTTTAGGATATACATTCCCATATGCTTATGCACGAATGCTGAGAGAGGGGATAAGACCCGCAGTATTCAGAGTGGATATGCTGGATGAATTGTGTGAGAGAGTTAAGAAATACAGAGCTCAGGGATTTGAAGGCAAGATGCCTATACATATCGCTGTAGATACAGGTATGTCAAGGATCGGCGTAAGAGCTGATGATTTTGGAGCTGGATTTATCAAAGAGGCAATGTCAAGGGATGAACTTGAAGTAGAAGGTATCTTTACTCATTTTGCAAGAGCTGATGAGGCTAATCTGACTAATGCATTAGATCGCGAGAAGGCTTTTTCAGATTTTCTGGATAGATTATGCAAGGAAAACGGTCATAAGATACCTATTCAGCACTGTGCCAATAGTGCTAGTATCATAAGTATTCCTTCAGCAGAAATGGATATGGTCAGAGCCGGCATTATCCTATATGGACTGTGGCCTTCTGAAGAGGTTCCAAGAGATAAGATACAGTTAAGACCTGCGCTGTCTTTACATAGCCATATTGTATATATCAAAGATGTTCCTGAGGGAACACCGGTTAGCTATGGCGGAACTTTTGTAACAGATAGAATGACCAGGATCGCAACGATCCCTGTAGGTTACTCAGATGGATACCCAAGGAGCTTGTCTAATAAGGGTTACGTACTTATCCATGGACAAAAAGCAAGAATACTTGGCAGAGTGTGTATGGATCAGTTTATGGTTGATATTACAGGGATTCCGGAAGCAAAAGAGGGTGATGAAGTAATACTGATCGGTAGAGATGGTGATGAAGTCATAACCATGGAAGAACTTGGTGATATGAGCCATAGATTTAATTATGAACTTGTATGCGATATCAATAAGCGCGTGCCAAGAATATATTTTGAAAATGGAAAGCCATTGTAAAAAAAGTTTTTACATTTGGGGAAATGTTTTGGGAGGGAAAATATGATTTGTTCTAAATGCGGAAAAGAGATTGAGAATGGTGCAAAATTTTGCACGAATTGCGGGGCACCAATGAATGCAGATGATCCTGTAAAAATGCAGGGTAATGCCAATGCATTTAATGGAAATGTTCAAGGGGCGCAGCCAGCGCAGAATCCAGGATTTACACCAAATCCTAATATTGCTCCAAATCAGCCAACTGGTCAAAATATGTATATGCCTCAGGGCAATGTCAACTATCAGTATGGACAAGGCCAGATGCAGCAGCCACAGCAGATGATGGCTAAGCCAAAGAAAAAAGCTAATGTAGGTCTTATAGTTGCAATTGTTGCTGCGGTTATCGTTTTTGTTCTTGGCGGAACCGGATTTTTGATGACAAGACTATCTGCTGATGAAAAAACTCAGGTAGAACAGACTAAGACAGCTATAGAAAACATTGGTACTGTAGATGAAAATAGTGGCAATCTTATAATTACAGCTGAAGAGCTTTATGCTGACCTTAACTGGAAGGAAAGGCTCTATATCAATAATTACAATGAGCTCAAACAGGCCAGATTAGATTATGATACTGTAAAAGTTAACAAGGCAACAGAACTCATCAATGCTATTGGCGAAGTTACTATGGATAGTGGGGAAGTAGTATTGGCTGCACAGGAATATTACAGTACTCTTTCTGATGAGCAGAAAGCAATGGTTACTAATAGTGCTGATCTTGAAAGTGCAGTGGCAGCATATGATGAAGCTGTTGTAGGTAATGCGGAGACCCTTATTTCAGCAATTGGAACTGTTACTACTGACTCTAAGGATGCAATTGAAGCTGCTGAAGAAGCTTATGATGCTCTTAGCGAGTCACAAAAGAAAATGGTATCTAATAGTGATACTTTGACACAGGCAAGATCCGATTATGAAGCTGTCCTTGTTCAGAATTGCATTGATGAAATTGATGCAATTGGAGAAGTAACTCTTGATAGTCTGGACCAGATAGCTCTTGCCAGCGATACATACGAAGCTCTTTCTGAAGAGAATAAACTCCAGGTTACTAATTATGATGACCTGCTTGCCAAGATTGACGAGTATGATGAACTTGTGGCAGAAGAAGAACTGAAAAAGAGTGCTCTTAATCCTGGTGATACATATACTACAGATAGCTTTAAGGTTACATACAAGCGTTCAAAGGTTACAGATACTATCCTGCCTAATAATACAAGTGGTACATATCACTATTATCAGGTAAATGACAGTGATTATACAATGCTTGATATAGTATTTACAGTTGAAAATATTTCAAATGAGTCTAAGACATTTTTTGATTTTTCAAGTTTTGTATTTCTGTATTATGGTGATGAAGATGAAGAGATGGTTATTCCTTCATTTGTAGTCAGCTCCGGTTCAGATGTTGAAAGTAAAAGTGCTTTTGACTCTATAGAGGGTGGAGCTTCAGTAACATTGCACGTTGTAATTCAGCTTGATAAGGCTGCCAAAAACGATGGCAAGTCAATTGCAGTCAAACTGATGAATGATGACGAATTAAAATACATTGTCGTTAGAGAATAAGGCTTTATATACTAAAGATCCCGTATCAGTTATGTGATACGGGATCTTTTTCTATTTAACATATTAACTGCTTTTGAGTTTCTTTTTTGCTTCAGTATATTGTACATTGATTTCTTGAAGTGCTGACGTATCACCATCGGAATTGTCAGGGTGATAGAGTTTTACCAGAGTTTTGTACTTTTTATTCAGACTATCAATTGATTTGCATCCGGCAAAAAAATCAAAGGAAGAAATATTATCAGGTTGTTCATAGTAACGTCTTTTTCTTGATTTATCTTCTATGCGATCATCCTCGTCTTCATAATAGTCGTCGTATTCTTCGGGATCATCAAGTTCATCTTCCGGATAGTCATCATCATATTCTTCCGGATAGTCATCTTCATCGTATTCTTCTGGATAATCATCGTAGTAGTCATCATCGTAATCTATGTGGTCATCATAGAAATCTTGCCGGCGTCGCCTGCGCCTGTGGCGTGTATCTCTTTCGTACTCATCCTCAAGATCGTAGTCGTAATCGTCATCTTCGTCATCATCAAAATCATCGTGATGTCTTCGTAACCATTTTTCATATTGTCTTTCATAATGCTTTGTTCCGGCAGAGGGGAATAGTACATAATATCTGTTAGCTATCTGACTTGTAGGAAGTTCTCTCATAAATAGCATGCATAGCACATACCAGACCATATCTATCAATAGAGTAATTCCCAGATAATATAAGGAAGAGCTGACAGTTACAAAAGCTATTATGGTCATGATGACAGGCAGGAACAGTAGGGCTGATGTACAGTAAAATACATAAATTACGGCATTGCCCTTATACTGCATATCTATTGAATACCACCATATTTTTAAGGCGTTGAATATTTCAGGGAAAGTTGAAGCATCGATCTGTAAAGGAATCTGGGAAGGGACTAAATTATAACCCGTTGCTGCCTGAACTATGTAGACCACATATAATAATGCAAAAAATACTCCGGTAACAGGTAAGACAGCAATAAGAAGCCTTAGCAGGTTCCACAGCATTTTCAGATAAAAGGTGATCAACTGGAAAATGCTTTTTAATACCAGTACTAAGACGGAAATAACTAATGAAGTTGCTTCTGAAAATAGTGATAACATATAAACTTCCCCACTCCCTTTAAATGCAATTGTAAAGGAATTTTACGCCAGCCGCAAGCACCTTGACTATGAGCCTTTTGAATGATATATTTTAATGTGATATTTTGCGTGTTTTTGTGTTTACACGCTTTTAAAAGGAGATGAATATATGGACGATGGTGGGCCTTCTGCCACAGCTTTTTTGTTTATCATTATTCTGCTGATTGATATTATAGGCTTTGGACTGCGGCTGAATGGGTTAAGCGTTCTCTGGTATATGGCGATCGTTGTGCTTACAACGTTGCTTGCTGTATTTGTGATCAGGGTTATCCTGACGGTTGTTCTCAGACTTATTTCAGAAGGACAGCCTGATAAAAAAGACAGCATTAGTACACTTCCGGAACGTATTACAGCTAAGCTGCTGGCACCTTTTGAAAAGGCTGTTAATGCAGTTTCATCTGGAATACTATATCTGTTTGGCATTCGTGATGAAAAAGAAGAAACAGATGTTACTGAGGAAGAAATAAGATCCATGGTAACTGAGGGGCAGGAACAGGGTGTTTTACAGGACTCTGAGGCTGATATGATCTCTAATATCTTTGAGTTTTCTGATAAAGAAGCTCAGGATATCATGACTAATCGTAATGCGATGGTCTGCATAGACGGTAATATGACTTTAAAAGAAGCCATAGATTTTATGCTTGAGAATAATAACAGCAGATACCCGGTTTATCTTGATAATATCGATCACATCATAGGTGTTCTCAATATTCGTGATGCAATGAAGAGAGTACACGAAAAAACTGATGAAGATACGCAGATACGAAAGATTCAAGGATTGCTCAGACATCCTAAATTTGTGCCTGAGACAAGAAATATCGAATCTCTTTTCCATAATATGCAGTCTACAAAGACTCAGCTTGTTATAATCATTGATGAGTATGGCCAGACAGCCGGACTTGTGTCTATGGAAGATATTCTGGAAGAGATCGTAGGTAATATTCTTGATGAATATGACGAGGAAACCGATTATATAGAACCAACAGCCAACGATGATGAATTTATCATTGAAGGCAAGACTCCTCTTGAGGATCTGGAAGAGCAATTCCACGTATCCTTTGAGGAAGAGCAATTCGAGACACTTAATGGACTTCTTATCTCCAAATTGGACAGGATCCCTGAAGAGGATGAGGACTTTAGTGTTGATATCGGCGGATTCAATTTCAAAATTTTGTCAGTAAAAGACCATATGATTCAAAGTGTATTGGTCACCAAAACACAGTAAACTTTTTATGAAAGGATTTTTATATTTATGTCAGGACATTCAAAATTTGCCAACATTAAGCACAAGAAAGAAAAGAATGATGCTGCAAAGGGTAAGATCTTTACTATCATCGGTAAGGAAATTGCAGTAGCAGTTAAAGAGGGTGGCCCAAACCCTGCTAATAACTTCAAGCTTGCTACAGTTATTGCAAAAGCTAAGGCTAACAACATGCCTAACGATACAATCGAAAGAGGTATCAAGAAGGCTTCAGGTGCAGATGGTGCAGTAGATTACAAGAACATTACATACGAAGGATATGGCCCTGGCGGAACAGCTATCATCGTTGAGACACTTACAGATAACCAGAACCGTACAGCTGCTAACGTTAAGAGTGCTTTCACAAAGGGAAGCGGAAACGTTGGTACACCAGGTTGCGTATCATATATGTTTGATAAAAAAGGTCAGATCATCATTGATAAGGAAGAATGCGAGATGTCTTCTGATGACCTTATGATGCTGGTTCTCGATGCTGGAGCAGATGACTTCAATGAAGAAGAGGACAGCTACGAGATTCTTACAACTCCTGATGCATTCCAGGGTGTTGTAGAAGCTCTTGAAGGAGCTAAGATCCAGTCAGTTTCTTCTGAGATCACAATGATCCCACAGAACTATGTGGAAGTTACAGATGCAGAGAATGTTAAATGTCTGCAGAGAATCCTTGATCTTCTTGATGAAGATGATGATGTACAGGCTGTATATCACAACTGGGACGAGGATTGATCTATTCGCAGCCGGCAGTAAAATGCTGGCTGCAATTATCTTATATTAGGGGGCTTATGGGATGAAGCTAAAGAAGACTTGGCTTGGCTATGGAATTTGGGGAATCTACACTATTTTTACAATTTTTTTGATTGCATATGCTGCCTATGGTTTGGATCTTCTGCCTGCTGATCAGAAAATTGCATATACCGCTGTGTTTACAGTACTTTCAATTGCGGTTGTAGGTGTTTTAGCCTTACTTATCTGTAAATTACATGATTATTTTTTTAAGGCCTCTGATAAAGATGATAAATTGCGTAATATATTGTTCGTTATCATTTCAGTAGTGATAATGATACTGGCGCTTGTATATCGTATTTTTATAGTTTACGGAAGAAGTGCCACATTAAATGGTAATCTATATCTTTATGAATCTGCCCAGATAGGAAATGATGTTCAGATTTCCAAAGCAGATTTACTTTCTTTTGTCTATTCAAATATTCTTAGATTTATACTGGGATTTACTGGAAATTCTGACATTGTGGTGCCTATGTTTCAGGTATCCATGCAGATGCTCATGCTTGTAGCTATGTTCTTTGCTGTTCTGCTTACTATGGGCAGGGTGGCAGCTATTGCTGAAACAGCTTATTTTGCATTTGTTCCAGTATTTGTTAATGATTTTTATGATATTTACGCCAAAAACCTCTTTTATCTGTTATTTGCTTTAGAATTATTGATTTTTGCCATTTATATCAAAGGCGAATCCGATGGACTGTTTAGTCATCCTGCCAGTTTTGCATTGTTTGCATTTGCAGGTATTTCAGGCGGTTTTATGTTTTATATTGATGCAGGAACTATAATGGCTGTTGTTTTTCTGATTGCTGCATTATTTGTGGCTGATAAGAAAATAGTACAGGTACTTCTGCATCTACTTACACTTGTAATTTGTGGTGCTGTTACTTTTGCTCTGATGCTTTTACAGCAGGGAGGAATTTCTGGGTTTGCTTCTTCTTTTTCTTCATGGCATACTCAGTTTTTTAAGAGCCTTAGTACCTTGGCACTGTTCACATTCTATTATGACTATAAATATATGTATCTTGTCACTATGATACTTATGGGTATTGCAGTATTTACCTACTTCAGAGGTGGCAGGATAGAAAGGGTATCACCTTGGTTATTGCTTACGGTTCTTATGGCTGTGATCATTCCTTTTTTAGGATCCACAAGACTTAACAGCCAATTGATCGTTACACTTTTTTACGGTGTTGCGATTTCCGCAGGTATTTCGTGTATAACTCTTATAAAAAAGGCAGCTACTGTGGAAAACTTAGATGATGAAGACATTGTTTCTGAAGAAAGTTGTTCTGAGGGCGAAGAGATGATCATTAAACCTGTAGAAGTGCCAGCTGAAGAAAGAGTTGTAAAGCCGGTAGAGATCAAAGCATCTGCATCTAAAGAAAAAATTGCAGAGGCAGAAAAAGAAGTAAAGAGTGATACAACCGAAGAAATTAAAAAGGATATTCCATCTGAAGATAATAAAGAAAAGAAAGATGAGAAAGTCCGCTATGTTCCGGAAGGAATGGTAGTTCCTATGGGACAGGAAGATGAAGAAGATTTTGTTGCTCCAACCAAAATGAAGATGCCTGAATTTAAAGAGGATGCGCCTATAGCTATCAAGAGACATCCAAAAGAAAAAGGCAGTTCCATGGTTGAGCTTAAGAAGAAAGATGATTTTGCGATTGATATTAAATCAGGTGATGATTTTGCCATCTGATATCATATAAAACTGAAAGGTAACTATTTTAATGAGAATAGAAGAGCTGCAAGCTTATGAGGTATTAGAAAAAAGAAGAATTGATGATTTAAATTCTGAAAGTTATATTTTGAAACATAAAAAGACAGGAGCCAGAGTGGCTCTTTTGTCTAATGATGATGAGAATAAAGTATTTTATATAGGCTTTAGAACTCCGCCAAAGGATTCTACAGGTGTAGCTCATATTATTGAGCATACTGTTTTATGTGGTTCTAAAAAGTTTCCTTTAAAGGATCCTTTTGTAGAACTTGTAAAAGGCTCACTTAACACATTTTTGAATGCAATGACATATCCTGATAAGACTGTATATCCAATTGCAAGCTGCAATGATGCTGATTTCCAGAATCTTATGCATGTTTATCTGGATGCTGTTTTTTACCCAAATATATATAAGACTCAGAATATTTTCCGTCAGGAAGGCTGGCATTATGAGATGGAAGATGAGAATTCTGAGCTTACCATTAATGGTGTCGTATACAATGAGATGAAAGGTGCTTATTCATCAGCAGATGATGTGCTTTCACGTGAGATCCTTAATTCATTATATCCTGACACAACTTATGGCATTGAATCAGGCGGTGATCCTTTATGCATTCCTGATCTGACTTATGAGGAGTATCTGGATTTCCATCGCAGATATTATCATCCATCAAACAGCTATATTTATCTGTATGGCAATATGGATATGGCTGAAAAGCTTAAGTTTATTGATGAGGAGTATCTTTCTGATTTTGACAGCCTTAGCATTGATTCAAGAGTAGAGATGCAGCCTGCATTTGATCAGCCAAGAGAGATACACAGACAATACTCCATCATGAAAGATGAGTCTGAGGAAGACAATACATTCCTGACATACAATTGTAGCGTAGGCACCAGTCTGGACAGAAAAAAGTATGTTGCTTTTGACATACTTGATTATGCTCTGTGTTCTGCACCTGGAGCTGTTCTGAAGAAGGCACTCATTGATAAGGGAATTGGTAAGGATGTTTACAGTGATTTCAATAATGGAATCCAGCAGCCGATCTTCTCTATCTATGCAAGAAATGCCAATGCTGACCAGAAGGATGAATTTGTTTCCTGCATCAGATCTGTGCTGGAAGATCTGGTCAAAAATGGTATTGATAAGAAAGCACTTTTAGCTGGTATCAACCTCTATGAGTTTAAGTATAGAGAAGCTGATTTTGGACGATTCCCTAAGGGACTTCTCTATGGCCTTCAGGTACTTGATTCCTGGCTTTATGATGATATGAAGCCTTGGATCAACATAGAAGCCAATGAGACTTTTGATCAGCTCAAAAAAGAAGTTGAAACAGACTATTTTGAAAAGCTTATACAGAAGTATCTTCTTGATAATAACCACAAGACAGTTCTTCTCCTTGAGCCTGTAAAAGGACTTACAGAAAAACAGGATGAAGAATTAAAAGAAAAACTGCAGCATTACAAGGAATCATTGTCTGAAGAACAGATTCAGACAATAGTCCGTGAGACTAAAGAATTAAAAGAATATCAGGAAACACCTGATTCTCCTGAAGATCTTGCCAAGATACCACTTCTTACTTTGGCAGATATGAAAAAAGAAGCTGATCCATTTATTTATGATGAGCGTAAAGTGGGAGATCAGACAATTCTTTTCCATGATATTTTTACAAATAAGATAGCTTATCTGGATTTTGTATTTGATATTAAGAATGTTCCTACAGAGCTTTTACCATATACACCAGTTTTAAAGAGCTTCCTTGGAATGATGGATACAGTTAATTATTCCTATGGAGATCTGAATAATGAGATCCATATCCAGACTGGTGGCATAAACGGAGCAATAAGCACATATATAGACTCTAAGAATGTGCATGAATTTAAGACAACCTTTGAAGTATCAGCCAAAGTGCTTGTTTCCAATATGAAAAAGGCTACAGAGCTTGTCAGCGAGATCATAATGAATACTAAATTCGATGATAAAGCTCGTATCAAGGAAATACTTGAAGAGCTTAAATCCAAGATGCAGGCTGATCTTGCATCAAGCGGACATCAGACAGCAACTATCAGAGCTTTGTCATACATCTCACGCACAGCTATGATCTCTGATATGACTAATGGTATTGGATGTTACAGATTAGTCGAGGATCTTTGCAGGGACATTGATGATGATTCTAAGGCAGATGAACTTATTGGCAAGTTAGAGACTCTGTGCAAGATGATATTCAGAAAAGAAAATCTTCTGATAGATTACACTTCTGAAGAATCAGATTATGAGCTTATAAAAGAATGTGTAGGACCATTTGTTTCTGCGCTTAATACAGAAGAAGTGGAAAAACGACCTTTTGAGCTTGTTCCTGAGAAAAAGAATGAAGCCTTCCAGACCGCTGGCCAGGTTCAGTATGTATGCCGTGCGGGAAGCTTCATTAAGGATGACCTTCAGTATGATGGTACTCTTAAGGTTTTACAGGTTATGATGGGATATGATTATCTCTGGAAAAATATAAGAGTTCTGGGCGGAGCTTATGGCTGTATGAGCGGCTATAGCAGAAACGGCAACTCATATTTTGTAACGTACAGGGATCCTAATCTTGAAAAGAGTGTTGATGTGTTTGAAAAAGCAGCTGATTATATCAGAAATTATGATGAAAATGACAGAACTATATTACAGTACATCATTGGCGCTATCAGCAGTCTTGACACACCTAAGACTCCAGCTACAAAAGGTATATATGGAATGACAGCTTATCTGTGCCATTCAGAGCTGTCACGTATACAGATGGAACGTGATCAGATTCTTTCTACTACAAAAGAAAAGATCAGAAAGATGGCAGATTATATTGATTCATTCATGAAAGATGAATGCTTATGTGTTATTGGAACAGCTGAAAAGATTGAAGAGAGCAAAGAACTTTTCAATAAAGTAGATCAGCTTATCCATCAATAAAGAGGTTATTTAATGACAAATCCGGATAATTTTAAAACAGGTTTTATTACGCTGATAGGTAGACCAAACGTTGGAAAGTCTACACTTATGAACCAGATGATCGGCATGAAGATTGCCATCACATCCAGTAAGCCACAGACTACCAGAAACAGGATCCAGACAGTATATACTGATGAACAGTCTCAGATGATCTTTTTGGATACTCCAGGTATTCATGAATCCAAAAATAAGCTTGGAGAATATATGGTCAAAGTGGCACAGAGCACTCTGGATGAAGTGGATGTCATATTGTGGCTTGTAGAACCAAGTACCTTTATCGGCCAAGGAGAACAGGAAATAATCAAGAAATTGAAAAAAAGTAAAAAGCCTGTGATCCTTGTAATAAACAAGATAGATACTGTTGATAAAGAAAAGCTTTCTACATTTATCGAACGCTATCAGAAGGAAATGGATTTTGCTGAGATAATCTGCACTTCGGCTTTGAAAAGAGAAAATATCGATGGCCTCATGGATGCTATCAGAAAGTATCTTCCATATGGACCGGCTTATTATGATGAAGACACTATCACTGATCAGCCTGAAAGAGATATTGTAGCTGAAATAATCCGAGAGAAGGCTCTTAGACTTCTCAAAGATGAAGTTCCTCATGGAATTGCAGTTACCACAGAGTCCATGAAGGAACGTCAGAGAGAAAAAGATGGCGAGATCATCATGGATATAGAAGCAACTATTATCTGTGAAAGAGATTCTCATAAGGGTATTATCATAGGCAAAAATGGAGCCATGCTGAGAAAGATTGGTTCACAGGCTAGAATTGATATTGAGAAACTCATAGAATGTAAGGCTAATCTCCAGTTGTGGGTTAAGGTAAGACGTGACTGGCGTGATGATATGGGACAGATGAGAGCATTTGGTTATGATGCGAGAAAGAACAAATGAATGACAATCAGGTAATTGTAAAAGGCATTGTTATAAAACATATACCCGTAGGTGAAACAGATCTGGCTGTAACATTGCTTACACTTGAACGAGGCAAGATATCAGCTTTTGCCAGAGGAGCCAAAAAGCCAAACGGCAAGCTTACCGGTAATGTGGAACCATTTTGTTTTGGAACCTTCAAACTGTATGAAGGAAGAACATCTTATAACATCATGGAAACTGATATAGATAACTATTTTGAGAGCTTTAGACAAGACCTGGAAGGTGCCTGCTATGGCACCTTTTTTCTTGAACTGGCTGATTACTATTCAAGAGAAAATAATGATGAAAAGCAGCTTCTGGCTCTTTTATATCAGTCTCTTAGAGCTTTGGAGAACAAGTCTTTTGACAGAAAGCTTGTCAGATGCATCTATGAAATTAAGGCACTGGTGATCAATGGAGAATATCCTGGTGTTCCAAATAATCGTGACTGGAATGAGTCAACCTTGTATGCGCTTGATTTTATAGTAAATACACCTGTTAATAAGCTATATACATTTAAGGTCAGCGGCCAGGTACTTGAAGAGATGATCTTTATAACTTCTATATATAGAAAAAGCTTTATCGATAAAAAACTCAATAGCCTTGAAATGTTATCTACTTTTGAAATGTGATAGTATGTAACATATTGCAAGGAAAGTCATTATTGAAAATGATTTATAAGTTGGCTATAATGACATTGTTCTGCGCAATCTTGAAATAAGATTGGAGGAGCTGGATGAATATGGGGCGGGAAATATGTTAATTAAAAAGACAAAGAGTATGAAATTAAGAAAATTATTAGTGATCGGAATCGCAGCAGCACTTCTTTCCGGATGCGGTTTCAATCCGGAAAAAGTAGAGACTACAACGGTCCAGATATTGGAAGACGGTACACTGACACAGATCGTTGTTGATGATTTTGATAAAGATTATTACGATTTTGATGAGTTTTCCAAGATGGCAAGCTCAGAAGTAACAGCTTTTAATATTGCAAATGGCGAAAACAGTGCAGTAATAAAGGATATCATAAGAAATGATGATTCAGTAAAGACTATCATGACTTTTGATTCGGATGACGATTATACGTTGTTCAATGGGACTACATTTTTCTATGGAACTGTAAATGAAATGCTTGATGCAGGTTTTTCTCTTCCTGGAGATATGGTGAGCCGTGATGGCGATGCTATAGATGCTGATACCTTTTACGACAAGGAAGAACAGCACGTGATCGTGGTTTCAGAGAAGATCAACATTGTTGCTCCATATAAGATTGAATATATGAGCAGCGGAACTGAATTAGTTAATAGTAAAGAAGCAGATTTATCTAATGTATCAGACAGCCTGGTATATTTGCTTCTTGTTAAATAAAGGAGATTATGGAAATGGAAGCAAAAGCAAAATCTATGGACAAAATAGTTGCCCTGGCTAAGGCGAGAGGATTTGTTTATCCTGGTTCAGAAATATATGGAGGACTTGCCAATACTTGGGATTACGGTAATCTTGGTGTTGAATTTAAGAACAATGTAAAAAAAGCCTGGTGGCAGAAATTTGTACAGGAGAACCCATACAACGTTGGTGTTGACTGTGCAATCCTTATGAACCCTCAGACATGGGTAGCTTCTGGACATTTAGGTGGATTCTCAGACCCTCTTATGGATTGTAAGGAATGTCATGAGAGATTCAGAGCTGACAAGATTATCGAAGATTTTGCAGCTGAAAACGGTCTTACACTTGAAACATCTGTAGATGGCTGGTCACATGAAGAGATGGAAAACTTTATCAAAGAGCACAGCATTCCATGTCCATCTTGTGGAAAGCATAATTTTACAAGCATCAGAGAGTTTAACCTTATGTTCAAGACATTCCAGGGTGTAACAGAAGATGCCAAGGATACAGTATACCTTCGTCCTGAAACAGCACAGGGTATTTTTGTAAACTTCAAGAATGTACAGAGAACATCTCGTAAGAAGGTTCCATTTGGTATCTGCCAGATTGGTAAGAGCTTCCGTAACGAGATCACACCTGGTAACTTTACATTCCGTACAAGAGAGTTTGAGCAGATGGAGCTTGAGTTCTTCTGTAAACCTGGAACACAGACAGAGTGGTTCGAGTACTGGAGAAAGACATGCTATGAATGGCTCCTTTCACTTGGAATCAAGGAAGAACACTTAAGACTTCGTGACCATGATCCTGAAGAGCTTTCATTCTATAGTGATCATACAACAGATATTGAGTACGCATTCCCATTTACAGAGTGGGGCGAACTCTGGGGAATTGCTTCAAGAACAGATTACGATCTTACAAGACATCAGGAAACATCAGGCCAGCCTATGGATTACTTTGATGATGAGACAAATGAAAAGTATATCCCATATGTTGTTGAGCCTTCACTTGGTGCAGACCGTGTAACTCTTGCATTCCTTTGCGAAGCATATGATGAAGAGAATATTGGAACAGAAGAAAAGCCTGATATGCGTACAGTACTTCACTTCCATCCAGCTCTTGCACCTATCAAGATCGGTGTGCTTCCACTTTCCAAGAAGCTCAACGAAGGTGCAGAGAAAGTATATGCGAAGCTTTCTAAGAAATATAACTGCGAATTTGATGATCGTGGTAATATCGGTAAGAGATATCGTCGTCAGGATGAGATTGGTACTCCATTCTGCATCACTTACGACTTTGAGTCAGAAAACGACAACATGGTTACAGTAAGATTCAGAGATAGCATGGAACAGGTAAGAGTTGCTATTGATGAGCTTGAGACATTCTTCTCAGATAAGTTTGATTTTTGATCAGACTTTCAGAATGAATAATTGAGATCTGTATTGATATAGGATCAGGCATTTATGCATGGGTCCTATATCATTTGATGATAAGGGAGAAATATAATGAAACAATTTACAGCACAGGAGCTTCGTGAAGCATGGAAGCAGTTTTATAAAGATAGAGGACATGTGGATTGCGGAGCAGTTTCACTTGTATCTGATGGTTCAACTGGCGTTATGTTCAACGTTGCTGGTATGCAGCCACTTATGCCATATCTTCTTGGCAAAAAGCACCCAATGGGCACTCGTCTTTGCAACGTACAGGGCTGCGTTCGTACCAATGATATTGATTCAGTTGGTGACAAGAGCCATGGTACTTTCTTTGAAATGATGGGTAGCTGGTCACTTGGCGATTATTTCAAAAAAGAGCGTTGCCAGTGGAGCTTTGAACTTCTTACACAGCTTTTCGGATTTGACGCTGATCACCTTGCAGCAACAGTATTTGCTGGAGATGAGAATGCACCAAGAGATGAAGAAGGTGCAAAATATCGTATAGAATCAGGTTTCAAGCCTGAAAATATCTATTACCTTCCAGCAGAAGACAACTGGTGGGGACTTGAATATGGTCCATGTGGTCCTGACAGTGAGATGTTCTATGTTAAGGATATTCCTGATTGTGGACCAAATTGCGGCCCTGGATGTCACTGCGGTAAGTATACTGAAATCGGTAACGATGTATTTATGCAGTATGAAAAACATCATGACGGTCATCTTACACCACTTGCACAGAAAAACGTTGATACCGGTTGGGGTCTTGAGCGTATTCTTGCTTTCCTTAATGGTGTAGATGATGTTTATAAGATCGATCTTCATGCTCCAGTTATTGCATATATCGAGAAAGAAAGCGGAATCAAATATGATTCAGATGAGAAGACAACAAGATCTATGAGAATTCTTGCTGATCATACTCGTACATCTGTAATGCTCATTGGAGATGAAGCAAAACTTCTTCCTTCAAATACAGGAGCAGGATACATACTTAGAAGACTTATAAGAAGAGCTGTAAGACATGCAAGAACTCTTGGTCTTAGCAAAGAGCACATTCTTGGTGTTGCTACTATTTACATTGATGAGTATGAAGCAAGCTATGAGAATCTTAAGAAGAATCGTAAATTCGTTCTTACTGAGCTTGAGAGAGAGATCACACGTTTTGAATCTACTCTTGAGAATGGTATGAAGGAATTCAAGAAGATCCTTGATTCTACAACAGCTGCTGGCAAAAAAGAAATTGAAGGAAAAGATGCATTCTTCCTTTATGATACATATGGCTTCCCTGTAGAGCTTACTGTAGAGCTTGCACAGGAAGAAGGACTTACAGTTGATGAAAAGGGCTTTGCTGATGCTATGGAAGAACAGAAGCAGAAGGCAAGAGATAACCAGAACTTCTCAGCTAAGCTTTCAACAGGAGCAGGTGTGTTTGATTCACTTGACGAGTCTGTTAAGAGCGAGTTCCTTGGATATGATGCACTTGGATGTGATGGAACAGTTGTTGCTATGGCTGGCGGCGAGGCGCTTGTAGATGAACTTACAGAAGGTCAGCAGGGAACTATCATCACTGATAAAACTACATTCTATGGCACAATGGGTGGTCAGGTTGGCGATATAGGAGAGATCCTTGGAACAGATGGCTCTAAGTTTGAAGTTCTTGAGACAGTACATGTAGCAAATGGAAGAACTGCTCATGTTGGTAAGGTTGTTTCTGGAAACTTTAAGGTATCTGATAAAGTATCACTTAGTGTTGATGCAGATAACAGAGCTAAGACATGCCGCAATCATTCAGCTACTCACCTTCTTCAGAAAGCACTTCAAGAAGTACTTGGGGATGGTGTAGAGCAGGCTGGTTCATACCAGGATCCTGACAAGACAAGATTTGACTTTAGCTATCACCAGGCTATGACAGCTGAAGAAATCGAAAAAGTAGAATCAATTGTAAATGCCAAGATATTAGAGGCACTTCCAGTTGTTACAAAAGAAATGTCTATTGAAGATGCCAAGAAGACAGGAGCTATGGCTCTCTTTGGTGAGAAATATGGTGATACAGTAAGAGTTGTAAATATGGGAGACTTCTCTATTGAACTTTGTGGTGGTACTCATGTATCAAACACAAGCCATATCGGACTCTTTAAGATTGTTTCTGAAAGTGGTGTAGCCGCTGGCGTTCGCCGAATTGAAGCACTCACAGGAGACAATGCTAGAGAATATTACAAGAATGTAGAAGCAAGCCTTAATGATGCAGCAAAGGCTCTTAAGACAACACCTGCAGATATTACAGCTCAGATCAAAAAGCTTCAGGATGAACTTAAAGCTCTTAGAAGTGAGAATGAATCACTTAAGAGTAAAGAGGCTCAGGCAGCTCTTGGTGACGTAATGGATCAAGTTAAAGAAATCAAGGGAGTTAAACTTCTTGCAACAGCTGTTAAGGGTGTTGATATGAATGGACTTCGTGATCTTGGTGATCAGCTTAAGACTAAGCTTGGAGAAGGTGTTGTAGTTCTTGTTTCTGAAGCTGATGGCAAGGTTAACCTTGTTGTTATGGCTACTGATGAAGCACTTGCTAAGGGCGCACATGCTGGAAACCTTGTAAAGGCAATTGCACCTAAGGTAGGTGGAGGCGGCGGTGGTCGTCCTAATATGGCTCAGGCTGGAGGTAAAAATCCTGCAGGTATTGCTGATGCAATTAACGAAGCAGCTGTCGTATTAGAAACTCAGATAAAGTAATTTGATTGGTTTTTGATAATTAATTCAAAAATATACGATTTTCACTTGACACAAATATAATTTGTGGTAAAATCTATAATGTTATGTGGTTAATAAGCCATAAATATAACAAATAACCCAATCAGTCAAGTGCTTGAAGGGACTGAAGGGAGGGTAAGAGAAGATGTCAACTGTAATAGTTAAAGAGAACGAAACTTTAGACAGCGCTTTACGTCGTTTTAAGAGAAGCTGCGCTAAGGCTGGTATCCAGCAGGAGATTCGTAAAAGAGAACATTACGAGAAGCCAAGTGTAAAGCGTAAGAAAAAGTCAGAAGCAGCAAGAAAACGTAAATATAACTAATAAGTATTTAGAAGGGTCCTTGGTTATTAATCAAGGACTTTTTTCTTTTGCTTTTTATGTTATGATATATTAGTGCTTTGGATGTAAGTTATCCTGATGCATTATTTTTTATACGCGGGAGAGAGCGATGACGATTTTTATTACCGTGCTTGTTTTACTCGCATTATTTTTTTGCGTTGTAATATATCATGACACCCACAATTTTGTCGTTCGCAGTTATACTATAGAGTCCGACAAGATTAAAAAGAATTTTAGATTTTGCCTCCTATCAGATCTTCATGAGCAGTCATTTGATAAAGATGGAAGCAACAAAAGTTTGATAGAAGCAATAGATAATACTAGACCTGATGCAATTGTTGTAGCAGGTGATCTTTTAACAGCTCATCATAATTCCAAAAAGCAGAGTGCAGAAGTGCCAATTAGATTATTATCCGCACTTGCATCAAAATATCCGATATATATGGCTAATGGCAATCACGAATATAAGATGATGACCAGGCCGGAACAATTTGGAGATTTTTATGACAGTTATGAAAGACAGCTATCTGATATTGGATTATCTGTTTTGCATAATGAGAGCACCTTTTTGGAAGATTACAATATAAACATTACGGGTCTTGAGTTGGAATACACTTATTTCCGAAAGATCCGAAAGTATCCGCTTTCACAGTCACATTTAAAGGAATTGATCAATACTCCTGATGAAAGCAGATTTAATTTGCTTATAGCGCACAATCCTCAATATTTTGATGAATATGCCGAATGGGGAGCTGATCTTTCGGTTTCTGGCCATGTTCATGGAGGAATCGTTAAATTACCTTTGATAGGTGGCGTTATTTCGCCGGCATATCAACTTTTTCCGAAATATGATGGAGGAATGTTTGATATAGGTGGTAAAAAGATGGTTCTCAGTAGAGGATTGGGAACTCATACTATTAAAGTTCGAGTATTTAATCCGGGAGAACTGGATGTTATAGATTTAAAAGTTAAGTGAGGGAGAAAATATGTCGTTGGAAGTTAAGCTTCAGGTGTTTGAGGGGCCACTTGATCTGCTTTTGCACCTTATTGATAAGGATAAGATTGATATTTATGACATTCCTATCGTAAGTATCACGCAACAGTATTTGGATTATATCAATCAGATGCAAAAAGACGATATGGAAGTTACCAGTGAATTTTTGGTAATGGCAGCTACATTGATTGATATTAAGTGTAAGATGCTTCTTCCTAGAGAAGTCAATGAAGAGGGCGAGGAAGAAGATCCAAGAGCTGAACTTGTTGAGAAACTTTTGGAATATAAGATGTACAAGTATATGTCCTATGAGCTTCGCGACAGACAGTTGAGCGCAGACCAGCATCTTTACAGGACCAAGAATCTTCCAAAAGAAGTACTTGAGTATGACGAACCTATTGACTATTCAGAGCTTCTTGGAGATACGAATCTTGCAAAATTAAATGAGATATTCCAGGCACTTTTAAAAAGACAGGAAGATAAGATCGACCCTATCAGAAGTAAGTTTGGTAATATTGAAAGAGAAGAAATTGATATGGATGCCAAAACACTCTATATCAGGGCTTATATCAGGGAACATGACAGATTTAGCTTTAAACAGCTTTTGGAGAGACAGAATAGTAAGACAGAGATAATCGTCACATTTCTTGTACTTCTTGAAGAAATGAAGACTGGAGTAATACAGATCTCACAGGATACTACCTTTGGAGATATTATTATAATGACAAGGAAGGCTAGCTGATATGGGAATTGAAGAGGGAGCAGCTGCAGTAGAAGCTATACTATTTGCCATGGGTAATTCTGTAGACATGGCTAGGCTTTCTAAGGCGCTTGAGTGTGATATCAAGGATATCAAAAAATATATAGAATATTTAAAAGAAAAATATCAAAAAGCAGACAGCGGAATTGATATTCTGGAATTGGAAGACAGTGTTCAGCTCTGCACTAAGAGTGATATGTACAGTTATCTTGTTACTATTGCAAAGACACCTAAAAAGGTAACTTTGACAGATGCTCTTATGGAGACTTTGTCAATAATTGCTTATAAACAGCCTATTACAAGACTTGATGTTGAACGCATCAGAGGTGTTAATAGTGATCACGCTGTAAACAGGCTTGTAGAATTTGGCCTTGTTCAGGAGTTGGGAAGACTGGATGCACCTGGTCGACCACTTCTTTTCGGAACTACAGAAGAATTCCTGAGAAGTTTTGGAGTCAAGTCTTTGGAGGAATTGCCTTCATTAAATGCAGTGCAGCTTGAAGAGTTTAAAAAAGAAGCTGAAGAAGAAATTAATGTAAAACTTGATATTTAATCAAAAAAAATGCATAATAATGATAATTGTAGTGGCATTTTCGTGCTGGGGAGATACATTTGTATTTTCTCGGCACTTTTTATTTTGAAATTACATTTTTTATACTTCTTTTATAATAAAAGTCAGAAAATTAGTATAATTTCTCACTATTTGTGTTATACTATACTCTGACTAAGGTTGCGGTTATTCTCTCGATAAACTAAGCAATAGAGTCGAGTTTATTTCAACATTTACTCAATATTTTCTATGGAGGTTAATGAAATGAGTAGTACTTCACAAGCGAGTCAAAGAATTAATGCTTTACTCGATGAAAACAGCTTCGTTGAAATTGGTGCTCTTGTTACAGCAAGAAATACAGATTTTAATCTGAAGCAGACTGATACACCATCAGACGGTGTAGTAACCGGTTATGGTGTGATCGACGGAAATCTTGTGTATGTATACAGCCAGGATGCAAGTGTTTTAGGTGGATCCGTTGGCGAAATGCACGCAAAGAAGATTTCTCATCTTTATGATCTGGCAATCAAGACAGGTTCTCCAGTTATTGGTCTTATTGACTCTGCAGGCCTGCGTTTACAGGAGGCAACAGATGCTTTAAATGCATTTGGTGACATTTACTTAAAACAGGTCAATGCCTCAGGTGTAGTTCCACAGATCACAGCAGTATTTGGCTCATGTGGAGGCGGTCTTGCAATAATCCCAGGAATCACAGACTTTACATTTATGGTGGACAATAAGGCATCATTATTTGTAAATTCACCAAACGTTCTTGATGGTAATTATAAAGAAAAATGTGACACATCAAGTGCTAAGTGGCAGGCTTCTGAAGCAGGTAGCGTTGATGCTATTTGTGATGAAAACGAAATCTATGCACAGATAAGAGAACTTGTATCACTTCTTCCTTCAAACAACGAAGATGGTGATTCTCTTGAAGAGTGCACAGATGATCTTAACAGAGCATGTGACAATCTTGATGGAGCAGCTGCTGATCCAGCTCTTGCTCTTCGTATTATCTCTGATAACGGCGTATTCTTCGAGACAAAGAGAGAATTTGCTAAAGAGATCGTTACTGGATTTATTAAATTAAATGGCGCAACAGTTGGTGTAGTAGCTAACCGCAGTGCTATCTTTGATGAGAACGGAAAAGAAGTAGAGAAGTTTGATACTGTTCTTACAGCTAATGGATGTGAGAAGGCAGCTTCACTTGTAAACTTCTGTGACGCTTTCGATATTCCTGTTCTTTCACTTACAAACGCTACAGGCTTTGGTTCAACAAAGTGCGATGAGAGAAGAGTTGCACGTAATGCAGCTAAGCTTGTATATGCTTTTGCTAACGCTACAGTACCAAAGGTAAATGTTATTACTGGTAAGGCATTTGGTAGCGCATATGTGATCATGAATTCAAAAGCAATCGGTGCTGATATCACTATTAGCTGGCCTAATTCTGAGATCGGTTCAATGGATGCAGCTCTTGCAGCTAAGATCATTTGCGATGGCAAGGATGTTGCAACTATTTCTGAATGTGAAGCTGAATACAAGAAACTTCAGAACAACAGCCTTAGCGCTGCAAGAAGAGGTTATGTAGACGAAATTGTTGAGCCTGCAGATACCAGAAAATATGTTATTGGAGCATTTGAAATGCTTTTCACAAAGAGAGATGAACGTCCTGCTAAGAAACATGGAACAGTCTAATGAAGGGAGTACTCAGGATGAAAAGTAAATTACTGGTTTTAGGTCTTTCACTTACATGCCTGCTTGGTCTCTCTGCTTGCGGTAGTTCAAAAAACACTGTTGCATTAGAAGATACTAAGCTCGGTAAGCAGGGACTTACTGAAGAATATATGCTTCAGTATGCTGAGAATATAGAAGGAAACTTTGAGTACTTCTATACGATGGGCGCAACAAAGGATAATTTCGAAGATTTACTTTACACAGTGATTGTTAATAATTCTGGTGAAGAATCTTACGAATTATACAAAAGTTCTTATTCATCATGGCTTGATGCAATTGATGACATAGGCTATACATCAGCAGAAACTCTTGCAGATGATATCTATGTTGATGGCATCACATATACTATTGATGATGACACAATTATCGTAGATGCAGTTGTTAAAGGCGCAGAGACTGTTGAAAAGCCACATGAAGCAGTTCTTGAATATATTATGAATGAAGATGGTTCAGTAGAAACTATTGCCATTAATGTTAAGTATTCTAAGGGCGAGTCAATGGTCAAGGCTGGTCTTAATACAATCCTTGGTATGGGAATGGCATTCTTTGTACTGATCATTGTAAGCCTTGTTATTTCTCTGTTCCCATTAATCAATAAGATAACAGAGAAAAAAGATAAAAAGCCAAACGATAAAGTTATCGCTGAAAAAGCTATAGATAATGCAACTACTCAGATAGCTGAAAAAGAAGAACTTTCTGACGATGCTGAACTTGTAGCGGTAATTTCAGCAGCTATTGCTGCATATGAAGGAACATCCGGAACAGGATTCCAGGTTCGTTCTATCAGAAAATCAAATAAAAGTAACTGGAAGAGAGCATGATCTCAGGTTAAATATCAGGAGGAATTATAAGTTATGAAGAACTATACAATTACTGTTAATGGAAATGTATATGATGTAACAGTTGAAGAAGGAGCAGGAACAGGTGCTCCAGTTGCTCGCCCAGCAGCTCCAGCAGCTCCTAGAGCAGCAGCTCCAGCAGCTCCTAAGGCAGCAAGCACAGGCGCAGGCAGCATCAAGGTTGAAGTTGGTGCAGCAGGTAAGGTCGTTAAGCTTGATACAACAGTAGGACAGAGCGTAAAGAAGGGTGAAGCAGTTATTACAATTGAATCTATGAAAATGGAGATTCCAGTTGCAGCACCTGCTGATGGAACAGTAGCTTCTATCGATGTTGCAGTTGGCGATGCAGTTGAAGCTGGTAAAGTTGTTGCTACATTAAATTAATCGTATTCTTCGGAGGTTTGTAACATGGATTACATCGTAAATACATTGCAAAACCTGTGGCAACAGACAGCATTTACACAGATATCAGCCGGTAACTACATTATGATATTAGTTGCTCTGGTATTCCTGTATCTTGCTATTGCCAAAGGATTTGAACCTCTGCTTTTGGTTCCTATCTCATTTGGTATGCTCCTTGTAAATATTTATCCAGATATTATGATGAGCATCGAAGATAGTTCTAACGGAGTTGGAGGACTTTTATATTATTTCTATCTGCTCGATGAATGGGCAATTTTACCTTCACTTATTTTCATGGGTGTTGGTGCTATGACAGACTTTGGTCCACTGATCGCTAATCCATCAAGTTTCCTTCTTGGTGCAGCAGCTCAGTTTGGTATCTTCTCTGCATACTTTTTAGCTATTTTCCTTGGATTCAATGATCAGCAGGCTGCAGCTATCTCAATCATTGGTGGTGCTGATGGTCCTACATCAATCTTCCTTGCATCCAAGTTGAACCAGACATCTATCCTTGGTCCTATTGCGGTAGCGGCTTATTCATACATGTCACTGGTTCCTATTATCCAGCCTCCTATTATGAAGGCTCTTACTACAAAGAAAGAAAAGCTTATCAGAATGGAACAGCTTAGACCTGTTACAAAGCTTGAAAAGATTCTTTTCCCTGTAGTAGTTACTATCGTAGTTTGTATGATACTTCCAACAACTGCTCCTCTTCTTGGAATGCTCATGCTTGGAAATATCTTTAGAGAATCTGGCGTAGTTCGTCAGCTTCAGGAAACAGCATCTAATGCACTTATGTACATCGTAGTTATCTTACTTGGAACATCTGTTGGTGCTACAACATCTGCAGAAGCATTCCTTAATGTAACTACTATCAAGATCGTAGTACTTGGTCTTTGTGCATTCATGGTAGGTACAGCTGCCGGAACACTCTTCGGAAAGCTGATGTGCGCTATCACACATGGCAGAGTTAATCCTCTTATCGGATCTGCAGGTGTATCAGCCGTTCCTATGGCTGCCAGAGTATCACAGAAGGTTGGTGCAGAATATGATCCTGCTAACTTCCTGCTGATGCATGCTATGGGACCTAACGTAGCCGGCGTTGTAGGTACAGCCGTTGTTGCTGGTACATTCATGGCAGTATTTGGAGTATTCTGATTTTTGCTAATTTATTTAGATGGCGATAATTAAACTTATGCCTATTATAATTTGGAGGTCGACATGGCAGATATAGAGAAAAAACCGATTGGTATTACTGAGACAGTTCTGCGTGATGCACATCAGTCACTGATTGCTACCAGAATGCCTACAGAGTTAATGCTCCCAATCATTGAAACAATGGATCAGGTTGGTTATCATTCAGTAGAATGTTGGGGTGGTGCTACATTTGATGCGTCACTTCGTTTCCTTAAGGAAGATCCATGGGAAAGACTTCGTAAGCTTCGTGCTGGATTTAAGCATACTAAGCTTCAGATGCTTCTCCGTGGACAGAATATCCTTGGATACAGCCACTATCCAGATGATGTAGTTGAATATTTTGTTCAGAAGTCTATTCAGAACGGTATTGATATCATTCGTATCTTTGACTGTCTGAATGATATGAGAAACCTTGAGACATCTATCAAAGCATGTAAAAAAGAAGGTGGACACGCTCAGGTTGCTCTTGTTTATACACTTGGTGATGCATACACACTTGATTACTGGATGAATATCTGTAAAGAAATCGAGTCAATGGGTGCAGATTCAATCTGTATTAAAGATATGTCAGGACTTCTTCTTCCTTATGATGCTGATAAGCTTATAAGAGCTATGAAGAGTGCTACAAATCTTCCTATCCAGCTCCACACACACTATACTTCAGGTCTTGCAAGTATGACATACATGAAGGCTGTTGAAGCAGGTGTTGATGTGATCGACTGTGCTATTTCTCCATTCTCAATGGGAACAGCTCAGCCAGCTACAGAAGTTATGGTTGAAACATTTAAGGGCACACCATACGATACAGGATATGACCAGAAGATCCTTGGTAAGATTGCTGATCACTTCAGACCATATAGAGAAGAGTGCATCAAGTCAGGACTTCTTGATCCTAAGGTTATGGGTGTTAATATCAAGACACTTATTTATCAGGTTCCAGGTGGTATGCTTTCTAACATGGTTAGCCAGCTTAAAGAGCAGAACGCATCTGATAAGTACGATGCAGTTCTTGAGGAAGTTCCAAATGTACGTAAAGACTTTGGTGAGCCACCTCTTGTTACTCCATCATCACAGATCGTTGGTACTCAGGCAGTTATGAACGTTCTTATGGGTGAGAGATACAAGGTTGCTTCAGGTCAGACTAAGGACCTTCTTTCTGGTAAATATGGTAAGACAATTAAGCCATTTAACCCAGAAGTACAGAAGAAAGTTATCGGCGATGCTGAAGTTATCACATGCCGTCCAGCTGATCTCCTTGAGCCAGGACTTGCTAAGTTCGAAGAAGATGTTAAGGCATACAAACAGCAGGATGAAGATACACTTTCATATGCTCTGTTCCCACAGGTTGCTACTGACTTCTTTAAATATCGTCAGGCTCAGCAGGACAAGGTTGATGTTACTGCTGCAGATACAGCAAACGGAGCTTATCCAGTTTAATGATTTGCATTTTAAAGGCGTAGGAGATTATTCTCCTACGTCTTTTTGTGATATCGGATATTTCTCAGATATTCCCATAAGACCTCTAATTCGTAGAAATGCTGAATTTATAAAAAATAGATAACGGAATGTTGATAAATACTTTACTTTTATTTATTGTTCAATATGTGTTATGATTAAAAGTGAAGAAATATGAGTTTTTTATTTAATATGTGCGAGGTGCGTTCAGACAGATGACGGGTGAATTCAGACGACATAAAATTGAACAAAGGGCCATCTTAGAACATAGGGGTAAAGAGCTTCGTAAGTCAGATTCTACTAGGCAGATGCTAGCTCTGGACGAGGTAAATGGCTATAGGATCAGGCCTGGCCTTTATGAGGTATATGGTGCTAACGCTTTAACAGATGGCGTTAGTTTTACTGTGCACTCAAATGGTGCTACATCTATTTCACTGGTTCTTTTCCATAGAGGGGAAAAAGAACCATTCGTAACAATCCCTTTTCCCGATAATTACCGAATTGGAAAAGTATATTCCATGATGGTATTTGGATTAAACATAGAAGATTTTGAATATTGCTATTCAGTAGATGGTCCATGGGATCCACCCAGAGGACTCTTATTTGATAAAAGACATATGCTTCTTGATCCGTATGCAAGAGCTGTATCAGGACAGCGTGTATGGGGACAGTCTGCTAATCTTGAAGGAATATACAGAGCAAGAGTCGTTCAGAACAATTTTGAATGGAATGCGACACCACAGCTTCGTATACCAATGAGCGATTCGATCATATATGAAATGCACGTTAGAGGCTTTACCAAGGATCCATCATCCAAAGTAAAGTGCCCTGGCACATTTGAAGGCATTAAAGAAAAGGCTGAATACCTGAAAAAACTTGGTATTACAGCTGTTGAACTTATGCCTATCTTTGAATTTGATGAAACAAGAGATAAAAGAGAAGTAAATGGAAGAACACTCTTGGATTACTGGGGATATAATACAGTAAGCTTTTTTGCCCCAAATACAAGCTATGCCTCACGCAGTGAATATAATAGAGAAGGCGTAGAATTAAAAACGATGATAAAGACCTTAAAGGAGCTTGGCATAGAAGTCATACTAGACGTTGTATTTAATCATACAGCAGAAGGTAATGAAAATGGACCATTTATATCCTTTAGAGGTTTTGACAACAATATATATTATCTGTTGACTCCTGAAGGCCAGTACTACAATTTTAGCGGATGTGGCAATACCATGAACTGTAACCACCCGGTAGTGCAGGAAATGATCGTTAAATGTCTCAGATACTGGGTTGAAGAATATAGAGTAGATGGATTCAGATTTGATCTTGCAAGTATACTTGGAAGAAATTCAGACGGTGCACCAATGGACGACCCGCCACTTATCAGAAGACTTGCCTATGATCCAATACTTGGAGACATCAAACTTATAGCTGAAGCCTGGGATGCCGGAGGAATGTATCAGGTAGGTAGATTCCCGGCTTGGAAACGATGGGCTGAATGGAACGGCAAATACAGAGATGATATTAGATCATATCTAAAGGGCGAATACTGGTCTGCACCTGAGGCAGTCAAGCGTATAACAGGATCCATGGATCTGTACGCCTATAACTATGCCGGATACAATTCTTCCGTCAACTTCATTACTTGTCATGATGGATATACACTAAGAGATCTATATTCATATAACAACAAACACAATGAAGACAATGGCTGGAATAATACCGATGGAGCCAATGACAATCGCAGTTGGAACTGTGGAGTAGAGGGTGATACAGATGATCCTGGTATCATAGCGCTTAGATTCCAGATGATGCGCAATGCTATTACTGTTCTCATGTGCAGCCGAGGAACTCCAATGCTTCTGGCAGGAGATGAATTTGGCAATACACAGTTTGGTAATAACAATGCCTATTGTCAGGATAATGAAATATCATGGCTTGACTGGAATCTATTGGAAAAAAATAAAGCATATTTTGACTTTTACAGAAATATGATCCAGTTTAGAAGAAAACATCCTGCGATAAAAAAGGATGAAGCGCCTGCAAAATGCGGATGGCCATTTATTTCTGTCCACACAGAAGATCCATATAATGGACAAATAACTAATGAATCTAAAGTGATCTGCATCAGATTCTCTAGCTATATTAAAGCTAAAGGACAGGATGACATAGTATATATAGTGATCAACGTATTCTGGGAGGACAGACTTATCACGCTTCCAGACCCGCCGGAAGGTGGTTTCTGGTCTTTAGTTGTTAATACTGCTGCTGAAGATGGTAAGTATTACCACAACAGACCTAAACCGGTTACTCAAAGAGGCTGGAATATGAAGGCACGAAGTGTGAGCGTATTTATAGTATCTTTTGGTACAGGATATGGACAATAATAAGAAAAAGAAGAAAACTGAAAAAGTAGTACTTTTAAGAGGGTATTCTTTTTTAAATCAGGAGGATGCTGACAAAGCAGATGCTGATTATCATAAGATTGAATACCTTGATAAGCATGTGCCTATTTCCAAGGCGGAAGATATCAAGCTTTTGTATGAAAAAGCCATTCACAGCAATATCTTCGGATCGCCCATAGGCTGGCATTATCTGGCTAACTGTAGAGATGCCCTCATAGAGGCAGGTTATGCTGAGAAAGACCTGATACCAATACCTATCAAAACAACTATTGTGCATCCTGCAGATAATACCGAGGAGAAAGAACCAAAGATAGTATATAAGACGGTAAAAAGCCGTTTCCCGATCAAACTGGCATTTTCACTGGTCCTAAATCTGATCCTTATCATTGTTGTAGTTCTTATGTTCATAATTGCAAGCAAATCTGAGAACGACAACATAATCAATTATAAAAATAATATTACCAACCGCTATGCTGAGTGGCAGCAAAGCTTGACGGAACGTGAAAACATAGTCAGACAAAAAGAAAAAGAGTTAGGAATAGAAGATACCACTGACTGGCTTGAGGAAAATGAATAAATATTTATAAATAAAAACACAAATGCGACAAAATTTGATCATATACTAGAAACGTAAAAAGTTTAAAGATTAGAATAGAAATAATATGCTTAGTTAATGGAGGCTTGAATGGATACAAAACTTAAAATTCTGGTTGTAGATGATGAAAGTAGAATGAGAAAGCTTGTCAGAGACTTTCTTGTAAAAAATAATTTTGAGGTCATTGAAGCTGAGGACGGCCAAAGAGCATTAGACATATTTTTTGAAGAAAAAGACATTGCTCTTATTATCCTTGATGTTATGATGCCAAAGCTTGATGGATGGGAAGTATGTAAAGAAATACGCAGCTATTCTCAGGTGCCTATCATCATGCTTACAGCAAAAGCAGAAGAAAGAGATGAACTTCAAGGTTTTGAACTTGGTGTTGATGAGTATATATCCAAGCCTTTCAGCCCTAAGATTTTAGTTGCCAGAGTAGATGCAATACTCAGAAGGACCAATCAGGTTACCAGCGAAGACATACTTGAAGCTGGCGGAATTGTGATCAATAAGGCTGCGCATAGTGTTACTATTGATGGAACTTCAATAGACCTTAGCTACAAAGAGTTTGAGCTACTCACCTATTTCCTTGAGAACAGAGGAATAGCCCTATCCAGAGAAAAAATCCTTAATAATGTATGGAACTATGACTATTTTGGCGATGCCAGAACCATAGATACTCATGTTAAGAAGCTTAGAGGAAAAATGGGTGATAAAGGAGACTACATCAAAACTATTTGGGGCATGGGCTACAAATTTGAGGTAGAATAAAGATTTTTAAACACTAGATACGCGGGGATTGTTCGCTTGAGTAAGATAAAGAGTTTGGCTCACTCCATAAGAGTTCAGTTTAGTATTATATTTTTAGCAATATTATTAACGGTATTGGTTGTCGTTATTCTTATAAACACTACTTTTTTAGATGATTATTATGTTCATAGTAAAAAAGAAGCTATAAAAACTGCTTACAGTACAATAAATATTGCTGCCAATAATGGTAACCTCTCATCACAGGATTTTGATATTGAGCTACAGAAAGTATGCGAAAAATATAATATTGAACTTATAGTATTAGACGCTGATTCTCAGACAATTAAGACAACTGCCAGTGATGTTCAGTTTCTCACTAAATTATTGTGGGAAAATATGCTTTCAGAAAATGGTACAAGTCTGACTAAAGATAAAAAAATATTGGAACAGACCGATGAATATACACTCCAGACAGAAACAGATGTCAGAACAGGTACTGGATATATGGAAATCTGGGGTGTTCTTGGCAATGGCAATCTCATAATGATGAGAACCGCTCTGGAAAGTATTGCTGAGAGTGTTACTATATCCAATAATTTTGTATCCTATGTTGGATTTATGATAGCAGTACTGATCCTACTTACAGTATTTTTTATTACCAAAAAGATCACAGACCCTATAACTGATCTGTCAGCTATTTCAGATGAAATGAAAGCCCTTAATTTTGAGGCAAAATATAAACCAAGAAAATTCACAAATGAGTTGGACAGACTTGGTGAAAATATAAATGAACTCTCCTCTACACTAGAGAAGACTATCACAGAACTTAAAAATGCCAATTATGAGCTTCAGCAGGACATTGATAAAAAGAATGAACTTGATGAGATGCGCAGGGACTTTATATCCAATGTTTCACATGAATTAAAGACACCAATTGCGCTTATTCAGGGATATGCAGAGGGACTTAGTGAAGGTATAAATGACGATGATGCTGAAAGTAGACAATTCTATTGTGAAGTAATAATGGATGAGGCTGCTAAGATGAACAACATGGTCAAGAAGCTTCTTACCCTTAATCAGCTTGAATTTGGCAAATCAGATATGACCATGGAACGCTTTAATATTGTTGACATGGTTAAGAATTACATGAAATCTGCCGAAATACTAGCGAGACAGAAAAATGTAACTGTGCGTATGGAAGAATACCCAGATATATATGTATGGGCTGATGAATTCAAAACAGAAGAAATACTTCAGAATTACTACAGTAATGCTATAAATCATGTCGGTGGTGACATGATCATTGAGATCAAATTACAGCTTATTGAGAATCACGTTAGGATCTCAGTATTTAATACAGGTACTCCAATCCCAGAGGATAGTATCAAACATATCTGGGATAAATTTTATAAAGTTGATAAAGCAAGAACCAGAGAATATGGTGGAAGCGGTGTAGGATTATCTATTGTTAAAGCCATAATGGATTCGATGCACCAGCAATATGGTGTTATCAATTATGATAATGGTGTGGAATTTTGGTTTGAATTAGAGACCAAATAAGAGGGCAGACTTATGAGAGGGAAAAGTGCTACAGCTCTATTATCAATCGTGACTATTTCACTAGTCATGCTATCGGGATGCGGAAACAGCTTCCCTGAAATGTCACAAGAAGAGTATGATCAGACAGTTCAGTATGCTGCTGGACTTTTGATGAGATACTCTAATAATGCTGTAGAAAAACTGATCTATGTCAACCCTGATAAAGTAGAACTGGAAGACGAAGAAGAAAGTACAACAACAGAAACAGATATCGCAAAGGCAGAAACAGAAAAAACAGAAGTAGAACAAACAGAACCACTTCAACCAGAAACAACTACAGAAAAAGGTACAATAGAATCAGGTGGAAAAACACAACCTTCCGGAGTAGGTATCTCAGTAAATGCTGGGTCTACAGATGCTGCTGGAGATGCTAGTAATGATCCTGCCACGGAAGCCTCAAAAGAAGACACTGATAAAGCGGCTACTGATATATCTATAGCCGAAGCTTCTGTAGATACTGTCCAGGAGGGTGATCCTACAGCATCAGCTACAACAACTACTACAACTGAAAGCGGTAGTACATCAACTGATAAGGTCATATCATATTCAGATGAACAGGAACTGATGGATGGACTATACCTGAGATACAACGGATACTATGTTACAAGCAGTTATCCTGAGAATGCCAAGACAATGGTAATAGAAGCAGGTAATGGTAAAAGACTTCTTGTATTTAGTTTTAGAGTTGTAAATGAATCAGGACAGGACAAGTATCTTGATATGGTAAAACTAAATCCATATTTCCAACTGACTATAAATGGCACTAATATGGGATACACTTCTGTGACTATGCTTGATAATGATCTAAGTACCTTTGCAGGTACTATAGCTGCTGGAGAGAGTAAGACTCTTGTATTAGTTAAAGAGATAGATACAAGCCTTGCTAAGAATATACAGGAATTAGAGCTGACCATATCCATGGACGGACAGTCTCAGACAGTTATTATGGAATGATCGACAGGGGTGTATTTCTATGACACTATAAATTGCAAATACTGTGTAGGTATTAGAAATTGCTCAATAGATAGAAAAGAACAACCGCAAGCTATTGGTAAAAGTAGCTTGCGGTTTTATTATGATATAGGAAATTTCTCCGAAATTCCTATATCATAAAAAACGCTCCGCTATGGATGCGCACTCGCGCGATAGGAATATGTTGCATAAATGCAACCGCGCTCGGCGCGAGAATGTCGCAAGCGACATTCTTTTTTCTATTAATATATTAACATGAACTGGCAAACTGCGCATTTCGTGTTGCGAATACAGAGTGCAGCACTACGCTGCTGGCACCTGAATTGCAATTATTCTAAATGCTCACTTTCCCTCAGGTTCCATTCATCCACAATATCACTGTGATCGGTCAGACCCACGTAGTACGCTGTTACTTCACCTACTTCATTGGTGACATTTCTGTAGTTGTACTCATAAGAGCTTAAATCTGTACAGGTGAGCATGATGTCGTTGTACATATTTTCTTCTACATAACTAAGAAAATCTTCATCAATCCTGAAGTCTTCTGATTCAGCGTACAGGTCAGGTGCTCCAAAGGCGTGCAGCATTTCATGGGCATAGACTGCAGGGCAGTTGACTTCTTCATAATCAATATTGTAGAGGTATATTATCTCGTACTCATAAGGCATTCCATCATACCAGTTTCTGGTGCAGGTGATAGCTTCATTGGATTCATCTGAATTGACCATGACCATATAGATCACGTTATCAGCGTTAAATTCAGTCATCAGCTCAGACTGGTCAATGTTGTCATAGATATATTCCCATACATCATAATCAATATCGCCATAGTCCAGATAATCAGGATCTGTGAGCTGATCCTCAAAATACATGTCGTATCGCAGATCAGGGTTGGCTTCAAAGTCTGTAATGAAAGTAGCTGTTTTACCATAGTCAGAGACTACGTCTTCGAGATAATCTCCGGCAATGGACAGATATTTCTTTATATTTGCAATAGTTTTGGCATCTCGGCTGCTGTCCCAATCTGAATAAGGATCAGAAGCAAAAATGCTTACAACTATAGTAGTGCCATCGATTTCTCCGGCTGAACCATGAGGAAAATAGTTAGATGAATTCCAAAAAGGATTGTCTCCAAATGGATCTAAATAATTATTGCCGGTGCCATAGCTGGGGTCCGTAGTTGTATTGTTGCCGGTGCCGTAGCTTGGGTCCGTTGTTGTATTATTAGCGATACCTGTTGGATCCGGTTCCACCAATAGATCAGAAAAAATCAGCGATGGAATAGATATGGTCATGAATGTTATTCGCAGAACTGCGGCTATCATGACTATTATTGTGAATAAATTGTAAGTTTGCTTTTTCATAAAATGTCCTTTTCTAAAATGGAAATCCCCCATGCTGATTTTATATTATGACGGATAATTCCCCTCATTACAAATATTATATTTCTTTAATAAATCTTTAACGGATTACTGATAACAATTAGATTATAATCAAAGTAACAATGCGGTTAAACCAATAAAAAAGGGAAATAGAATGGAATATATTAGTTTTCAGAACGTTATAAGAGAATATACCATGGGCGAAGTCACTATCAGAGCGGTAGATGAGATATCATTTGATATCA
>JAEEGH010001758.1_pt1 | contig 60887 bp, 41 predicted proteins | sample 9134181 | NCBI WGS metagenome assembly JAEEGH01 (sample SAMN16246544, study PRJNA631951) | gut metagenome | biome: gut microbiome; feature: rumen; material: DP-attached | host: Bos | place: Iran: Karaj | collected 2018-10
TTCGAGCTTGTTAAATACAAGCACTCTATGGCAGTTGGCACTTTCCCTGCAGTAAGATTTGAGGAGCACGAGTTCCAGATGCAGCCGGGAGACACCCTGTTTATCTATACAGACGGAGTTCCCGAGGCTACAAAGAGTGACGATGAGCTCTTTGGAACCCGCAGGATGTTAGAAGCTCTCAACAAAGAACCGGATGCAGATGCAGAGAAGCTCCTTGCAAATGTTAAGGAGAGCATCGATGAATTTGTGGGAGAAGCACCGCAGTTTGACGATATTACAATGCTTGGCTTCAGATACCTTGGCAATAAATAATTTATAGTGTATTATAGTCCGTGATGCAAAAATGGATTATAGTATTTGAGGTATTTGAGGTATTTGAGCAGTATGAAGGATAATAGTATTAAGACACCTGTATATAAGAGGGTACTTGCCTGGATAGGGATAATCATCCTTGTTGGCATGTACCTTTTATTATTGTATGAAGCCCTGACGGGATCACCGGAGACCTACAATGTCTTCATCACCTGCGTGGCAGCAACCATCGCAGTTCCCATTGTCCTGTGGCTTCTTATCTGGGCTATCGGCGCTATAACAGGAAGACATACAATTGCTTCCCTGGATGCCATGACCAGTGACAAAAAGCATGACAAGTACGGCAATGTAGTGCCTGAGGGCGAGATAGACACTGTGGTTTTCGATATCGGAAATGTCCTGACCAATTTTGCCTGGGAACAGTTTCTTTATAATAAGGGATTTGACAAGGCTATGGTGGACAGGATCGGCAAGGCCTCAACCCTCAGCGAAGACTGGGTTGAGTTCGATAAGGGAAATCTCACCACAGAGCAGATAATCGACAAGTTCATCGAGAATGATCCTGAAATTGCAAAAGAGCTAACGGAAGCATATTCTGATCTGACTGAGATCATAACACCAAGAGAAGAGGCAATTCCCTGGGTCAGGGCTCTCAAGGCAGCAGGCTACAAGGTTCTTGTTCTGTCAAACTTCAGTATTCAGGCTCTTGAATATTGCAGAGAGTCAATGGGATTTCTGGACGTGGTTGATGGAGGAATCCTGAGCTACAAGGAACACGTGGTTAAGCCCGATCCCGCTATCTATAAGCTCCTCATGGACAGATACGAGCTTGTACCGGCTAAGACCGTATTTATTGATGACACCCCGGTTAATATCAGCGCAGCAAAAGCCCTGGGATGGCACGGAATCGTCTATAAGAATTATGACCAGGTAGTAAAAGAGCTCCATGACATGGGTGTAAGATATTGACCAGGTTTTGTTCAATTAGTATCTGTACTTTTTTATATGACCTTGTTATAATGTTGAGTAACGGACAATCGGAAAACGGCTGAAAGCCAGAAGGGATGCGCCATCTGATGGACAGAGAAAATGACGGAAGTGTCAATGAGAACAGTGTAGAAGATATTATTTCCAGATATCGACCGGAGCTGGACAAGATAACTCCATACCTTAGATGGCTGGGAGAGAATGCTAAAAATGATGTGTCACAGAGGTATTCCAACTCAGATTTAAAGAGCATTCCATTTCCTGTGTACGACTCTAACCTGCTGGCATTCGTAAAGGCATGTCAGACCACAAATCTGCTTGACCGCAATTATGTCTATGTCTATTCCAGGAATCGCCTTAACACCCCAAAGGATGAGCTTCTTTTCATTGGGGATGCCCAGATCACAAATATGGACGATCTGGCAGGGATTCTTTCCAAATATATTCTTTCAGGTATGACCAAGGGCTCAGTATGGGCCGAGGGAGTCCACAACGGAGTGCTTTATAACGTTGTTAAGAAGATGGATGATCTGGTAAAGTACTGGGGAGGCTGAGAGAATCTGCTGAGGTCTTTTCGAAGCAGGCTCGAACGTGTCATGGCGAGTTTGGCGAGAGCATGACTTCCTTATTACCAGAAGAATACAAGTTTACGGAGGAGCAATGGGAGAAAAATCAGTCCAGAAGAAAAAGTACATTCTGGAGAAGGCCAGAGCGGTCTTTTCTGAAAAAGGCTTTAAAGATGTGACTATGAAGGATATTGTTGACGCCTGTGAGATCAGTCGTGGGGGTCTTTATCTCTATTTCTCCAGTACAGAAGAAATATTTCTTGCAGTTCTTGCAGATGACACCTCTGAGGATGATGAGGAAGCAGTAGTTGCAGCACTTTCCGGTGATGCATCTGCCGGCGATATGTTAGCTCTTTTCCTCAAGGAACAGAAAAAAGAAATCCTGAGAAAAAAGAATAATCTTACAGTTGCCACCTATGAGTATTTCTCTCTCCACAAGGCAAACAGCAAGGATAATCCTTTGAAGATCCAGTTTGATACCGCTGTTCGTATCGTTGAGAAGCTCATTGAAAACGGTGTTGAAAATGACGAATTCTATTGTGAGAACCCAAATGGTTGTGCTCGCAATCTTATGTACGTGGTGGAAGGTCTCAAGATAGCTTCCAAGACTATTGGCGTTACTGAAGAAGCCATCGACAGAGAATTGATGTATGTTTTAGAGGGGTTAGTGCCCGATGAATTAAATAATTAATTAGTTTAAAAAGTGCTTAGTTTATTCTAAAGCACTTTTTTAATAAACAAGTAGTTGTCAGAAAGAGGAGATTTTATGAGCGCAGTAAGAAGAATTTACGTGGAAAAGAAAGCCCCCTTCGCCGGCAAGGCAAAGGAACTAAGATCTGAGATTTCCGGTTATCTGGGAATCAAGAGTGTTAGTAAGGTCAGGATATTCATCAGATATGATGTTGAGAATATATCCGATGATGTCTTTGAAAAGGCCTGCAAGACTGTATTTTCTGAGCCTCCGGTAGATATCCTTTATCGCGAGGAGATTGAGATTCCGGAAAATGCCAAAGTGTTCAGCATCGAAGCACTTCCTGGTCAGTTCGACCAGAGGGCAGATTCCGCAGAACAGTGCGTGCGCTTTATCAAGGGTGATGAGAAGCCCGTTATCAGAACCGCTGTGACATACATGCTTATCGGCGATGTTACTGATGATGAGGTCAAGAAGATCCAGGACTACACCATGAATCCGGTGGATTCCAGGATTGCTTCCGATGCCAAGCCAGAAACTCTTATAGAGAATTATGATGAGCCCGATGATGTGGTAACTCTTGAGGGCTTCAAGGACATGGAGGAAAAAGAGCTTTCAGACCTGTATAAGTCACTTGGTCTTGCCATGACCTTTAATGACTTTAAGTGGATCCAGCAGTACTTCTCATCTGATGAGCACAGAGACCCTACAATGACTGAGATCAGGGTTCTTGATACATACTGGTCTGATCACTGCCGCCACACCACCTTCGGAACTGAGCTCAAGGAGGTTGAGTTTGGACAGGGCTATTACAGAAAGCCAATTGAAGACGCTTATAATGATTACCTTTCAGCCAGAGATCAGCTCTACAAGACTGATGATAAGAAGAAAGAGAAATTTATCTCCCTTATGGATATAGCCCTTATGGGCATGAAGAAGCTCAAAGCAGACGGCAAGCTCACAGATATGGAAGTATCTGAGGAGAACAACGCCTGCACAGTAGTTGTGCCTGTTGAGGTAGACTACGGCCAGGGACCAAAGACCGAGAACTGGCTTGTGTTCTTCAAGAATGAGACTCACAACCATCCCACAGAGATCGAGCCCTTCGGTGGAGCTGCCACATGTCTTGGCGGTGCCATCAGAGATCCGCTCTCTGGAAGAGGCTATGTATATCAGGCAATGCGTGTGACAGGAGCTGCTGATCCTACAGTGCCTGTTGCTGATACAATGAAGGGCAAGCTCTCACAGAAGAAGCTTGTAAGAGGCGCTGCATCAGGTTACTCATCCTATGGTAACCAGATCGGACTTGCTACAGGATATGTTAAAGAAGTTTACCATCCCGGATACGTTGCAAAGCGTATGGAGATCGGCGCAGTTATGGGAGCTGCACCTCAGGAGCACGTCATCAGAGAGAGCGCTGATCCCGGAGATATCATCATTCTCCTTGGCGGTCGCACAGGAAGAGACGGCTGCGGCGGAGCAACAGGTTCCTCCAAGGCCCATGATTCCAAGTCACTGACCAGCTGCGGTGCTGAGGTTCAGAAGGGTAATGCTCCTACAGAGCGTAAGCTGCAGAGGCTCTTCAGACGCCCTGAAGTCAGCGAGCTTATCAAGAAGTGTAACGACTTCGGAGCAGGCGGTGTTTCAGTAGCAATCGGCGAGCTGGCACCGGGACTTGATATCAACCTGGATCTTGTTCCCAAGAAGTATGCGGGACTTGACGGAACAGAGCTTGCAATCTCTGAGTCCCAGGAGAGAATGGCAGTTGTTGTTGCCAAGAAGGATGTAGAGCAGTTCCTTGCTTATGCCGGTGAAGAGAACCTCGAGGCTGTTGAGGTGGCAGTGGTTACCGAGGAGCCAAGGCTGGTTCTTAACTGGAGAGGCAGGAAGATAGTAGATATAAAGAGAGCTTTCCTTGATACCAACGGAGCTCATCAGGAAACAACAGTCAAGGTTGAGATCCCGGCTAAGGAGGATAACTACTTTGACAAGATCGCCAGCGAGGATGCTGCAAAGGCTCTTGAAGAGGGCGATTTAAAGAAGGCATGGCTTGCTGAGATGAAGGATCTCAACGTATGTTCACAAAAAGGTCTTGTTGAGATGTTCGATTCCTCCATCGGTGCAGGTTCAGTACTTATGCCTTACGGCGGAAAATATCAGCTGACAGAGACACAGACCATGATCGCCAAGCTTCCGGTACTCTCAGGAAAAACTGACACGGTTACCATGATGAGTTATGGCTTTGATCCTTATCTTTCAAGCTGGAGTCCATATCACGGAGCTGCTTTTGCAGTTACAGAGTCAGTGGCAAGGATCGTTGCAAGCGGTGGTGATTACAAGAATCTCCACTTTACCTTCCAGGAGTACTTCAAGAGAATGACAGAGGATCCACAGAGATGGAGTCAGCCATTCACAGCACTGCTTGGTGCATACGAAGCTCAGATGAAGTTTGGTATCGCATCTATCGGTGGTAAGGATTCCATGTCAGGTTCCTTCAATGAGATAAATGTACCTCCGACACTTGTGTCGTTTGCAGTTGATGTTGCCAGCATAAAGGATGTTATTACACCTGAGCTCAAGGCAGCAGGTAACAAGCTGGTACAGTTTGTGATTCCAAGAGATGAATATGACCTTCCTGATTATAAGGGAATATGTGAGCTCTTTGATCAGGTAAAAGAGCTTGAGAAGGCCGGCAAGATCGTATCAGCCTATGCAGAGGATGCCTACGGAATTGCAGCATCTATCAGTAAGATGGCATTTGGTAACTGCCTTGGAGTTAAGATGACAGATGATATCACTGCAAAAGAACTCTTTGCAAACGATATGGGCAACATCATCGCAGAGGTTCCTCAGCAGTATCTTGAGGATGCGCTTAAGGTAAGCGGCAGCAGACTTATCGGTGAAGTTACAGATGCTCCTCAGTTTGAGGCTTGCGGAGAGGTTATTTCTCTTCAGGATGCACTTACAGGCTGGAAGGAAAAGCTTGAGAAGGTATTCCCTTCAACTGTTTCGGATGATAAGAGCAGTGTTGAGACCGGGCTGTTCAAGGCAGACAGCATTTATGTATGTAAGAACAAGGTTGCAAAGCCTACAGTATTCATTCCGGTATTCCCGGGCAGCAACTGTGAGTACGACAGCGCTCAGGCCTTTGAGAGAGCCGGTGCCGACACTAATGTCAAGATCTTCAGAAACAGGGACGCGCAGGATATCAGAGAGTCGGTTGCTGAGTTTAAGAAAGCAATTGAGAATGCTCAGATCATTATGTTCCCGGGCGGATTCTCTGCAGGTGATGAGCCTGACGGAAGTGCCAAGTTCTTTGCTACAGCGTTCCAGAATGAGGAGATCAAGGCTGCGGTTGAAGATCTTATAGGAAACAGGGATGGTCTGGCACTGGGTATCTGTAATGGATTCCAGGCTATGATCAAGCTGGGACTTGTGCCGAATGGTAAGATCACGGGGCAGGATGAGAATTCACCTACGCTGACATTTAATACTATTGGAAGACACATCTCAAAGATGGCTTACATAAAGGTTGTTTCTAATAATTCACCATGGCTTGCCGGAGCAGAGCTTGGCGGCGTTTACACCAACCCTGCATCCCACGGCGAGGGCCGCTTCGTAGCACCTGATGATGTTCTTAAGGAGCTCTTTGCTAAGGGACAGATTGCAACTCAGTACTGTGATCTCGATGGCAATATTACCATGGACGACGAGTGGAACATCAATGGTTCCTACTGCGCAGTTGAAGGTATCCTTTCACCCGATGGACGCTGCCTCGGCAAGATGGCTCACTCAGAGCGCCGCGGCGATGGTGTTGCAATAAATATCTTTGGTGAGCAGGATCTGCGCATCTTCGAGAGTGGTGTAAAGTACTTCATGTGATAGTTTTGGTTTTGTGGTTTTGCTGGAGGTTTTTTAATGAAAGCTTTTTTGATTTTGGAAGACGGTACGATATTTGAGGGAAAACATATAGGGGCTGATAAAGATGTTGTCTCAGAAATTGTATTTAATACCTCAATGACTGGTTATACCGAAGTGTTCACAGATCCGTCTTATGCCGGGCAGGCGGTGTGCATGACTTATCCGCTGATTGGTAATTATGGTGTTTGTCTTGACGACATGGAGTCGGAGAGGATTTGGCCGGATGCGGTTATTGTCAGGGAGATGGCCAGGGTTCCTTCTAACTTTAGATGTGATATGACTTTGCAGGACTTTTTGGAGAAGTATGAGACTCCAGGAATTGAGGGGATTGATACGAGAAAGCTTGTAAGGATCCTTCGTGAGAAGGGCACGATGAATGGGTATATTACTACTAATGAGAATGTTACCTATGAGAGTGTCAAAGATAAGCTCAAGGCTTATACCACCGGGGATGTGGTTAGTAAGGTTTCCTGCAAGGAGAAGCAGGTCATTCTGGGGACTATGGATATTGCCGAGAATGGGCCTTTGGCAGGAGCAGCATCTTTTGATCAGGAAGCTTTCAATGAGGCTTTGAAGGGAGATCTTTCAAAGAGAGAAAAGAGACCTTCCAACGTTAGGGAGCTCAATGGTTTTGGGTTTAAAGTAGCTCTTTTGGATGTGGGCGCCAAGAAAAACATTGCAGCTTCACTGGCAGCAAGAGGATGTGATGTGACTATCTATCCTTATAATACAAGTGCTGAGGAGATCCTGGCTGATGAGCCGGACGGAATAATGCTCTCAAATGGCCCCGGAGATCCGAAGGAATGTACCGAGGTTATTAAAGAGATTAAGAAGCTGTACGAATCTGATACACCGATATTTGCCATCTGCCTTGGACATCAGCTTATGGCTCTGGCTACAGGAGCTGATACCTACAAGCTCCACTATGGTCACAGAGGTGGAAATCATCCGGTCAAGGATCTGGAGAACGGAAGAGTTTATATTTCCTCACAGAACCACGGATATGCCGTAAACGTAGAAAGCCTTGATAAAAACGTAGCTGTGCCTGCATTTGAAAACGTAAACGACGGCACCAATGAGGGACTGAAGTATGTGGGCAAAAATATCTTCACAGTTCAGTTCCATCCCGAGGCATGCCCCGGACCACAGGATTCCAGCTATTTGTTTGACAGATTCATAAACATGATGAACGAAGGTAAGGAAAGAGAGGTGAGAACTGATGCCAAAGAATAAAGACGTAAAAAAGGTTCTGGTCATCGGTTCAGGACCCATTGTAATAGGACAGGCCGCAGAGTTTGACTACGCCGGAACACAGGCCTGCAGATCCCTTAAGGAAGAGGGGGTTGAGGTTGTTCTTGTAAACTCAAACCCTGCTACCATCATGACAGATAAGGACATTGCGGACGAGGTTTACATTGAGCCCCTTACCGTCAAGGTTCTTGAACAGATCATAGAAAAAGAAAAACCGGATTCAATCCTTCCAACCCTTGGAGGTCAGGCTGGACTTAACCTTGGTATGGAGCTGGCTGAGTCGGGATTTCTTGAATCCCACGGAGTTAAGCTCCTTGGAACCACAGCCCAGACCATCAGAAAGGCTGAGGACAGACAGGAATTCAAGGACACCATGGAAAAGATCGGTGAGCCCGTGGCAGCTTCAACAGTAGTCCACAATGTAGAGGACGGTGTTGCCTTTGCCAGAAAGATAGGCTATCCGGTAGTTCTTCGTCCTGCATATACTCTGGGCGGAAGCGGCGGCGGAATCGCCTACAATCAGGCTCAGTGCGAGGAGATATTAAAGAATGGCCTCAGGCTCTCCAGAGCCACCGAAGTTCTGGTTGAGCGCTGCATTTCCGGCTGGAAGGAAATCGAGTACGAGGTAATGAGAGACAGCGCAGGCAACTGCATCACTGTCTGCAACATGGAAAACATCGATCCTGTGGGTGTTCACACAGGAGATTCAATAGTAGTGGCACCATCCCAGACCCTCACCGACAAGGAATATCAGATGCTTCGAAGCTCTGCCCTTAACATCATCGATGAGCTGGGAATCACCGGCGGCTGCAACGTTCAGTTCGCTCTGCATCCAACAAGCTTTGAGTACTGCGTAATCGAGGTTAACCCCAGAGTAAGCCGTTCCTCAGCTCTTGCCAGCAAAGCCACCGGATATCCGATCGCCAAGGTTGCTGCCAAGATAGCTCTCGGCTACACTCTGGACGAGATCAAAAACGCCATCACCGGCAAGACCTACGCCAGCTTTGAGCCCGCACTGGACTACTGCGTTGTGAAGTTCCCAAGACTTCCTTTCGACAAGTTCATCACTGCCGGAAGATACCTCACAACCCAGATGAAGGCCACAGGTGAGGTGATGAGCATCTGCACCAACTTTGAGGGTGCAATGATGAAGGCAATCCGATCACTGGAGCAGCACGTGGACTGCCTTACCAGCTATGACTTCTCAAATCTTGACGATGACGAGCTTCTTGATCGTCTCAAGATTGTTGATGACCAGAGAATATGGGTAATCGCCGAGGCTCTTCGCCGCGGTATCAGCCATGACCAGATCCACAAGATCACCATGATCGACCTGTGGTTCATCGACAAGCTCCACACTCTGGTCAAGATGGAGCTTCGCCTTCTTCGCGCCGGAGAAAAGAACAGCGCCGGAAAGGCAGCAGGCCTTGATGATGCCAAGAAGATCATCAGCAGCGAGCTTCTTCTTGAAGCAAAGCGCCTTGAGTTCCCCGATACTGTAATTTCCCGCTTCACCAGGTTCTCAGTGCCTGTGTTAAAAGAGCTAAGGGACTTCTACAATATCCGGGCATCCTACAAGATAGTAGATACCTGCGCTGCAGAGTTCGCTGCTCAGACTCCGTACTACTACTCTGTTTACAACGGACCTGACAGTGAGGATGAAGCTCTTTTAAAAACAACAGATAAAAAGAAAATCCTGGTACTGGGCTCAGGTCCTATCAGAATCGGTCAGGGTATCGAGTTCGACTACTGCTCGGTACACGCAACCTGGGCATTCAGGAAGGCCGGCTTTGAGACCATTATCGTTAACAACAACCCAGAGACTGTCAGCACTGACTTCGATATCGCTGACAAGCTCTACTTTGAGCCATTAACTCCCGAGGATGTGGAGAACATCGTAAGGCTTGAAAAGCCCGACGGAGCAGTGGTTCAGTTCGGCGGACAGACAGCCATCAAGCTCACTCAGGACCTTATGGAAATGGGCGTTAAGATCTACGGCACAGATGCTGCAGATGTTGACGCAGCCGAGGATAGAGAGATCTTTGACAGGATCCTTGAAGAGACTCAGATCAAGAGAGCTCAGGGAGCAACTGTCTACACCGCAGAGGAAGCCAAGGAAGTGGCTAACCGCCTTGGATATCCAGTACTTGTCCGTCCTTCATACGTTCTTGGCGGTCAGGGTATGCAGATAGCTCTTTCGGATGACGAGATCGAGGAGTTCATGGGTATCATCAACAGATACGCCCAGGATCATCCGATACTTGTAGATAAGTACCTTCAGGGTATCGAGACCGAGGTAGATGCTGTATGCGACGGAGAGGACATCGTTATCCCCGGTATCATGGAGCATATCGAGCGAAGCGGAATCCACTCCGGAGACTCAATCTCGGTTTATCCCGCACAGTCTCTGTCACAGAAGGTAAAAGAGACTATCGCAGAATATACAAAGAGACTGGCTAAGGCCCTCCACGTTATAGGACTGATCAACATCCAGTTTATAGCGGTTGGAGATGATGTATACATCATTGAGGCCAACCCCAGATCATCCCGTACTGTTCCTTATATCAGTAAGGTTACGGGAATACCGATTGTTGACCTGGCAACTCAGGTTATGCTTGGAAAGAAGCTAAAAGACCTTGGATATGCCCCGGGACTTCAGAAGGAAGCAGAGCACATAGCCATCAAGATGCCTGTATTCTCCTTTGAGAAGATCAGAGGCGCAGAGATCAGCCTTGGTCCTGAGATGAAGAGTACCGGTGAGTGCCTTGGAATCAGTAAGAGCTTTAATGAGGCTCTCTACAAGGCCTTCCTTGGCGCAGGCGTAAACCTTCCTAAGCACAAGCAGATGATCATCACCGTTAAGGACTCCGACAAGGGCGAGGTTATCGATATCGCCAGAAGATACGAGAAGCTGGGCTATATCATCTACGCCACAAGATCAACTGCGGAGACTCTTAACGACAACGGCGTAAAAGCCAGAAAGATAAACAGAATCAATCAGGAAGCTCCTACAGTCATCGACCTTATCCTTGGACACAGGATCGATCTTGTAATCGACACACCTACCCAGGGCAGGGACAAGACAAGAGATGGTTTCCTGATCAGAAGAACAGCCATAGAGACCGGCGTAAATGTTATTACCGCCCTCGATACTGCAAGAGCTCTTGTGACCAGCCTTGAGAGCACGGCCAACGAAGAGAGCCTTGAGCTGGTGGATATCAGCAAGATCTGAAATACTACGTAACAGGCAGGAAACGGACTTATGTCTAAAGTCATATACGAGAATTCTCTCGCGGATGAGAAGGATTTCAAAGATTTCATACTGGAGGGGGACGCCTGGATCTCTTTTGAAGATGATGTAATGCGAATTGAATCCGTGGAAGATGCAACTTTGTGGTGCACCAAGGCACTTCCGGCTGACATCAGGATCGACTGGGAGTTCAGGCCTGTAAAAGAGCCGGGGGCAGCAATGATGTATTTCGCGGCAAAAAGCTCAGATACCCCATGCTGCTTTGTCCTATCATACTTTAACAGAAGCACCGAAGAAGAAAGGTCTTTTCACACCTGCAGTCTGTATAAGAACAGCTGGGAAAATCAGGTGTCAAAGAGCGCAGACCCCATGGCCGGAGGCGGGGAGGATGCAAACTGGTATCGGATGAGCATTGTGAAAAGAGGCAAGGATGTCTTTTACGGCATCAACAATATGGAAATTCTGCATTTCCACGATGACGGAACCACTCTGGGAGACATTCTGACAGGCGGAAATATTGGCTTTGGGCAGTTTTCGGATACAGCGGCTTTATACAGAAATCTAAAGGTGACATGGATATGAAAATACTTGTGATCAACGGACCAAACTTAAATTTCCTTGGCATAAGAGAGAAGGCTGTTTATGGCAATCAGGACTACAACTACTTATGCAATATGATAAAAGAGAAGGCGGCTGCCGATGGGGACGAGGTGGAGTGCTACCAGTCCAACCACGAGGGAGCTATCATCGACAGGCTTCAGGAGGCTTACAGCGATGGCACCCAGGGGATTGTAATTAATCCAGGGGCTTATACTCATTACAGCTATGCTATTCACGATGCGCTAAAGAGCCTTGAGGACATCATCAAGGTTGAGATCCACATCTCTGACATTCAGTCAAGAGAGGAGTTTAGAAAGGTGTCTGTTACAGCGCCGGCCTGCGATAAACAGATCTATGGCCACGGGCTTAACGGCTATCTTGAGGCAATGGATTTTATCAGGGCTGAAAAAAATAGTTGAAAAATTGCAGATGATAGTTTAAACTTAATTAGTTGTTTGAGTAATGTTATTTAGGAGGAATATTTATGATTTCTGCAAGTGATTTCAGAAATGGTGTAACCATCGAGATCGATGGCAACGTATGTCAGATCATTGAATTTCAGCATGTTAAGCCTGGAAAGGGCGCTGCTTTCGTAAGAACCAAGCTTAAGGACATCATCAACGGCGGTGTTAAGGAGACAACCTTCCGTCCTACTGAGAAGTTCCCTGCAGCAAGAATTGACAAGAAGGATATGCAGTATCTCTATCAGGATGGAGATATCTACAACTTCATGGATACAGAGTCTTATGAGCAGATCGGTCTTACATCTGACCAGATCGGCGACTCTCTCAAGTTTGTTAAGGAGAACGAGACATGTAAGGTTATGTCTTACAACGGCAACGTATTCGCTGTAGAGCCACCTATGTTCGTTGAGCTTACAATCACAGAGACAGAGCCTGGCTTCAAGGGTGATACAGCTACTGGCGCAACCAAGCCTGCTACAGTAGAGACAGGTGCTAATGTATCAGTTCCTCTCTTCGTTAACGAGGGAGACGTAATCAAGATCGATACAAGAACTGGTGAGTACCTCTCAAGAGTTTGATCATACACAACCATATCTGACACAGAATAAAGTCATAATCTTATAGAAACTTTTAAGGCAATAGGAAACCCGAATATTAACGGGAAGACTATTGCCTTTTTTGCGTGCTAAAGCAGAGCCATGCAGTCAACATCGCATGCATGCTGGCATGCAAATGCAATGTTGATTATATGGCGAGCTACACGAACGAGGAAATGCTTTGCATTTTCGAGTTTGTGTCTGCTTTAGCAAGAAAAGGAGAAAACAGATATGGAAATAAAAGAATTTGGAAACATTATGGCAAGAGAAGTTGGGGACAAGCTCGGAGAGGGCTATGATATTGAAATCAATGAGATCCTTAAAAACAATGGGATCGTTTATCACGGCCTCAGTATCAGAAAAGAAGGGGAGAACATTGCCCCGACAATTTACATTGACCAGCTGATGGAGAAATACAACAAGGGTACTGTACTTATGAACCTTGTGGATGAGGTGGTTACGACCTACAGACAGCATAAGCCTGAGGGAGATCTGGGAACTGACTTTTACCTTAATTTTGCAGAGGTTTCAAAGCGCCTGTTCTTCAAAGTGGTGAACTATAAGAAAAATAAGAAGAAGTTTGAGGAAGTTCCGGTAAAGAGAGTTCTTGATCTGGCATTGGTACCGCTTGTTATGTTTGAGCACAGCCGGATGGGAGAAGGGACAATCATGGTCACCAACAGCCACCTGAAACTGTGGGAGATTTCCAGGGAGGAGCTCTGGGAAAATGTGGCAGAGAATGCTGCGAGTGTCGCACCTCCCAAAATCTACAGCCTCATGGATTATCTGAACAGGCTAACGGGCCAGGACAGCAACATTTATGACGTTTGCGGAATGTATGTTGTTACCACTGAAGGCGGAGACCTTGGAGCCGGCGCTATCTTTTATCCGGGGCTGTTAAAAGAGATCGCGGATGAATATGAGGATGATCTCTATATAATCCCTGCTTCAGTCCACGAATGTATCGTTATGCCGGTTGATCATGTGCTGATGGAGCCATCCTATCTACGCATGGTGATAAAAGAGGTAAACATAACGACTGTTTCTGATGTTGATGTTCTGAGTGACAATTTATATAAGTATGTGAGAGATGAGGATCGTTTTGTCATCGTTAAAGAGGAAAAAGAGGACCAAATCCTCGATGAATAAACTGCAAGAATGTTGACTATAGAATCAGAACAGCGTTATCATTTTCTTGTAAATGGAAGATTTTGCAGGAAAGGAGATAGCTAATGGACGAGGAGAATTCAATGAGTGTTTTTAAGAGCTATTTGAGATTATTATTGCAGGATCTGAAGACAATTAAGGAAGCTGCTGATAGGGGCGACAAAGAAACAGTCACACAGATAATTGACAGACTGATAAGAGATACCCAGGCTGGTATTGAGGACTGATAGATTACTGCACATAGTAAACAATTAAGAGCTGATGGCACTTACAACCGCGCCATCAGCTCTTTTTCCATGAAAAGTGCACCCGACTGGACTCGAACCAGCAACAAAGGCGTCGGAGGCCTACGTTTTATCCATTAGACTACGGGTGCAGCACACATAGCATATGATACCACATAAATGGTTAAACGCCAACTTGACTTGACCAGGGTTTATATATAAAATCATTTTGGTGGTTTGCGCCAACAAAGAATCAGAGGTTTATTTATGAAGAAAAGAAACGATGTAACAAACTGGAGAAATGAGAAAAAGGACATAATTGCGATCCTTGGTGATAATAAGAAATATCTTATGCCTGCTATACTGATACTGGCCGTAGTGATAACTGTTGTTGTGGCAGTCAGTGCCAATCACAGGGCAACAGAGATCGCGGCTAATTCGGCTACAGAAGCTGAGTCTGCTGTATTTGAGGTGCCGGAGGATGCAATGGAGGAGAATGCCTATCCTGAGGTGAACGCTTTGGTTGAGAGGTATTACACTGCATCAGCCAACGGCGATTCCAATACCCTTGCTGAGATTTACAAGGGCCTGGATGAGACCGAGATACTTAAGGCTGTGGCAGCATCCGAATATATCGATGACTTCGAGAATATTACCGTTTACACCAAGAAGGGACCGGTTGAGGGCAGCTATGTAGCCTATGTCTACAATGAGGTCAAGCTCTACGAGTACGAGGGAACAGTTCCCGGACTTGAGACTCTCTACATCTGTACCGGTGATGACGGTAGTCTTTATATCAACGGAGATATTGCGGATGCCAGTGAGATTGACTACTTAAAGCAGATCAATGTACAGGCTGATGTTATCGACCTGAATAATAAGGTGGCTTCAAGCTACAACGAGCTGGTAAGCGGAGACGAGAAGCTTGCAGAACTCCTTACCAGAATGAGATCAGGACTTCAGGTATCTGTTGGTGAAGCTCTTGCAACAGCAGAGACTACAGAGCCGGAGGAGAGTGCAGCAGAGGCCTCTACAGAGGAAGAGCCTGAGGAGATTGTTGTAACCAGCAGAGTTATCAAGGCAACCGACGTTATCAATATCAGAAGCTCTGATTCCGAGACTGCTGATATTCTTGATAAGACCACTCAGGGACAGGAGTTCAAGGAGCTTGAGGCCCTGGCAAACGGCTGGAGTAAGGTTGAGTATAAGGGCGGAGTTGCCTTTGTTAAGACAGAGTTCTTTGAGGTTGTATCAGAGGAGAAGACTGTAGTTAAGAACGATAAGACAGAAGAACAGGAGACCCAGGAAGAGGATAATGCTCAGGCAGCTGCATCCACAGAGGCTTCTTCTGCAGACGCTTCAGCATCAGCATCTTCTGCGGCATCAAGCTCATCATCTTCAACCAGCGATTCAGGCACAGCTTCCAAGGTGGCTGACGCCAAGACTGGTAAGATGACTGTCACAGAATCTGTAAGACTTCGTAAGGAGCCAAGCACAGAGGCTGACATTATTACGACCATCTATGGAGGCGCTGTTGTAAATGTTGTTGAACAATATTCCAACGGATGGGCAAAAGTGGAGTATAATAAGAATAAGGGTTACTTGAAATCAGAGTTCCTGAGAGAGTGATGATAATTACTAATTCCTAAGAAATAGGAGGTAACATCTATGTTTGGACGATTAAGAGTAGGTATTATGGGCGCCGGTAAGATTGCCGGAGTTATGGCTAATACGCTTAAGGAGACAAAGGGTGTTACCTGCTATGCCATAGGATCAAGATCTATAGAAAACGCCAACAAGTTTGCGTCACAGTATGGTATCAAGAAGGCATACGGTTCCTATGAGGAGCTGGTAAGCGATCCCAAGGTTGACCTTATCTATGTGGCAACACCGCATTCAGAGCATTACAAGAACGTTATGCTCTGCCTTTCTGCACACAAGCATGTCATATGTGAGAAGGCCTTCATGCTCAATGAGAATGAGGCCAGGAAAATCTTTAAATTTGCTGAGGAACAGAAATGTCTCGTGACAGAAGCAATCTGGACGAGATATATGCCCATGAGGACCAAGTTAAATGAGATCCTCGCCAGCAATGTCATTGGTGAGCCAACACTGCTCACAGCTAATCTCGGTTACAATATAGCCTTCAAGGAGAGGATTCAGCAGCCTTCACTTGGAGGAGGAGCACTTCTTGACCTGGGCGTTTATGTGCTTAACTTTGCATCCATGGTATTTGGAAATGATGTGGCTGATATTGCCTCCATCTGCACCTTCAACAATCTTGGAATGGACATGCAGGACAGCATAACCCTCCGCTACGGCGATGGCAAGATGGCAGTGCTCAATGCTACTGCGCTCTCTATCAGTGACCGCAATGGCATTATCTATGGCAGTAAAGGCTTTATCGTTGTTGAGAACATCAATAATCCTGAAGCTATTGCAGTATATAACAATGAATACAAGAAGATCGCTTATTATAAGAGACCCAGCCAGAAGACCGGCTATGAGTATGAAATTCTGGCATGCGTTAAGGCTATTTCTGAAGGTTGGCTGGAGTGTCCGGAGATGCCACACTCCGAGACTCTTAAGATCATGAATATGATGGACTTTATCAGGCACAGCAATCACATCGTATTTCCAGGGGAAGATGAGAACGCTGTTGCCGTTGAAGATAATGCCGTATCAGTTCCTGCAATAGAGCAGGCACCTGTTTTGAACGATAACGAAGCTAGTGAAACAGGCAGTGAAACTGAAATTATGGCAGTTGACCAGGCTGAACTGGTACAGGGGGAATATGAAGAAGAAGCTGATACTGGGGATGATGCTCCTGGCGCTGACGCTTAATCAGTTTTCTTTTGTGGGCTTTGCTGACGAGACTGATGATACCATTTCGCAGATGTTACAGCAGGAGGCTGAGACACAGGCTGCAATCTCAGATCTTGAAAAGCAGACAAAAGAGACCAAGGAAGCGATAAACGCGCTGGAGGGACAACAAGAGCAGACTAGGGAAAGCGTAAGTAATCTGGAGAGCCAGAGTAGCTCATTAAAGAGCACAATTGCCGGCTATTCCAGTAAATTAGAGTCCCTGAATGAAGAAATTTCAGTGACTGAGGAGGCCATGGCAGAGGTCTCTTCTGAAATTGTCCGCCTTAATAATGAGCTTGATGAAGCCAGACAGCAGGAACAGGACAGATACGAACTTCTGAAAAAGCGTCTTAAATCCACCTATGAAAGCGGTGGAACATCCGGGCTCCTTAGAGTTCTTTTGGAGTCGGGGTCTATTGGTGAACTTCTCACCAAGTTCGAATACATTAACGCAATAGTTAGATATGATCGCCAGAAAATGGCTGAATATCAGGAATTGCAGGCACAGATTGAGGCTCAGAAGCGTCTGGTTGAGGACAAGGAGGCGGAGATAGATGCCTATCAGGATCAGCTCGATGAGAAGCACTCGGAGCTTTCTGACCTGACAGATGCGGTAAGAGGCCAGCTTTCCTCTACAAACAGTTCACTTAATTCCGAAAGAAACAAGCTCTCCAACTATGACGAGCAGTTAAAAGAGCTGGATAAGAAGATGAAGTCTCTTGAAGCCCAGACAGCTGCAGCGCAGGCTAAACTGGCTCAGCAGCTGGCAGAGCGACTGGCTCTCACCAAAGAAGATACATCAGGATCCTATTCAGCCAGTGAATCGGAGCTTATATGGCTGGCTGCCACAATCCAGGCTGAATCAGACGGTGAATCCTACACCGGTAAGCTTGGTGTTGGCTCTGTTATCATGAACAGGGTAAAGAGCTCAGCCTTCCCCAACTCCGTAATCGGCGTAATCACACAGCCAATGCAGTTTGCTCCATACAGATCCGGCAAGGTAGAGCTGATCATTCAAAATGGTCCGAATTCCACGTGCCTTAGGGCTGCTCAGGAGGTTTTAGACGGTGCCCGTATAGGCGATTATCTCTTTTTCATGACCAAGTACTGGGCTGATTACTACCGCATTTCTTCCTACACAATGATAGGAAATCACGCATTCTTTTACCGCTGGGAAACCTATGATCCGCCGGAAGAAGAGTCACAGCCCGAGGAAGTAGCTGCAGAGCCTGAGTATACTGAGAACCAGGAACAGGAGGAGCAGGAAGAACATCAGGAAGAGGAACAACACGAGGAGGAACAGCACGAAGAGGTGCCTTCGGAGGAGCAACCACAGGAGGAACAAACTCAGGAGCAGCAACAGGAGGCGGCTTCGGAGCAACCACAGGAAGAACAACAGGAGTCTCAGGAGGGTCAGTAGAATGATGACGGCCAGGACTGAAACATAGCATGGAATGTGAATGGATAAGAGCTGAAAAGTCTGCTATATACGGGCTTTTCGGCTCTTTTTTATTTAATTGTTTTTTTATAATTGAAAAAAAAGGATATGGTAAACTTAAATTGTCTGTGTTTGCTTGAAAAAACAAAAAATAGAGAGAGACAAATGAGTACTATTGAGTATAAATACGAGAATCATTTTATAAGACGCAGCAGTGTAAGGTATGTATTTCCACCCATGATCGGCATGGTCTTTGCACAGATTGCTCCACTGGTAGACGGAGTCTGTGTTTCCAATTCCATGGGTGAGAGTGCATTATCTGCTATTGGAACAATCGCGCCACTTGGTTATGTTTTCAATTTTATTGCTGCTTTGGGAGGTATCGGATGTGGTGTCCTCATCTCAAGATGCTCAGGTAGTGGCGAAAAGGCTAAAGCTGCCAGGATTTTTACCCGTGCGCTGCTTATTATGATAGTTTCAACCATTATATTAAGCGTTGCTGGCATTATATTCATCAATCCGCTGCTTCATTTGTTGTGTGCTACACCCGAAAATTATTCTTACGCCAAGGAGTATCTTATAGTGATTCTGGCAGGTTCCGTCTTTTCAGTTCTGAACTTTGCCGGAGACTATATTCTTGCTAATGACAATAACCAGAATCTGGCAGTGGCAGGTGATATAACCGGTGCTATTGTCAACATGATAATTGACTTCGTTGGTGCCTGTGTATTACATCTTGGTATATGGGTTGTCGCTTTTGGTACTGTCTTTGGTTCTGTCTGCTGCATTCTGGTATATCTTTTGCATTTCAGAAAACCTGACAGGTTGTGCAGAATTGTCCGGTTAAAACACGTTCCGGGTGACCCTTCAGATCTGGAGATCTTTAAGCCTGGTCTTGCTGAGTCGGTAATGTATTGTATGTTTGCCGTTCAGCTTGTAGTTCAAAACTTTGTCCTTCGTGAAAATGCCGGAACAATGGGTATAAGTAACTCGACAGTAATAGAAAATCTGCAACTTGTTATCACTATTGTCATAGCAGGAGCAACCGATGCAATCTTTCCTATGGCAGCTGCTTATGACGGTGAGCAGAATGAGAGCGGCATGCTCATGGTAAAACGAATGCTGATGAAATTTGGATTCGTGATGCTTTTCCCATTTGTCATTGTCCTGTGTATATTCCCAAGTCTTATGATAATGCCCTACGGAATTGATGATCCTATAATGCTTCAGACTCTTCCTATCGCTATCCGTATTGTCAGCGTGGGATCACTTATCACACTTATCTATACACTTTTAATAGACTATCTCTCAGCGATAGAAGAGGAAGGAAAGGCAACTCTCGCGCTGATTATTCAGTCTGTTTTTCAGATAGCAGCAACACTGATTTTAAATCCTTACCTTGGAATGGATGCACCCTGGTATGCCACGATTATTGGTGGTGTTGCAGCTCTTATTTATCTATGCTTTTTTTGCAACCATGTTCCTGAGGGAATATACAAATTCCACCAGAAGAACCTGCTTCTTCTGACAGGTGGAATGCTGGATGAGAAGCTGGTTCAGGATTGGAAGAAGGAGTGTATGGAGATACTTTCTGAAAAAGAAATGGGACTTGTGGAAGAAAAGCTGTTTCAGCCTATATTGTCTTCTATTCCCGCTGGCAATTCTCTTTATAGCAGCTTTACTATACTGCAGCGTGAAGATGACATGCACGCTGTGATCTTACGCTATCAGTCAAAAGAAGATTACATTGGATCTAATGAAGATATTCCTGAAACAGATGAAGAAGATGATGAATTTACACCAGATGTGTGCATCAGATCAGAGTTTCTGGGGGCACGACGTCTGATGATTGTCTTGAGCGGATATAATGAGGAGGAAAATTAAATGATTATGGAACGAGAGTATGAAGAGCTATTCCAGGGATGTGGAGAAGAAACAGTTCCTGTTAAAGATGGCAGAAAAGCAGATGGCTGCTATAAGAAGCATGTAGTCAGTTCGTCCATGTATTTTCAAAATATAAAGAGTTTTTGCGAAGATAAGCAGATACAGGTTCCTGCTTTTTTTGCCACGGCCTTTGCTCTTGCTTTAAAATCCTATACCGCATCGGAGGGAGCTTTTTTTCCATGCGTAAGCCTGGGGAAAAAGGCAGCAGTATGGTTAAAACTTGATGGAAAAGAAACAGTACTATCTGAAATTGGTCGTTGTGAGAAGTTTTTGGATATAGCCATGACAATGGATGACTACAGCTATGAGAAAATAGCAGCGGCTTATAATCTTTCAGATACAGTATGCCTTGACCTTGATGGAAATGCTGATGTTTGCAGTCAGTCACTTCTTTTACTTCACGTGAAGACTTCTGATGATGGCATAAGCTATGAATGTGTTTATGAATCAGGTGCCTTTATGGAATATACCATCAAAGGCATTGTTCATATGATGGACACCATCACTGGTGAGTTCCTGACAAAAGAGCTTTTAGGCAATGTATGTATTACAACTAATGAAGATGAAGAGAAGATTCTGAATTTATATGATACTTCATTTTCTTATGAATATAAGCCGGGATACCGTCATCTTCAGGATTCTGCCGGGAAATATCCTGACAGGAAAGCGCTTGTTGCAATCGACAGGACTCTCACCTATAAAGAACTCAACGAAGAAGCCAATGCCCTGGGCCATGTGCTTCGGGATAACGGTGCTGACATAGAGAGTAAGATTGCGGTTCTTGCAGACAGGAACAGCTATGGCTATGTTATGAGGGAAGGTGCATTAAAGAGTGGCGGCGCCTTTATGCCAATAGATCCGGAATATCCAGAAGAGAGAATAATGTATATCCTCGAGAATTCAGGTTGTAAGATCCTTGTCACCACAAGAGAGATAATGGACAGGCGAAGAGACCTGATGACAAGCCTTGAAACAGCAGGAATTACAGTTATAGACGTAACAAAAGCTGTAAAAGAGGGCAGCAGGGATAACCTGAACATCGATGTTCCAGGAGATGCCCTTGCCTATGTCATTTACACCTCGGGCTCTACCGGAAAGCCTAAGGGCGTGATGATAGAGAATAAAAATCTGGCGAACTTCGTTGATGACAACATACACAACAAGGAAGCCAGAGTATTTACAAAGTTTGGAGAAGTAACTCTGGCCTTAGCTGCGTTTACTTTTGACGTGTCCGTTCTTGAGGAGTTCGTTCCGCTTGGTCACGGACAGACAGTGGTTCTTGCCACAATGGATCAGATCATGGATGCTCAGCAGATGAAGGAACTGATCCTTAATAACAACGTTACAGCCATGACCTGTACACCTACATATATGCTTAATCTCACAGAGATTGAGTCTTTTGCTCCTGCTATCAGGAACCTGAGGAATATAGATGTAGGTTCAGAGGCATTTCCTCCGGTGCTCTATGAAAAGCTTTCTGCAATCAATCCGGATCTTTATATAGATAACAGCTACGGTCCTACCGAATGCAGTGTTACCAGTACCTTTAAGGAGCTTCACAGCGCAGAGGACATCACAATCGGATATCCTCTGTCAAATGTGAAGATAGCCACCTTAGACAGAGAAGGACGACTTCAGGTGCCTGGAGCTCTTGGTGAACTTGTGATCATGGGTGCCGGCGTAGGAAGAGGCTATGTCGGAAGAGAAGACCTTAATAAGAGAAATTTCATAACACTCCTTGGACTTCCTGCCTACAGAAGCGGAGATCTTGTGCGAATAAAAGAGGATGGCGACGTAGAGTTCCATGGCAGGATTGATAATCAGGTTAAGCTTCGCGGACTACGTGTAGAGCTGGGCGAGATTGAGAGCGTCCTTGGAAATTACCCGGGAGTAAGAAGCTGCATAGTAATTGTTGCAAAGGGTGAGACTGATTACCTGGCTGCATACTTTACTGCAGACGAGAAGGTGGATATAAAGAGCCTTAAGGAGCACCTTTCATCCTATCTTACATCATACATGGTTCCACAGGCTTATCTGCAGCTTGATGAGATGCCAATGAATCTTTCAGGTAAGATTGATAAGAAAGCTCTCCCGGCAGCTGTCATGATGGAGGATGAGATCATACCACCTGAGAATGAGACTCAGGAAAAGATCCTGGAAGTAATAAAGAAGGTGATCGGCGATGTGCCCGTTGGCATCACATCAGATCTCTTTTCCTATGGTCTTTCATCTGTAGGATGTATAAAGCTGTGTGCCCTGCTGTCAGAGCAGTTTGGAAAGAACATAAAGGTTTCGGATATATTTGAGAATGCAACTGCACAGGCTATCGAAAGGTTCCTTGCTGAAAGTGAGGGAACTGGTGATTATTCCCTCAGGGAAGAGTATCCTCTTTCCATGACTCAGGCGGGAATATATATTGAATGCGTACGTTACCCTGAGAGTAATGCTTATAACATTCCTGAGCTGATTAAGCTTGGCAATGGTGTAGATACCTCAAAACTTGCAGATGCTGTAAACAAAGCAGTGGCAGCTCATCCATATCTTTTCATGGAGCCTGTAAAAGACAAGGACGGAACTGTTTACGCCAAAAGAAGGGATGAACTGACCTATGAGACACAGATAATAAAAACTCATAGCATTCCTTCCGATGACGAGCTGGTACGCCCATTTGCTCTTGATTCCGGAGAGGTGCTTTTTCGCGCAGAAGTATATGAGACAGAAGAAGGTAATTATTTATTCCTGGATACTCATCACATCGTAAGTGATGGTGAATCTCTGGCTATTTTGCAAAGAGATATAAACAGAGCCTATAGAGGTGAGGAAATAGAAAAAGAAAAATACACAGGGTATGAGTATGCCCTTGATGAGAAAAATGCCAGAGAAAGCGATCAGCTTGGCAGGGCAAAAGCATGGTACGATAGCTACTTTGCTGGCTGCGGAGGTGAAACCTGCCCTGTAAAGGATGGAGATAAGGGTGATATCCATGTAGGGAATATGGAGATCACAGGCAAAGTTAATGCGTCAAAGATAAGACGTTTTTGCGATGATGAAAACATCACTCTTAACGCATTCTTTACCACAGCCTTCGGAATTGCACTTAAATCCTTTACATGTTCCGAGAATGCATTATTTTCAACAATTTATAACGGAAGAAATGACGCCAGGCTTGAAAATAGCGTGACCATGCTCGTTAAGACCTTCCCTGTTTATGTTGAGGCAAGCCCGGAAAAAGATGTTCTTAGCACCATAAGGGATTGTCAGAGATTTCTTTTATCTGCTATGTCAAATGATATCTATAGCTTTGCAGAGATAAAGAAGGCCTATGGCATAGCAGCTGACATTTTCTTTGCATATCAGGGAGAAAGCGACAGGCATATATTCATCGGTGGCGAGGAAGCAGAACTTTTCGAACTAAGCGGCTCAAGAGCCAAGGCGGATCTTGGTTTTGATGTTGTTCTGGACGGGGAGACAATTTACTACGAGCTTGAGTATGATCCTGCTGTTTATTCGGAGTATACAGTAAGAAGCCTTGCCCATATGATGGACAGAGTGGTAGCTGAGCTCATTCGTGTTACATGGGTAAAAGACATTGTGCTTACTGATGAGGAAGACATCAATAAGCTTCAGAACCTTCACGACAGTTCATTCCCTGTTAAGGAGAGGCCTGCATACCGTCTTCTTCAGGACTCTGCGGATAAGGCTCCTGAGAAGAAGGCGCTTGTGGCAAAAGACAGGACTCTTACCTATAAGGAACTGAATGAGGAAGCCAACGCATTGGGTCATGTCCTTAGACAGAAGGGCGCAGAAGCTGAAAGCATTATTGCTGTTATGGCTCACAGGGACAGCTATGCCTACGTTATGAGACAGGGTGTACTTAAGAGCGGCGGAGCTTTCCTGCCCATAGACCCTGAATATCCAGAGGAGAGAATACGTTTTATCCTCGAGGATTCAGGAGCCAGGATCTTAGTCACAAAGAGAGAGATTCTGGAAAGCCGCAGGGAGATGTTTGATAGCTTTGCCGCTGGAGGTATCGAGCTAATAAGTGTAGAGGATGCAGTAAAAGAAGGAAGTCGTGATAACCTGAACGCAGAGGTTCCCTATGAAGCCCTCGCTTATGTCATCTATACATCAGGTTCCACAGGAAAACCTAAGGGCGTTATGCTCACCAATAAGAATCTTGTGAATTTCGTGGATGACAATGAAAAGAACCATGAAATACTCGGCTATACAAGAAGAGGCCATGTCAGCCTTGCCATAGCAGCACTGACATTTGATTTCTCCATCATGGAGGAGTTTGTTCCTATTGCCAACGACATGACAGTGGTACTTGCAACCCATGAAGATATCATGAATCCTTTGATGCTTGGAAAGCTTATGACTGATAACAAGGTTGATGTCATGAGCTGCACACCAAGCTATCTGATGAACATGCTGGATATGGGCGAATTTACGGATGTCTTTACTGATGCAGTGAAGGCACTTAGAAGCGTTGACATGGGAGCAGAGGCATTCCCTCCTTCCCTCTTCGAAAAGCTTAAGGCTATAAACCCTGATATCTGCATTATGAACGGTTATGGTCCTACCGAGGCAACCATAAGCTGTACAATGCAGATCATTGAAGATACAGATAACATCACCATCGGAATACCCAATGTAAATGTTCATGTTGCTACCGTTGACAGGGATGTGAGGCTCCAGGGACTCGGCGCACTGGGCGAACTTGTCATCATGGGTGATGGTGTAGGCCGCGGCTACATTGGAAGAGATGATCTTACCAAAAAGAACTTTATAAAGCTTCTTGGTATGCCTGCCTATAGGAGTGGTGACCTTGTACGAATCAAGGAAAATGGTGATATCGAATATCACGGGCGAATCGACAATCAGGTCAAACTGCGAGGCCTTCGTGTTGAGCTGGGAGAGATAGAGAACGTAATTGGCACCTATCCTGGAATCAAATCCACTATTGTCATCGTCATAAAGAAAGAAACAGAGTATCTGGCTGCTTACTTTACTGCGGACAATAAGATAGACATTGAGGACCTGAAGGCACATCTTTCATCGCAGCTTACTGCATATATGGTTCCACAGGCCTTTATGCAGCTGGATGAGATGCCACTTACAGCAAACGGTAAGATCGATAAGAAGGCACTGCCTGAACCCGGCATGGAGCAAGAGGAGATAACGCCTCCGGAGAATGACAGGCAGAAGACTATTGTTGAGATGGTCAAAGGAGTAATCGGAGAGATTCCTATAGGTATCACCACAGATCTTTTCGCCGCAGGTCTGTCATCATTGGGATGCATTAAGCTATGCACGCTACTGATGAATGAGTATGGTGTAAACATCACAATTGCTCAGCTGTTTGATAATAAAACAATAAAGGATATAGAGAAGCTGCTTGATGCAGATGAGAATGATGAAGAGTTTGAACGCAGGGATACATATCCGCTGTCTATGACTCAGATGGGAATATTTGTCGAGAGTATCCATTTCAAAGACACCACTGTTTACAACATTCCACTCCTGTATGAACTTGACAGTGAAATACAGATGGACAGACTGCGCCTTGCTGTAGAAAAGACCCTTAAGGCTCATCCGTACCTGTCCATGACCTTGGGACGAAATGAAGAAGGCGATGTTTATGCAGTAAGAAGCGATGAGATAAAGGCGCAGATCACCGAGGGATCGACTCTGCCTTCCAATGAAGAACTGATCCGTCCATTTGATCTGACCTCCGGTGAGCCTCTCTGCAGGATTGGTCTGTATGATACAGGGGCAGGAAAATATCTTTTCACAGACACTCATCACATCTTAAGTGACGGTGAATCCCTCAGGATACTGGTGGAGGACATTGACAGGGCGTATAGAGGAGAAGAGCCTGAGAGTGAGATGTTTACTGGCTTTGAGTCGGCTCTTTTTGAGGAAAGACAGAGAAAATCTGACAGACTCGATAAGGCGAAAGAGTGGTATGACAGTCTCCTTAGCGATTGCAAAAAGGTTACTCTTCCTCCAAAGGAAAGCGATGAAAAGCGCACCGGAAGTGGAGAATTAGTTCTTACCGGAGAAATCTCTGCAGAGGAGATACGTGTATTCTGCGAGAAAAATCGTATTAGTCTTAACGCATTCTTTACCACCGCTATGGGGCTTTCACTTCAGGCCTGCGCCGGTGCAGATAAAGCTGTATTTGCGACTATTTATAATGGTCGAAACGACAACAGGTTAGGTCGTAGTATAGGAATGTTCGTCAAGACTATTCCGGTATGTATCAAAGCGCATCCTGAAATGAATATAGTAAAGGCAATAGGTGAATGCCAGAGCATGCTGGTAAACGACATGGCCTATGACATCTTCAGTTTTGCTGAAATATGCAGCACCTATGGCCTTGGCTCAGATGTTCTGTTTGCATATCAGGGTGATTCAGACAAAGATGACAAAGTCCTGATCGGTGGAAAAGAGGCTAAAGAAAATGAATTGTCCACGGTTGATTCCCAGTCCAAGTCTCCTTTCGGCCTCGATGTATACTTAAGGGAAGGCAGAGTTATCTATGAATTTGAGTATGATCCTGCTATGTATGGAAACGCCACAATGGAGAGCTTCTACAGACTCATGGAGGCTGTGACAAGAGGCCTTTTGACTGGCAATACTATTGGAGACGTGCTTTCTATACCACAGGTAAAAGAGCTTTCGGCTAAATCTTCAATAAAGCAGGAGGAGGCAAATGGCAGTGTTCCTGCAAAATCAGAGAAAGAGGAAGAGAAGTCCGCAATTGCCAGACCATCAAAGCAGCTTGAAGTCATCAAAGAGCAGTTCCTGGAGATATATAGGAAAGTCCTTAAGAACGATAATATCGGACCTGATGACAACTTCTTTGAACATGGTGGAACCTCTCTTTTGGCTGCAAAAGTAATGATGGCAATAACAGTCAAGGATTATCCTGTGGTCTATCAGGATATATTTGATGAGCCCACAGCATCAAGACTGGCAAGTCATATTTTTGCTAAGGTATCAGAGCAGTGGAATGAAGCAAATGAGCCGGAGCATGTAGATTGTACTGTAAATGACAATAAGTCTTCTGAAGCTGACCATGAAAAATCACTGTCCCATAACAAGCCGGAGTATCTGGATAATATCAGAAGCAAGAGCCTTGGAACGGTTCTTTTGACAGGTGCTACGGGATTTTTGGGAATACATGTACTGAAGGAACTGATGGATAGCGGAGTATCGAAGGTATACTGCCTGCTTCGTGGTGGTAAGATTGGTGCAGAAAACAGGCTCAGACAGGAATACTTCTACTACTTTGATGAGCTTAATGAAGAGCTCTTTGGAAAACAGATTATTGCCATTGAAGGGGATATTACAAATAAAGAGAACGTTCAAAGCCTGGAAGAATATGACATTGATACGGTGATCAACTGCGCAGCATCTGTTAAACATTTTGCGGAGCTGAATTTCCTGAAGAATATAAATGTCTTCTCAGTTGCTAATCTCGTGGATCTGTGTCTTAAAAAGAATAGCCGTCTTGTGCATATATCAACGGTATCAGTCTGCGGAGAAAGAAATGTGGACGCTGAGGGCGAAACCATTCTAAGGGAAAATAACTTCGACATCGGCCAGCAGGTAGAAAGTAACGGATATGTATATTCCAAATATCTGGCTGAAAAGCTTATACTTGATGCCATAGAAGAAAAAGGACTGGATGCGAAGATCATCAGAATGGGCAATCTCACCAGCAGATACAAAGATGGCGAGTTCCAGATTAACTTTAATACAAATAACTTCATGAATACACTAAAGGCCTACGTGGTGCTTGGGTGCTTCCCTGTGCAGGAGATGGATGAAAGGGATGAATTCTCTCCAATCGACGAAGTCGCCAGGGCAACAGTGCTGCTGGCAGGGACAAACAGTGAGTTTACGGTGTTCCATGCATATAATTCACATACTGTTGAAATGGGCGATCTCGTGCTGGCACTTAATAATAGTGGGCTGAAGGTGGATGTTGTTGATGAAAAAGAATTTAATGACAGGCTGAACAGAGCTCTTTTGGATGACAAGATCAATAGCTTCGTGTCACCGCTGGTAAATTATAAGACCGATAACGATGAGAATATCATCGAAAATGATGTAGATAATCGATTTACGATCAAAGCGCTTTACAGGCTGGGCTTCCACTGGCATATAACGGACAAGGAGTACATCTATAGTGTGATTAAGATGTTAGAGACACTTGGGTTCTTTGAAATTTCATAACAAAAAACTCTTGCGCTTTAAATCGGCAAAGTGTATAATTGTATACAATATTGATGCTCACATATTTATAGGAGGAAGTTAAGCTATGTCATACGTTGATGAAGTCTACAATTATGTTGTGGAAAAGAATCCAGCTCAGCCTGAGTTCCATCAGGCAGTTAAGGAAGTGCTTGAGTCACTTCGTGTTGTTATTGAAGCAAATGAAGAGGAATATCGTAAGGACGCTCTCCTTGAGAGACTTGTAACTCCTGAGAGACAGATTCTCTTCAGAGTACCATGGGTTGATGATAAGGGCCAGGTACAGGTTAACAATGGTTTCCGTGTACAGTTCAACTCGGCAATCGGACCATACAAGGGAGGACTTCGTTTCCATCCTTCAGTAAACCTTGGTATCATCAAGTTCCTTGGTTTCGAGCAGATCTTCAAGAACTCTCTTACAAGCCTTCCAATCGGTGGTGGTAAGGGCGGCAGTGACTTCGACCCTAAGGGCAAGTCAGACAGAGAAGTAATGGCATTCTGCCAGAGCTTCATGACAGAGCTTTACAGACATATCGGCGCTGATACAGACGTACCTGCAGGAGATATCGGTGTAGGCGGACGTGAGATCGGCTATCTCTTTGGACAATACAAGAGAATCAGAGATTCTTATGAAGGCGTTCTTACAGGTAAGGGCCTTACATACGGCGGATCACTGGCTCGTACACAGGCTACAGGATATGGTCTTCTTTACCTTACAGAGGAGCTGCTTAAGTGCAACGGCTCTGACATCAAGGGCAAGACAGTAGTTGTATCCGGAGCTGGTAACGTTGCTATCTATGCTATCGAGAAGGCTCAGCAGCTCGGTGCAAAGCCTGTTACATGTTCTGATTCAACAGGATGGATCTATGATCCTGAAGGAATTGATGTTGCACTTCTTAAGGAAATCAAAGAGGTTAAGAGAGCTCGTCTTACAGAGTATGCTGCTGCAAGACCTTCAGCTGAGTACCACGAGGGCAGAGGCGTATGGAGCATCAAGTGTGATGTTGCTCTTCCTTGCGCAACTCAGAACGAGCTTGATCTTGAGGATGCTAAGCAGCTTGTTGCCAACGGCGTTCAGGCTGTATGTGAGGGCGCTAACATGCCTACAACAATCGAGGCTACAGAGTACTTACAGCAGAACAAGGTTATGTTCGTAGGTGGTAAGGCTGCTAATGCAGGTGGTGTTGCTACATCAGCTCTTGAGATGAGTCAGAACTCTGAGAGACTGTCATGGTCCTTTGAAGAGGTTGATGCTAAGCTCAAGCAGATCATGGTTAATATCTACCACAACATTGACGATGCTGCCAAGAAGTATGGACAGGAAGGCAACTATGTTGCAGGTGCCAATATTGCCGGCTTCCTTAAGGTTGCTGAGGCTATGAAGGCTCAGGGTATTGTTTAATAAATAATCAGATAACAAGAGGCCTCCGGTGTGAACCCAATGTCATTAAGTTAGCATTGTAACACGAGGGAAAAGTTTTAAAGAGGATGTTGGAATTGTTCCAGCATCCTCTTTTTCCATGGTTATTTACACAACAAATAGACGGATGGAAATCCGCCTGCTGAGCACGTGTAAAATTCATAGCTTTATGCTACTCTATATAGGAAACCTCTAAAGATTCTTGCAGACTGGTATCTATATCATCATCACCATAAGCAATGAAATCATATCTATGTTCACTGCGAATAAAATGGTAGTTCTCATATTTATAGTTGCGTTTTTTGCGACGACGACCAACATGAATGGTAACACTTTCATCAACGCAGGATCCATCCCTGGGGACCAAAGTATAGTTTATATATTTTTAACAGAAGAAATAAACGGGGAATGATAAAATAATATTACGTTGTAGCATTAGAAACTCTGGTGAGAATATGATAGAACGGAGTATATTTTTATGGAAAAAATATATGAAAGCCTCATTTCTATACCTGAAAAAATAGCAATTCTTGCGAAAGAAAAGCCTGATGATAGTGCTATTATTGCCTCCGATAGAATTCTTACATACAGGAATCTGGATGAGATAAGCAATAGGGTGGCATATGCAATTATATCAATGTGCCCGGATTTGAAGGAAGAATCTACTATAGGTCTTCTTTTGGATAGAAAATCATATGTTTTTCCTTTGGAGATTGGAATTGTGCGAGCAGGATTTGCATACATTCCAATGACAGATGAATATCCTGAGGATAGAATCAACTACTGCATGGAGAATGCAGATAGCACACTTCTTATAACGACCAAAGAAATTCTAGGCAAAAAAACCGGTCTTGATACCGGTAAATATAAAGTATTGCTGGTCGAAGAAGTGCTTTCCTATGAAGGGGAATCTTTGCCTTTGCCTGAAATAAGAATGGAAAGGCTTTCTCATATTTTCTACACTTCCGGGTCAACAGGGATTCCTAAAGGAGTCCGAAATACTGTATTGGCAGATTCAAAGATAGTTACTGTAACGGAAGACGATTATCCATTTTTTGAATTCTTTAAAGAGCCTAAAATATGTCTTGCAGTAACCCAGATATCTTTTGTTGCTTCTTTGATTGATTATCAGGTTATTTATAGCGGTGGTTGCATTGTTTTTGCAGAGGAAAAAGACTATAAGGATATGACTCTGCTTATCAATAAGATGCTGGATCACCAGGTTCAATGTTTTTTTGCGACTCCATCATTTGTAAACAATCTTCTTTTAATAAAACAATCAAGACCTGCACTGGCTATTCTTGATTGTCTGGTTTTGGTGGGAGAAAAACTTGATTCCAATATTCTTGATCCTATATTTAAAATCAATCCATGGCTGCACATTGTTAATGCCTATGGAATGACAGAATCCAATTCGTCTGTTTTCAGCAAACTAATAGTAAATGAAGATAGAGAAATCAGCGTTGGTGAGCCTTCGCCCCTGATGACGATCGTAGTTCTTGATGAAGAGGGGAATATCGCACAGACAGGTGTAATCGGTGAAATTATCATAAGTGGAGATGCTGTCACTCAGGGGTATCAGAAGCTTGAGGATAAGAGTAAGGAAAGCTTTATTTTGATCAACGGCAAGAAATTCTATAGAACCGGAGATCTTGGCTATTTTGATGAAAAAGGTGAGGCACATTTATCAGGCAGAGTCGATGATATGGTTAAATATCATGGACAGCGAGTTGAACTTGGTGAAATCGAAAGTGTTATTAGGCAATATCCTGGAATTGAGCTATGCAAGGTTCTGATGAAGAACAACGGAATAGAAGATTTTCTGGTGGCATTTTTTACTTCAGGGGAAGAATTAAGCAACAAAGAAATCATAGAATTCTTAAAGCAGAAGCTCCCTCCCTACATGGTGCCCGGAGTGTTTGTTCATCTTGATGAGATGCCCCTGAATACAAATAAAAAAATAGACAGGATGAAGCTCCTTGAAATGGAAACTGACTTTGGCGGCGGAGACTATGAGGAGCCTGAGACAGAACTGGAGGCAGAGCTTTGCAAATATTTTGCAGATGTCCTTGGGCTTAAGAGAATAAGCGTGATAGGGGACTTTTTTGACTATGGTGGAACATCACTTTCAGTATCGAGGCTTCTTTCGGAACTTGATAAAGGTGGCTACAGCGTATCCTATGGTGATGTTTTTGAAAATTCCACTCCAAGGGCACTGGCTTTCTTTATTGAAAACGCAACGAGTAAAGCTTCCATACCACCTATGGACAGGGATGAGTATCCTCTGACCAAAACGCAGCTTGGAATATATCTTGAGGGATTAACAGGCGGAAGTAAAGAAACCTATACAACTCAGTATATGATGGAAGCAGATCCTGATATCGATGAGAATCAGCTTATTGATGCTGTAAATAAACTCTTTGATGCTCATCCTGCCCTTAAATATATGATAAGGTGCCGGGAAAATGAACTTCCATATATGGAGATGGTTCCTGATTATAAAATAGAAGTTCCCGTATTTGAAGGTGAAAGTAAAAATCGTATCGATTTTATTGGCAGTTACATGCCTGTAGTAAAAGTGCTCGATAATCTGCTGTTTAATTTTGCTGTCTATAAGACTGAAAAATGCTGTTATCTGATATTAAAGTCACATCTTATTGCATCTGATGGCACGTCACTTAGTCTTATCATTTCCGATCTTAACAGAGCCCTTGGTGGCAAAGAACTGCTGAAGGAGGAATGCTCAATTCAGCAGGTGGGCATGTATGAAGAAGCGCTTATTAAAAACGGAGCTTATGAAAAGGCAAGGGAATACCACAAAAATCTCTTTGCCAAAATGGATAGTATAGATCAGCTTATGGGAGATCTGAACAATCCCCTTACTCCCGGTGTCAGTATGAATTTCAGATATGAGCCCGGAACACTTAAGGCGCAGGAGGTGAAGGAGTTCTGTACCAGGACTCAGGTTTCAGAGAGTGCATTTTTCATGGGAGCAATGGCACTGCTTCTGGGAAAATATCTTTATGCAGATCAGGTATCCTTCTCAACAGTTTATAACGGCAGATCCGTAAAGGAGATGGATAATACCATCGGAACTCTTATCAAGAGAATTCCTGTTTACGGAGATCTGACAGAGAATCTGACTGTGGCACAGTATCTTTCTGCCATGAGCAGGCAGGTATTTGCCAACATGAGCAATGATATTTTCTCTTTTGATGAAGTATTAAAAAGCTGCCCTGTAAACGAGGATGTGGAGCTGATTTTTCAGGGAGATCTTTTTACAGATAATATGGGCATGGATGCCGGAAAACAAAGACTTAAGAGTGACTCATACTTTATGGAACAGTACCATACGGGTATGGTCACAGGCTGCATGTCTATTCAGCTTTTCTCTACAAATGGTCTCTACAACATGACAATAGAATACAGAAATGAGAGATTTTCCGAAAGCTGGATAAACCGTTTTGCCGATCACCTTTTCATCATTGCCGATCAGCTGCTTTCATGCGAAAAAATTGGCGACATCGTTATGATGAATGACGATGACAGGGCTATAATCGAGAAGTTCAACGACAAAAAGATTGAAATGGAGTTTGTTCCTGTCCATAAGCAGATAATGCTTCACGGAAAGAAGACTCCTCAAAAGACGGCTGTAATATGCCAGGAAAAATCCCTTTCCTTTGAAGAGCTTTATCTTTTGGCAAATCAGGGAGCTGAAAAGCTGCTTTCTTACAAGGTTACAAAGGACGTTCCGGTGGGCGTACTTTTAGATAGATCAGTTTATGTTTACGTCACTGAAAATGCAATCCTAAGCGCCGGAGGAGGGTTTGTTCCTTTTATACCTGAATATCCTGATGACAGAATAGATTTTTGCATGAGGGATGCCGGGATAGGTCTTTTGATCACTACTGAGGCTTTAAAAAAGGAAAGAGAAGGCCTCATCGGAAAAGAGTACAAAATACTGACTCTTGAGGAAATCTATGGTGTAGCTGACCTGTCAGAGATAAAGGCAGATCAAAGGTATAAAGACTTTGAAGCTTATAACTCAGAAAAAGAAAATCTTGCTTATTGTATCTACACCTCCGGTTCTACAGGAAGACCTAAAGGTGTGATGATTGAGCACGGAAATATTGCCAATTATGTGCACAGAAATGAGAAGTCTGTTGAGATAATGCACTATGCAAAAGAGGGAAGGGTGAGTCTTGCTCTTGCTTCCTTCTCCTTTGATGTCTCTGTTGTAGAGGAGTTTGTTCCACTGTGCAACGGAAATACTGTTGTTATCGCAACGGAGGATGAGATACATAATCCGGACAAACTGGCAAAGACTATCATCGATAACGGCGTTGACGGTATAACCTGTACTCCGACTTACCTTTCAAGCCTTATTTCGATTCCATCGTCAAGAGAAGCAATTAAAAATATCACCTTCTTTGATGTAGGTGCGGAAGCTTTTCCTTTATCGCTTTATGACAAGCTGCGAAGTCTTAGGACAGACAGCGTCATCCTCAATGTATACGGACCCACAGAATGTACCATGGGGTGTTCTGCGGATGTTGTGGAAAATACAGGTGCCATCACGATTGGTGAACCCATAGCCAACACTTATTTTTCTATCTTTGATAAGTTTGGAAATGAGCTTCCGGTGGGAATACGAGGAGAGCTTATTATCGGCGGAGATCAGGTAGGAAGAGGATATGTGGGACTTCCTGAAAAAACTAAGGCATCCTTCTTTGAGCATAAGGATTATAAGGCTTATCACAGCGGGGATTTATGCTCATGGACAGATGAGGGCAAGGTAAGAATATTCGGACGAATTGACAATCAGGTTAAACTGCGCGGATTCAGAATTGAGCTTGATGAGATAGAAAGAGTAATGGCTGAATTCAAGGGAATCAAAGCTGCGGCTACTAAGATTGTAAAAACTTCCTCAGGGGAATTCCTGACAGGATATTATGTGTGTGAGGATGCACCTGATGAGGACGCATATAAGGATTTTCTAAAGGAAAAGTTGCCTGAATACATGGTACCTCAGGTTATGAAACAGGTGGAGAGTATGCCTCTTACCGTTAATGGCAAGATTGACAGAAAAGCTCTTCCTGATCCTGACGTTTCAGAATTCAAGGCAGAATATGTTGCGCCGGAAAATGAAATTGAAAGAAGACTTTGCGAGGCATTTGCCAAGGCACTTATGCTTGATGACAAGATAGGAACTGCTGATGATTTCTTTGAACTTGGAGGAGATTCCCTAAAGGCAATGGCGGTACTGTCGGATGCGGCCATAGATGGACTGACTGCGGCAGATATTTTCCAAAAGAGAACACCAAAGGAAATCGCAGATGCTGTTAATGAAAGAAATGCCCTTGGTAATTCGGACGAGCGTGAAAAGAGGGCAAGGTCTGTTCCTCACATACTGACGCCAATGCAGATTAAGATGATCGATTATCAGCTGTATAATCCCGGATCCTCCATGTGGAGCAATATGCATTTTCTCATAAGACTTGGAAAAGAAATAGATCCGGAAAAGCTTTGTATCGCATTAAAGAAGGCCATAGAGAACCATCCCGGACTCTGCGTCATCTTTGAATATAACGATGATCTGGAGCTTCAGCAAAGATATGCGCCTGAGGTCATGCCCAGTATAGAAATTGAAGATATAGAAGAGGAGGATATAGAAGAACTTAAGAAGACCCTGGTGAGGCCTTTTAAAAGAATATTGAAATCCTGTCTTTTCAGGACACGCATCTTTAGGTCAAAAGAGGCTTCATATCTGTTTTTTGATGTGCATCATCTGCTTATGGATGGCGGTTCTCTTGGTGTTCTGCTCCAGGACATTACTGATGCTTACTATGGCAGAGAGCTTAAGAAGGATTACTACTTTATGCTGCTTGAAAACATGGAAAAAGCCCGCAAGGACGGAACCTATGAAGCGGATAAGAAATATTTTGATGAGCAGTTTGGATCTGCATCGAAAGAATATCTGGTTATACCAAAGCCGGATCATGAGTCCAACAAGAACTCTTCTGCAGGAAGGATAAAGAGACTTAAGTTTAATGCAGAGGAAGTAAAAGCAGCTGAAGAATATTGGGGTGTTACACATTCCTGCATGGCAATTGCCAGTGCTCTTATCGCTTTATCAGAGCATGAAAAAGTAAGTAAGGTTATGAGTAACTGGATATTTAACGACAGGCTGGCTCCGGAGTCTGAAAATGTCGTAGGTCTTTTGATAAAGAATCTGCCTGTAGGAGTTGATATGGATGCCTTCGAGGATTTGCAGGATCTCCTTTTAGAGGTCAAAAGGCAGATTGGTGAAGGAATTGCCCATTCTTCATACGATTACTTTGCGGAAACGGATTCTGCATTTTATTCAGATCCCATGGAAGTTAATCTACAGCTTGGAATAAACGGAGATGAGCTTGATGAGCTTTTTGCGGAGCCTGTTGAATTGGATGATCCATATTCGGCGGCCAGCGCCAGACTCGAGCTTGAGCTTTTGGAAAATGAATATGGTGATGGTGGTTTTGACGCAGAGCTTGAATACGTGAAAGAGATATTTGATGAGGATAATATATATCGTTTCCACGATACTTATGTAAGGATGCTGGAAAAGCTTATAAGTGACGGCTCAAGGAAATAGAGCTGTATTTGAGAAAGGCGAGAGGTTCGTTTTATCAACATGGAAAAAATAAAGTTATCGGATCACTTCACGATTTCCAGAATTTTGCTTTTTTCCCTACCCAGCATCGGTATGGAGATTGTGGACAGTACCTATCAGGTAGTAGATGGGTTTTTTATTTCCAACTATATCGGTGAAAGTGCCTTTGGTGCGGAAAACCTCATTTATCCGCCTCTGCTGATCATTATGAGCCTGGGACTTATGTTCGGAAGTGGTGCCAGTGCTCTTTTATCAAAGGAGATGGGAGAAGGACATGGTGAGCGGGCTAACAGGCTGATGACCATGCTGACAGGAATCCTGACCGGTGTAGGCATTGTTCTGTCGCTTGCGATGTTTTTACTTATGCCAAGGGTGGCAAGATGGGTGGGCTCATCTGATGAAATGCTTGGAAACTGTATCGCCTACGGCCGGGTACTGAGCTTATTCATGCCATTTCAGATGCTCAGTATGGCCTTCCATGCTCTGCTGATTGCAGCGGAAAGGCCGGGACTTGGGCTGGCAGTGACTTTATCCAACGCTGTTTTGAATATCATTTTGGACTGGGCCTTTGTGGTCATATTTGGATGGGGCATGGAGGGTGCTGCTGTGGCAACAGGCTTGTCATGGGTCATCAGCGCGGCCATTCCGTTTGTTTTTTTTCTTAGAAAAAATAGTGAATTGCACTTCACAAAGCCGGCATTTGACCTGAAGGCTCTGGTTCAGACCGTATACAATGGCGCATCAGAGATGGTGGATGCTGTGGCATACGCTGTTGTGGCGGTAATTTTTAATTTGCAGCTGATCCGGTACTTTGGGGACGCAGGTGTGGAAGCTTATGCGGTATGTGAGTATGTTGGCGGATTCTTTAATGCGGTGTTCTATGGAATCAGCATGAGCATCGTTCCTGTAGTCGGATATCATCTGGGACAGGCCAATAAGAAGGAGCTCCATAGCCTCTGGCACAGAGGAATGATTTTGATGGGCTCATGTGATCTGGTTATTACCATGATCTGTATTGGCTTTGCAAGGCACATAGCCAGCGTCTTTGTGGGATATAATTTGGAGTTGACAGCACTGTCTACTCACGCACTTAAGCTGGTTTCGCTTTATCTTTTATTAAATGGCGTTACGATATACGCAGGCTCCTATTTTACAGGATTAAATCAGGGAACGGCATCTCTTGTCATAGCGCTTATTAAGGGAATAATTGGGCCGCTGCTGTTTATCTGGATGCTGCCAGTGGTATTTGGACCTGATGCAATATGGCTGGCAACCCCGGGATCTGAGTTTATTGCAGCGATTGCGATGTGTTTGTTTATAGCATGGTGGTGGCTGGGTGCTGAAGACCGCCATCTGGGCGAAAAGGAGGAATAAAATATGGCAATGGTACTTATGCTGGATGGAAGTGCTCATGAAAATGGGAATACTGCTGAGGCTCTAAATGAAATGGACGTTGTTTTCAAGGATGAAGGAATCGATACAAAAGTGTTTCAGATCGGAAATCAGGCTATTTATGGCTGCGCAGACTGCGGATACTGCGAGGAAAATGGTAAATGTACCTTTGAAAATGATGCGGTCAATGAAGTAGCTGCTTTGCTGGAAAAGGCTGACGGACTGATAGTAGCAAGTCCTGAGTACTTCAATTCCCCAAGTGGAACAGTGCTGGCCTTTTTGGACAGATTGTTTAGATGTGCACGGTTTGACATGGGGATGAAGGTTGGAGCCGGCATTGTGACAGGAGATAGCAGCGATCCTGCCGGTAGTATTGATACATTAAATCAGTACTTTGCAATTGGTGGGATGAAGATAGCATCCATATCCTTCTGGGGGCAGAATTCCGATAATAACCCTGATAAAAAGGAGCCGTTTTGGCAGGTGCGACAGCTTGCCCGTGATGTCAGTTCAATGATTAAAGCCCTGACGGCTGTAACGGAAAATGGGGAAGAGCCTGACACTGACATAGAGGATATGTATAAAACTGATTATACTGATGGGGATTTTGAACAGATCATTAAGCGACCTACCAGTGTGTTTATCTTAGATGAGGAGAATCCGGTTTTCCCTGATCCGAGATATGCATCTCCTACAGGCCTTTTGGCAGTCGGCGGCGGATTGTCAGTCGAATGGCTTATAGCCGCCTATAGAAAAGGGATTTTTCCATGGGCTGATGATGGATTGCCGATGATGTGGTTTTGTCCTAAGGAACGTTTCGTCCTTAGGCCTTCCGACATCCATTTGTCCAAAAATATGGCAAAGTTTATGAGAAACCATACGGTTACACTGGAGGTGAATCGTGATTTTGCAGATATCATGCACCATTGCAGGACAGTAAGGGAAGAAAAAGGCGAAGAAACCTGGATAACTGATGAAGTTGAAGAATTATATCTTGAGCTGTGGAAGGCCGGATATGGATACTGCGCAGAGGCGTATATCGATGGAGAGCTTGCAGGCGGATCGTACGGAATCCGCATTGGGAAATGTCTGATTGCTGAAAGTGGATTTTCTTTGTTGCCCGACGGATCGAAGATGTGCACGTATTTGCTTGCAAAAAAGATGGAAGAGGATGGTGATCTTCTGTTTGATGCCCAGGTATATTCGGAATATCTGGCCAGGATGGGATTTAAATCAATATCATATGATGAGTATGTGGAAATAATGAACAGGGGATTACAAAATAGTTAAAAACTTAATAGGAGATATCGAGTGCTATTGGCGTAGACCATGAACTGGTCTGCGCCATTTTTAATGCGAAATGTGATGTTTTTCAGAAAAAAAGACCCCTATACCATTTCTGGTATAAGAGTCTTATTGTCGTCACACTTAACTTAATGACATTGGGTGTGAACCGGAGGCCCTTATTATGTCATAAATTATTCTTTTGCAGATTCTTTGAGAAGACTTACTATCTCACCTTCTGTGGCCAGTGCCATTACTTTTTCTGCAAGGGCATCTGCCTCAGGCTTGGTCCATTTGGAGATGATACATCTCGCAGTCAGGACAAGTACCGGATTGACAGAAAATTCTGTAAGCCCGAAGGATATCAGCAGTGGAATCATAAGTGGATCTGCTGCAGCTTCTCCGCACATTCCCACCGGAATTCCAGCGTCCCTGCCGCACTCTATGATGTGCTTTATGGAACGAAGTACTGACGGCTGGAAGGTGGAGTAGAGATATGCCACATCGCTGTTTCCGCGGTCAACGCTCATGGTGTACTGGGTGAGATCGTTGGTTCCGATTGAGAAGAAATCTGATTCCTTTGCAAGAAGATCAGCTATGAGAGAAGCTGAAGCAGTCTCAATCATACAGCCCACTTCAATATCTTTGTCATAAGCGATCCCGTTTGCGTCAAAGTCTTTTTTAATATCAGCTACCATCTCTTTTACGGCTCTGATCTCCTCCACGCAGGTAACAAGAGGAACCATGATCTTTATCTTGCCAAAAGCACTGGCTCTCATAATGGCTCTTAGCTGGATCATGTAGCTGTCTTTGTTGCCCAGGCAGTATCTGACTGCTCTGTAGCCAAGGAACGGATTTTCTTCCTTCTTCATTCCAAGATAAGGGATGTCTTTATCTCCGCCAATATCAAGGGTCCTGATGATGACAGGCTTGCCTTCGAGAATCTGGGCAGCCTCCCTGTAAGCGGCAAACTGCTCATCCTCTGTGGGCATTCTGGTGTTATCCATGAACAGGAACTCTGAGCGGAAAAGACCTACACCTTCTCCGTCACATTCCACAGCCTTTTTTGCATCCTTAGGTGTTCCTATGTTGCAGAAGAGCTCAAGACTAATGCCATCGGCGGTCACAGTCTCTTTTCCCATAAAGCCCTTAAGCTCGGAGAGCTTCCTGATGTATTCCTCGCGCCTTATTATGTACTGGGAGAGGATATCACCTTCAGGATTTATATATACCTGTCCCTCTGTGCCATCCACTATGGCTGTGTCCTTGTCCTTAACAAGACCTGTAATGTCCGGAACGGACAGAACAGCAGGAATTTCAAGGGCTCTTGCAAGAATGGCGGAGTGGGAGGTTTTGCCTCCGACTTCGGTGATGATTCCCACTACGTTGTCCTTGTTGATCTGGGAGGTCATGGATGGGGTAAGGTCTCTGGCTACCAGAACAGTGCCCGGAGAAACCTTACTGATATCCACATCCTCAATCCCAAGGAGTATCTTAAGAAGGCTCACTTTGATATCACTGATATCAGAAGCCCTTTGTTTCATCAGATCATCGTCCATCTTTGAGAACATGCCGATGAACATGTCGCAAACAGCCTCTACAGCAGATTCTGCGCACTGGCCTGCTGCGATCATCTTGCCCATTTCACCGGACATGGTGGGATCGTTCATCATTACCAGATGACCCTCAAGGATTTCGGCTTCCTTGGGACCTATGCGCTTTCTGATGTCCTCAGCCATTTGAGTAGTTTCATCTTTGAACTTCTCAATGGCATCCTTAAAGCGCTTCTGTTCGCTGTCTACGTCTTCAATTTTTACTGCGTCGTAGGAAAGGTCATGCTCCTTGATGACGCAGATGCTTCCGATTCCGATGCCGCGGGATGCGGCGATTCCTGATATCATATGTTTGCCTCCCAACATTATAAGTGTTCTTAGTCGCCTAAGCCGCTTTCAACCAGTTCGATTGCCTTCTTAAGAGCATCTGCCTCGTCGGGACCATCGCACTGGATCTCAATCTCGGCACCGCACTTGATGCATGCGCTCATGAGCATCATAACGCTCTTGGCATCGTAGGGTGTTCCGTTGAATACAACCTTAACATCGCTGGCAAAAGGGGTCATAGCCTGTGAGAAAACACTGGCTGGACGCATGTGCATACCCTGTTCGTTAATTACTGTGATTTTCTGTGATACCATAATCTGCCTTCCTTTCTGTAAAAGACCATTTATAGTTAATTATTCCTCTACGTTTTTCTTGAGTACACCAAGAAGTGCACATCCGACAAACGAACCAATGAGAAGAGCTACAAGGTACATTACCATGTTACCTACAACAGGGAATACGAAGATTCCGCCGTGAGGAGCTCTAAGTGTGCATTTGAAGGCCATTGAGAGAGCACCTGCAACACCTGATCCTACGAGAAGAGCAGGAATAACGTGAAGCGGATCAGCAGCTGCGTAAGGGATAGCACCCTCAGTGATGAAGCAAAGACCCATGATGAAGTTTACAGGGCCTGACTTTCTCTCAGCCTCAGTGAATTTGTTCTTAAAGATAATTGTTGCAAGAGCGATGGCGATAGGAGGAACCATACCACCTACCATAACAGCTGCCATGATCATGAAGCCTGTATCGTTCTGGTTTGCAAGGGCAGCAGTAGCAAATACGTAAGCAGCCTTATTGAGAGGACCACCCATATCTGTTGCCATCATTGCTCCAAGAAGAGCACCAAGTGCTATGATCGAGCCGTTTGACATTCCTGTAAGAACTCCGGAGATCCACTCGTTAAGTGCAGCAACGATAGGGTTGATCAGACACATAACAAGACCGATAAGAAGGATTCCTACAAGAGGATATATGAGAACCGGCTTGATACCTTCAAGGGCGGGAGGAAGAACCTCACATACCTTGCGAAGGCCAAGTACGATATAACCACCAACGAAACCTGCTACAAGAGCGCCAAGGAATGCTGAAGGGATGTTTCCGCCGGGAGCAGCAAAGGTAGCACCTGTTGAAGCGAGATATCCGCCGACGAAACCTACAGCAAGACCGGGACGGTCTGCGATACTCTGTGCAATAAAGCCTGCCAGGATAGGAAGCATGAAGCCGAAGGCTGCGCCGCCTATTGACTTGAACCATGCAGCAACAGGGGTGTTGGAACCAAAGTTGCTGGGATCGATAGAGAAATCATCCAGAAGGAATGCTATGGCGATCAGGATACCACCGCCAATAACGAATGGAAGCATGTGGGAAACACCATTCATCAGGTGCTTGTATGCTTTTCTTCCTGCGCTTTCGTTTGCTGCATCGCTTGTCCTGGTTACAGTTCCGGTATGATGATAAATATCTACTGTTCCTGTTGTAGCCTTTTCAATAAGGCCGGCAGGGGAGTGGATGGCTTCTTTTGTTGATGTGATGATAACAGGCTTGCCATCGAATCTGCCCATTTCAATATTTTTGTCACATGCTACGATAACGGCGTCAGCTTCTGCGATCTCAGCGGCTGTGAGGACATCCTTTGCTCCGCCGGAGCCGTCCTTTTCAACCTTGATGTCGATGCCCATCTCTTTAGCCTTCAGCTCAAGAGCTTCCGCAGCCATGAAGGTGTGAGCGATACCTGTGGGGCATGCTGTTACGCCAACAAGCTTTTTAGCCTTGGCGGGAGCAGCTTTTGTTTCTGCTTTTGCAGCTGCAGCAGCCTTCTTGGCAGCTTCTTCCTGATCCTTCTCAGTTTCTTTTGCATCTATGATGCTCAGGAACTCATCGGGAGTCCTGGCATCTATAAGCTTTGCAGAAAAGCTTGGATCCATGAGCAGTGTCATGAGCTTTGAAAGAACCTCAAGATGTGTGTCTGCTGCCGTATCAGGTGCAGCGATCATGAAAAACAGCTTGCTGGGCTGTCCGTCCAATGACTTGTAATCAATTCCTGCGGGAATTGTAATGGCTGATACACCAGCCTGCTTTACGGCAGCTGATTTGCCGTGGGGAACTGCAATCCCCATGCCTACTGCAGTAGAGCCCTTTTCTTCCCTTGCCAGGATAGCTTTTTTGAACTCCTCCGCGTCAGACAGGTTGCCAACCCTGGAATGGAGCTCGATGAGCTTGTCGATTGCTCCCATCTGGTCAGCTGCATCTACACCAAGTGCGATGCCGTCTTTTTTCAGTAAATCTTTGATTTTCATAGACCCTCCTTTGGCCTTTGGCCGATTTAAGTATCCCCTTTACAAAATCTTTTCCTCTTTAAAGATTTTTATAAAGCTCCATAATAGCTTCTCCTGTGGCGAGATCGTCTGAGAAAGCAGTGGCAGATCCTGCTGCAGTACCCATCTTAAGAGCTTCCTCATAACTCTTATTTTTGAAGTAACCTGCGATGAAACCTGCTACCATTGAATCGCCTGCTCCTACGGAGTTTTTAACCTTACCCTTTGGAACTCCGATGCGGAACACTTCTCCATTTTCGGAGATAAGCATCGCTCCGTCGCCGGCCATGGAAATAAGTACATTCCTTGCGCCGAGCTCCTGAAGCTTTCTTGCATGCTCTTCAATCTCGTCATCAGTTTTCAGTACCTTGCCAAACATCTCACCAAGCTCGTGATTGTTGGGCTTTATTAAGAATGGATGATATTTAAGGACATTCTTTAAAAGATCCTTTGTCGCATCCACAACGACATCAACTTTTTTATCTGCCACCAGCGCTATGAGTTTTTCATAAACATCATTGGGCAGTGAATTCGGTATACTGCCTGCAAGGATCAGCATGTCGCCGTCCTTAAGAGCAGATATTTTGTCAAAGAGCTCTTTTCTCGCATCCTCAGGAATCCTGGGGCCCTGAGCGTTAATCTCAGTTTCTGCGGCGCCCTTGATCTTGACGTTTATTCTGGAAATGCCTTCCTTAAGATGAATGAAGTCTGCGTGAATTCCCTTATTTCTCACGCTTTCTTCAATGGCTGTTCCGGTAAAGCCTGCGGTGAAGCCAAGGGCTGTACTCTCAAGTCCCAGGTTATTCAGGATTGTTGATACATTTATGCCCTTTCCTCCGAAATAGCAGTCCTCGGAATCTGATCTGTTGGTCATTCCCGGAAGGAGCTCATCGCTCATTCTTACTATGTAATCAATGGCGGGATTAAATGTTACGGTATAGATCATCTTTTGCCTCCCTCTTTACTCAACTACTTTAATGACAGTTTTACTGTGGTAGTTCTTACTTACTTCTTTGTCTGTGATAATGCAGCAGCTTGTTATATCCGCAAAGGTTACGGAGCTGACCTGGCCAAACTTGGTGTGGTCCGCGAGAATGTATGAGACATAGGCATGTTTGACTGCCTCCTCCTTGACAAGAGCCTCATCCACATCCGGGGTGGTGTATCCGGCAGTGATGGATATTCCGTTTGTTCCCATAAAAGCCTTGGTAAAGTGATATTTGCTGATGCCTTCAATGCAATCGGGACCAATGATGGCCTCAGTGGAAGCCTTGCATCTGCCGCCGATTATCATGGTGCTAAGTCCCTTTTCCAAAAGCTTTTTGGCATGGACAATACCGTTTGTAATATATTTTGCCCTGGTGTTCTCTATGTATTTGATCATCTCAAGGGTGGTTGTTCCCGAATCGATGTAGACGAAGTCATCGTCGTTTATCAGAGAAGCAGCATATTTGCTGATCAGGTCTTTTTCCTCAACGTTTAAGGCGGCTTTGGCGGAAACGGTCGGCTCAAAGGTGTTCACGTCACTTGTCAAAAGAGATGTGGCTCCTCCGAAGACCTTCATGATCCGGTGCTCATCGTGAAGCACGGAGAGATCACGCCTTATTGTGGCAGCTGAAGCATCAAATTCTTCCATGAGCTGTGTCACAGTGACGGCGCTCTTTTCGTTGATATATGCGACTATAAGGTCACGGCGTTCCTGGGTTAGCATAAGCATCCTCCAAACACAGTAATCTACTTTATATTCTGAGCATAACATTATAAAAAATCAAAATCAATCAAAATAAATCACAAACAATCACTAATATTTTTATTAAATAATCACAAATTTATAATAAACGACAAAAATCAATCACTCATAAAGAATTAAAACATAATCTAAAAAAAGCATAAAGCTTTGCTTAGAACCGTAAATCTGCCTTTACAAAGATGGCTAAAATACACTAAAATAAGTATTAGAGTTCTCTATAATAAAAGCGGAGGTGACTGATTTTGGAAGAGTTTACACTCAATAATGAGCAGATCGATATTCTTGGTGAGATTGCTAATATCAGTATGGGTAATTCGGCTACAACGCTGAGCATGATGGTTAACAGGAAGGTCGACATCACAACTCCCAACGTCAAGGTTATAAAGAGAAGTGAAGCCCTTGATGATTATGAGAAGACTTGTATCTTTGTACAGATTCATTATGTTAAGGGCCTTGAAGGCAACAATGTTCTTGTCCTTAAGGAGCATGACGTAAAGGTTATGACAGACCTTATGATGGGCGGAGATGGCACCAATACCGATGGTGAGATCACAGAGCTTCATCTTTCGGCAGCATCTGAGGCTATGAACCAGATGATGGGAACCAGCGCAACCAGTCTGTCTTCCATGCTTGGAGTGGCTACAGATATCAGTACTCCTATAGTTAATCAGATTGACGTTGAGAGTATAAAAGTTTTTGAAAAAATGTTTGATACTACTTACGATAAATTTGTTAAAATAGCTTTTAGGATGACTATAGCGGATCTTATCGATTCCATTATGGTCCAGCTGTATCCGGTGGACTTTGCAGTGGATATGTGCAACAAATTTATTGGTAAAGGAAAATAACGTATCAAATGAACAAGGCAGAAACATTAGAAATCAAGAAACAGTTTACGCAGGAGAGATGTACTATTGACCACATTTGCGGATGCTATGTGGATCACGAGAAAAACAAAAAACTGACCTTCAGAAAGGCCTTTGGTCAGCTCCCCGAGGAGGAGACCTTCAAGTATCTGGATATTTTCCAGCATACTCTGACTGGAACCTTTGGCAAAAACCTTATCAGTCTTGAGTTTCCACTGGACCAGGAACAGCCTGGCGGTACTCAAGACTTTCTTTTGACTTTGAGGAATTCAAGGCTTGAGGATGATGAGCTTGTTGACGAGTTCTACGACAAAATCATCGCCAATTACGTAAATGGTGAGAATTACTATATTATAGTAGTTCACGCAGTTTATGACGTTCCGGGAATAACTAAGGACGGAATCGAGATGGAGGATGCTTCCGACAACATCTACGATTACATGCTCTGCAGCATCTGTCCTGTCAAGCTTTCCAAAGCTGGTCTTGGCTACAACGAGTCAAAAAATGCCATCGAGGAGAGATTCAGGGACTGGATCGTTGAAGCTCCGGTGAAGGGATTTCTTTTCCCTGCGTTTATTGACAGAAATACAGACATCCATAACATGCTGTACTTCACCAAAAAGCCCGAGGACCTTCAGCCTGAGTTTGTGGAGGCTATGTTTGGCGGAAGGGCGCCCATATCAGCTCCCGAGCAGAAGGATATCTTTGACGCTGTAGTTCAGAGTACTATCGGTGAAGATGCCGATTACGATATAATGAAGAATATCCATGATAACCTCAACGATATGATCGAGGATCATGAGGGCGATGAGGAGCCGCTGGAGCTTACAAAGAAGGATGTTAAGCAGCTTCTTTCCGACAGCGGAGTTTCACAGGAACGCCTGGGATATTTTGAAGAGAATTACACCAAGTGTGCAGGTAATGAGGATTTTCCTCTTCTTGCCAGCAATATTGCTCACACCAAGAAGTTTGACATCGAGACTCCGGATGTAGTCATCAAGGTTAAGCCTGACAGGACTGATCTTGTGGAGTCAAGGATTGTTGATGGAAGACAGTGCCTGGTCATTGCTGTTGATGATCATATTGAAGTGAACGGTATAAATGTCAGGACATTCATGAACAAGTGATATGATTGAAGCTTTAAGGACTTTCTTAAAAAGAAATAAGGTAGAGCTGGGAGAAATAAAGCTTTACTTTGAAAAGTGTGCAGATGATATCGACAGGACCAACATATACATGCTCAGAAAGACATGTATGTGGACTTCTATCGTTTATGTCTGCATGCTTTTTTTGGCGATGCTGATAATCCCAAGGTTTAAGTTCACCATAGGCCATATGCTGCTTATTCCGCTTCTGGTGGTTTATTTTGTGATCAATATTCACACAAGGAAGCAGGCTAAGCTTAAGTCAGCCACTGTTAATGCACTGTGTCTGATGTTTTTCTTCTGCCTGTGCATATGCTTTATCCTCATGGAGATCAACGAGGAAACTGTGCATCCCAGCAGGTGGCTTCCACTGATGATGATGGTATATCCTGCTCTGTATATAGAGAGGCATTACAAGTACGGAGTGCAGGAGAGCATCATGCTTGTGATCTACTGTATCATGACCTTCCCGTTTAAGGATCCGCCTGCATTTTTCAGGGATGTTTATACTTTCCTTGCTGCTTACGTTCTTTCTATGATCATTGCCAGAGAGATTCTTGGCGTGCGCAGCAAAGAGGGACTTGCCATGGCAGAGCTCAAAAGGTTCAGCACCATGGACAAGCTCACAAATGTGCTTAACAAGGGTGCATTCCTGGCTGAGGTGGAGAGCTACTTAAAGCACAGAGAAGAGGATACAAGCTGTGCTATGTGTGTTATCGATGTTGATGATTTCAAGAACGTTAATGATAACCTCGGACACAACACCGGTGACGAACTTCTTGAACACATAGGAGAACTTCTTATTGAGAATTTCAGACCTTCGGATATAATAGGAAGGTACGGTGGTGATGAATTCGTGGTATTCATGCCTAATATGAGAGAGCCTGCGCTGGTTGAATTTCGCTGCAAAGCAGTGCAGATGATGCTTCATGACTTCAGCATAGGCAATTCAGAACCCTTCTCCCTCAGTATCGGTGTTGTCGTGGACAGAGGAGTCCATAGCCAGGAAGAGTTATTCAGGATGGCTGACGATGCTCTGTACAAATCAAAAATAGCAGGCAAGAACCGCTGCAGCGCATGGATTACCGGTAAAGACGAAAACCTCAGCGCTCCCGGAATGGTCTTCCTGTCCGTTTTTGATGAAAAGAAGGCGGAGAACCTGATAAGGGAAGAGTCTGAGAACTTCGAGATCCTTATTGCGCGTACTGATGATGAAGCTATTGGCTTCCTTAGCCAGTATCACAAAGACATCAGGATTGTTGTGGTAGAAGTTGCTAACGAAGAAAAGGATGGCGCTCTTGTTGTTAAGTATATGAAGCAGAGAGGAAGCTTTGGTACAATTCCGATTCTTGCTGTTACCAGATCACAGGCCGGAACAATGCTGGCTAAAGAGCTTGGCGCAGATGCGATCCTTACTACAGATACGCCTGAAGAAGAATTTAAGAGTACTATAAAAGAACTGATTTCCAGAGAGGAAAAAATAAATGCTTAAAACACTGTTATCCCAGGTGAAGCAGTACAAACTTGCTTCCATACTGACTCCTGCCTTTATGATAGGAGAGGTAATATGCGAGATGGTTATTCCTATCCTTATGGCTAGGATAGTTGATATAGGTATCTACGGAAACAATATGAGCTATATTTTCAGGACTGGAGGAGTGATGTTCATCATCGCCATCCTTGGCCTGGTAGCCGGTCTTCTGGGGGCATACTACGGCTCTATGGCATCCACTGGTTTTGCCAAGAACCTCAGAAAGGCCATGTTTGATAATATTCAGACCTTCTCTTTTTCCAACATAGACAAATTCTCAACATCCGGTCTTGTAACAAGGCTGACAACGGATGTTACAAACATACAGAACGCCTACATGGTTACCCTGAGAATGGCTATGAGAGCTCCGGCTTCCATGATCGTTGCGCTTATCATGAGCATTCTGATCAGTCCCAAGCTTGCAAGCATCTATTTGGTGGCTGTTTTTGTTTTGGGATTTATAGTGCTGTTTATCATGAAAAGAGCTACCGTCTATTTCAAGCAGGTTTTCGAGAAATATGATGCTCTCAATGAGAGCGTTCAGGAAAATGTGTCAGCCATCAGAGTTGTAAAGGCCTACGTCAGAGAGGACTATGAGAACGACAAGTTTAAAAAGGCCGCGCTCAATATCTACAACATGTTCATAAAGGCAGAGAACAACGTGGTTGTCATGGGACCCATCATGACAGGAACAGTCTACACCTGCATCCTTCTCATGAGCTGGTTTGGCGCCCACCTGATAGTTGGTGGAGAGCTCTCAACCGGTAATCTCATGAGCCTTCTTACATACTGCATGAACATCCTTATGAGCCTTATGATGCTGGCTCTTATCTTTGTAATGATGACCATGGCAGAAGCCAGTGGAAAGCGTATCGCAGAGGTTATTGAAGAGAAAGCTGATCTCACCAATCCCGAGAATCCCGTGATGGAAGTTGCGGACGGAAGCATCTCTTTTGACCATGTTAACTTCTCCTACAACAAGGAGTCTGATGAGCCTGTGTTAAAAGACATCTCGCTGGATATAAAGTCTGGTGAGACAATAGGTATCATCGGAGGAACGGGCTCTGCAAAGTCTTCACTCATCAATCTGATCAGCAGACTTTACGATGTCACGGAAGGTTCTGTTAAGGTTGGCGGCGTAGACGTAAGAGACTACGACATGGAGGTTTTGAGAGACCAGGTTTCTGTTGTGCTTCAAAAGAACGTCCTCTTCTCGGGAACAATCCTTGACAACCTTCGCTGGGGCGATAAAAATGCCACAGCAGAGGAGTGCAAAAAGGCCTGTGAGATGGCCTGCGCCGACGAGTTCATCGAGAAGATGGCTGATGGTTACAACACACTCATAGAACAGGGCGGAACCAATGTCTCAGGCGGACAGAGGCAGAGACTGTGTATCGCCAGGGCGCTTCTTAAAAAGCCAAAGATCCTTATTCTGGATGATTCCACCAGCGCTGTAGATACTGCTACGGATGCCAAGATCAGAAAGGCTTTTGCCGAGGCTATTCCCGGAACCACCAAGCTGATCATTGCACAGCGAATCAGCTCCGTTCAGGAGTGCAATCGTATCATAGTTATGGATGATGGAAGAGTAAATGGTTTTGCAAGTCATGATGAGCTTCTTAATACCAACGAGATTTACAGAGAGGTTTATGAATCACAGACCGGAGTCAGCGGTGATGCAGACTTCGATGCACCCAGTGCTTCATGATCACGGAGGGATAAAATGGCAGAGAATAAACAGATCAAAGCAGGCCCCGGCGGCGGAGCAAGACGCGGGATGCCAAGGCCTAAAATAGAGAATCCCGGACTCCTGTTCAAGAGGCTCATGGGATATGTATTTAAGTTCTATCCGATACAGATGTTTACTGTGGTGGTATGTATAGGTCTTACGGTATTTTCATCGGTGCAGGGAACTCTTTTTACAAGAACCCTTATCGATTCGTACATCCAGCCAATGGTAGATTCGGGAAATGCAGATTATGGCCCGCTGCTTGCAGCAATGGCGAGGGTGGCATGCTTCTATGCCCTTGGCGTATTATCAGCGTTTGTTCAGGCCAAGGTTATGGTCTACATCAACCAGGGGACACTTCGAAGACTCAGGGAAGAGCTCTTTGAACACATGGAGAGCCTGCCTATCAAGTATTTCGATACCCACGCCCACGGCGATATCATGTCGATATACACCAACGACATTGATACATTGAGACAGATGATCAGCCAGAGTATACCTCAGCTCCTTAGCAGTGCAGTTACCATTGTTTCGGTGCTGGTATCCATGATCATCCTCAGTGTTCCGCTTACTGCAGTTACACTTTTCATGGTGGCGGTTATGCTGTTCTGTTCCGCCAAGGCTACAGCATCTTCAGGTAAGAACTTCGTGGCTCAGCAGAAGAATATCGGTGAGCTCAACGGATTTATCGAGGAGATGATGACAGGCCAGAAGGTGGTAAAGGTTTTTAACCACGAAAAAGAGGCTATTGAGAAATTTGATGACCTCAACGAAAAGCTGTGCGAGAGCGCGTTTAAGGCTAATGCTTACTCAGGCGCACTGGGACCTATAAATGCTCAGCTGGGCAATACCAGCTACGTGCTCTGTGCCATGGTAGGTGCGGCTATAGCTCTTTCAAATAATGTTGCTACCGGATTTACCGTTGGTATGCTGGCAAGCTTCCTGACATTTAATAAGAGCTTTTCAATGCCCATCAATCAGGTCAGCATGCAGTTCAATTCAATCATTATGGCGCTGGCAGGAGCAGAGCGTATCTTCAAGCTTCTGGATGAGCCGGGCGAGACAGATGATGGCTACGTTATGCTGGTTAATTCTGAGAAGAAGGACGGACAGATCGTCGAGGCAGATCATCACACAGGTCACTGGGCATGGAAGCATTATCACAAAGCTGATGATACAACCACCTATCAGCCCATGCAGGGTGATGTTACATTTAATGACGTAGACTTTGGTTATACTGATGATAAGATGGTTCTTCATAATATCGTGCTTCACGCGCAGCCCGGTCAGAAGATCGCCTTTGTAGGTTCTACAGGAGCGGGTAAGACCACCATAACCAACCTGATCAACAGATTCTATGACATTCAGGATGGTAAGATCAGATACGACAACATCAATATTAACAAGATCAAAAAGGCAGACCTTAGAAGGTCACTTGGAATAGTTCTTCAGGATACACATCTCTTTACCGGAACCGTTATGGAGAACATCAGGTATGGCAAACTTGATGCCACTGATGATGAAGTAAAGGCAGCAGCCAAGCTGGCCAACGCCCACAGCTTTATTAAGAGACTTCCAGACGGCTACAACACAATGCTCACCGGAGACGGAGCAAATCTATCTCAGGGTCAGAGACAGCTCCTTGCTATCGCCAGAGCTGCTATTGCAGATCCTCCGGTGCTTATTCTGGACGAGGCTACATCCTCTATCGATACCAGAACAGAGAAGATCGTTCAGGATGGAATGGACAAGCTCATGAGCGGCAGGACCACCTTCGTCATTGCCCACAGACTGTCCACTGTAAGAAATTCCGACTGCATCATTGTTCTTGAGCATGGAAGAATAATTGAACAGGGAACCCATGACGAGCTCATTGCCAGGAAGCAGAAGTACTATCAGCTGTACACCGGCATGAAATCAGAGCCCGCCTGATATATTGCGAGGAAGAAATGGCTCATTTACCTGATTATATCAGCTGGCGCGGCGATATTTCTTTTACCGAGCGCGGGTTTAAAATAGAAGATAACCTTGTTCTCTCAGAGCTGGTTTATATTGATTATAAGCCGGTGATGGAGGGCGGGGTTTCTTTTGCGTTAAAAGAGGTGATCCCCAAGCTTGATGAGATTAATGCTCTTAAGAATAACAGGGCAGGCTCCGGAAAAGAGGACGAGGAGTTTGCCAGGATGTGCGCCAGGTCAAAGAGGTTTGGCGAGGTGGTGCTCTCTGATTTTCAGGATATTTATGATGCCAGCGACAAACAGTTTGCAGCAGTTACGTATACCCTTGATGATGGTACGACAGTCATAGGGTTTCGAGGTACGGATTCCACCATAATCGGCTGGAAGGAAGATTTCATGATCAGCTACACCAACGTGCCCTCCCAGGATCTTGCGCTGGAATATGCCAAAAAGCATGTTGATGAGGCTAAGGGTAAGGTGATCATTCTCGGACATTCTAAAGGAGCACATCTGGCTCTTTTTGCAGCTGCGCATCTTGATGATGAGGAAAAGACAAAGCTGGAGAGGGTCTACATAAACGACGGCCCCGGATTTTGCTCTGATATTCTGGACAAGAGCCTTATATACAGCATCCTCAGTAAGATTACCAAGATCACTCCCGAGTATTCTATTATAGGAAGGATCTTTGAGCCTCCGGCAGGAGAGAGTATTATCGTCAGAAGCTCAGCCAGTGCCATGATCCAGCACAGTATGCAGACCTGGATGCTGGAAGCTGACGGACTGGTAAGGTGTAACGATCATGCTCCTGAGAGCCATCTGATCACTGACCTGATCGACAGGTTTGTGGAAGGCATGGATCTGGGTGCCAGGGAGAATTTCATTGATACTCTGTTTGACTCCATGACAGAGACAGGAGTCAGTACGATAAAAGAGTTCGCGGCGCTGGGGCCTGCTGCCTTTGAGAATCTTCTTATGAAGATGGCCGGTAATGACGCCTTAAACCTCAAAAACAAGGCTAAAAAGATAAAGCAGGAGGATGATGACTCCAAGGGACTTTTTGTCAGAATATGGGGTCTTATCAACAGAAAACAGCTGGTGAGAATAGGGCTTACGCTTGTGCTTAGTGTGCTTTGCTTTGCGTTCCCTGATTTTGCGATGGAATCGGTGGTGTTTTTGGGCCTTGTGATCCTGTGTGTTTATGAGCTGATACTGACAATTAAGCACCTCAGGGATTCGGGACTGGAGTTTCGAAAGGAAAGGCCCAGGGTTATGCTGTGCATAGTTCTTTTCGTTATAACCTCTGCGGTTCTGGTTAAGGACGGGGCACTTTTTGTGGTATCCAGTATGATCATCGGTGTTGTGCTGCTGTCACTGGCATATCAGAATGTCATCAACTTCAGGATAAATAACACCAAGGTTTTTGAGAGATTCAGGTACTCATTTGAAGGTATTGTCTGCCTTATCCTTGGCGGTTATATACTTATGATTCCTGAAATCGCAAACAGCTGGTACATGTTATCCTGCGGGACACTGCTTCTTATTGATGCGATATTTGAAGTTCTGGAGATGATAAGAGACTGGGGCTTTGCGAAAAAATAGAAGAGATAAATGAATAAAGACAGGCATGAAAAGAGGAGCTGCAGCAATAAGTTGCAGCTCCTTCGTTATGACATATTATATGAAGCTAAGGGATTTATCCGATAGCTTTTTTAACAGCCTCAAGAACACGGTCAGCCTGGAAGGGCTTAACGATGAAGTCCTTGGCACCAGCCTGAATAGACTCGATAACCATTGCCTGCTGTCCCATAGCAGAACACATAATGCAAACCGCATTAGGATCTGCAGCCTTGATTCCCTTCAAGGCTCCGATACCATCAAGCTCAGGCATTGTGATATCAAGAGTTACAAGGTCGGGTTTCAACTCATTATACTTCTCGATTGCGACTTTTCCGTTCTCAGCTTCTCCGGCAATCTCATATCCGTTCTTAGAAAGGATATCCTTAAGCATCATGCGCATGAAAGCGGCATCATCTGTAATGAGTATTCTTTTTCCCATGTTGAACCTCCAATAAGTATTTTTAGTTGCTGATGAATTTAAAGCAATTCATAATCCTTAAAATTATCATTTGGTACATAATCTATTGTACCACGGAATTTGTTTCGTGCGCGTAAAATCGTGATGCAAATAATAAAAATTTGATAAAGTGTCTGAGAAAATTGTTTGAAAATCTCACTCATTATTTCATTACCGGGAGAGTCGTGTTATACTCGAAATCTTGGTGATTCACGATTTGCCACTGAATTATCCCGTTATTATTGTCGGAATTGAGCGAGTTGTTTACGCTTTTGCTCATTATCGCAATATCAAGAGATTGATTATCGGTGAGCGGTATACTTTCCTTTATTATACCATCCATCTCGCCGGTTTCATAGCCTGAACTTACAGCTGCTACAAAAGCATTTCCCTTGTGGCAGGCCTCGTAGTAGAGCTTCTGTCTCTGGGCCAGATTGTTGCTGAGATTGTAGTCAGCCTTGGAATTAACCAGTGTAAGTGTGGCAAAAGAGATTATGCTGAGCACCGTAAATATAAGAAGAATGGAGGCGCTTCCCACGTGGGAGCCCTGAGCATGATTATTCATATCAGCCAACCTCCTTTCCTATATAAGTATCAACGTTGTTCTTAAGGATAACTCTCTCATCGCCTTCCGGAATTTCTGAGAGCACTTCTTCGGCACCACGCAGGTCAAGAACAGCGATCACGCCAACTGATGCCTTGCCCTCAAGGGTAACGTTGTAATCTGTGACGTCGGAGTACACATCGCTTGCATTCTCAGTGGAAGTTGTCATTATGGCTTCATAGGATGCTTCTGAGAGATCATCATTTGTAAGCTCCCAATCCTCATTGAAAAACAGAACTATGGAGCCGTCTCTCTGAGACTGATCAGCAGGATCATAGGTCACATATCCATTGGGATAGAGCTCTGCTATGGCGCTCAGATCCCCCTTATTTCCAACAAAGGTCTCTGACAGGTTCTGGGACCATATGATGGCATATGAGAGATTCTCAGTGGAATCAGCCATTATATGGGCAGAGGCAAAAAGCCTTACACAGACCGCTGCTGCAAGGGAGAAAAACATGATAGCCACTATTAGTTCCATCAGGAACAGACTCATTTTTGAGCTACTTCTCTGATTCATCAGTTACCTTTTGTGCTCCTTACGGCGATATACAGGTTTTCCTCGGTACCATCAGTCAGTGTGATGGTGATGCCGAGAATGTTATCTGTTACTTCTTCAATATCCAGTGAACCTATCTCCATGATCTGCTGTCCGGACAGCGGGTAAAAGACATCCAGGTCAGCCCTGGCATCCAGCTCCATGAGGTGTCCGTCGTAGTCATAAATATAGGTGTTGAACTTCTGATCATTGATATCACGGCTAAGGACAAGGGCATTCTCTCCAAAAATCTGTTTGGTAAAGACCTGTCCGTCAAGATCAGCCTGTCTTATCTTTTCGGTGATATATGCGCTGGCAATCCTGTGGGCGTTGTTATCTGCCATGGCGGAAACATTCTTTTTATAGATGCTGGCTCCGATGGCTATAACAGAGAGAGCTGACAGAACAAACAGAAGCATCAGGCATATGACAAAAACCGAATCGATTATGTGTTTGTTATTCTTTCGTTCATCCATAGCTCTTTTACCTCATAATAACCGTGTAATCCGGGTAGAGATTGGCGGCAATGGGCTGATAGTCCACAAAGAAGACGTCCTTGTCGTAGGTCAGTCCGTAGTGATCTTCCATGTATTCAAGGCTTGGAGGGTACATTCCTTCGATGGCGTAACACTGCACGATATCCCTTGCTATGGCATTCTCCAGGGATTCCTGCTGTTTCTGGATCGTGCTTTTTCCTGAGTATTCCACAGCCATCACAAAAAGCATTATTATCAGAACGAAAATGGCAACAGTAATAACCCTGTAGATCACAGGGGATATGGTGAATATTTTCTTTTTAGTATCGAACCTGTTTGCCATGGTGATTCCTCTTTATCCTATGGATGACATGATGCCCATAAGTGGCAGGATTACTGAAAGCAGGATCATTCCTACGATAACGGAAAGGATGATTACCAGCGTGGGCTCAAGGATGGAGATAAGGGAGTAAATTCGCCTTTCTGTGTCTTTTTCAATTCGCGCTGATACCTGTTTCATTGCTTCATCCATGGAGCCTGACTTAAAGCCCACGGAGATCATCTGTGCATAGAAGGATGTGAATATGCTTGTCTTTTCCAGTGCTTCTGGGAAGCTGTCGCCGTCCAGAAGAAGCTCTTTACACTGGTCGATCTTGTTCTTCATCTCTTCGTCGGAGGTGAGCTTTTTTACCAGAGAAAGACCTTCATAGGTATCCATTCCGCTGGAAAGAGTAAGGACCATACCGCTGGCAAAGCGCTCGAGCTCGATGTCCTGCATGAGCTTCCTGGTGGGGCCGAATACCCGGATGAGCTTTCTTAAATTGGTTCTTCCGCTGCTGGTGCCGGTGAAGTAAATAAACAAAACTGCGATGATAACTAAAATGAAGACGAGCACGATGGAGTAGCGGTTGAGGGCATTACCCAGGGACAAAAGAGACTGTGCAAAGCCGCTCATGCTGGTTCCAAGCTGGGCAAAGACCTGTTCGAAGATGGGCAGCACCTTGGTTATGAGCACCAGAACAACGATAAGCATCATGAATACCATGATAAGAGGATAGCTGACGGCGCTCTTGATGTTGGATTCGATGGCCTCCTCGCGGTCGTAGTAATCCGCAAGGGATTCCATAACGGTGTCCATGTTTCCGGATTCCTCACCGATGGTGACCATGTGGATCACGTAGTCGGGAAAGACTTCGCTCATGGTGAGGGCCACGTGGAATTTTTCGCCGCTGTGAAGTACCTGGCTTATGGCCTGATATACCTTTTTGGCTGAATTGTCATGGCAGTCCTGCTCCAGAAGATCAATGCCGTCTGCGGGAGCAATGCCGGCTTTTAGCAGCAGGGACATCTGTCTGCAAAAACTCGATATCTCATTACTTTTTAGTTTGCCCAGTTTAGGTGTTTTGCTCATGGTGCCTCCATTATGAACTGATCATCAATAGATATATTTTACGGAATAGTTTGAACCGTCTCCTATGAAGTCGCGCAGGGAGTCTTCTTTATCCATGTTGGATGCAAAGGTGGGATCCATCAGGGACCACTCGGTGCCGTCAAATTCGATAATGCCGTTTACCCAGCCCACGTCCTCAATGTAGGTGGAGAGCCATGCGTGGTAGGCGGTTCCGGCGTATCCGATCTCCATTCTGGTGGGGATTCGCTGGCTCCTTAGCATGGTGGTCATGAGGGCGGCATAGTCAAGACAGATTCCTGTCCTGGTATCCAGAACCTCGTCAACGTCGGGGAGGTAGCCGCTCTGTACGGTCTCGGCTTCCTCGTGGTCGTAGACAATGTTTTTGATAATATAATTGAAGACTTCTGATACTACTTCCAAATCAGAGTTACAAACGTAGGCCAGGTATTCACCCTTTTCGACGGCCTTGTTGGCACTGCTGAAATTTACATACTGGTTTGGATAAAGGAACGGCGTAAACTGGTCGGTAAGGTCAACCTGTATCTCCTGGGTGAAGGCCTGGGAGTACCTTGTTCCTTCAATGTTTTCGAAAACATTTACCATGTAGGCGCCGTTGCCGGACTGCAGTGGAAAGACTTCTTCTGTTGGTGTTGTGGATAGATTGTAGGTGTAAGTGGTCTCGTTGGGACCGGTGATCTGAAGCTTGACCTTTTGCGACTGGCCAAGATAGGTGACAACAACGTAGCCTTCGGAGATGTTTGATGCGTCAACTTTGGCATATTCGTTCTCGTAGACTACTTCGCCGGGTGCTTTTGGCACAAGACAAACAGGGGTATTGTCACGGCTTCCCTTGACCCTTGGCTTCTCGGGTTCTTCCTCTATGCTCTGGGCAGTGGCAGCTGCAGATTTGGTTGTATTATCCGCAGGGGCATCTGCGCCGGAGCAGCCAACGAGGGATGTGACAATTCCCAGTATTAAGATTAAAGATAACGGTAATGAACTTTTTCTTTTTGTCCAGTCAACCATAGATTATGAAAGTGTCTGAGGCATCTCGCGGATTTTCTGGTAGCCCAGTGAAATGAGTTCGGATATCTTTTCCTTGTGCTCGTCCTGGTTCAGGACTCTTGAGTATGTGAGCTCAATGGGAGCACCTACATTCATTTCGTTGTAACCGTTGATCCTCTTGCTGAGGTCTAAAAGAAACATATCGGCAACAGTGCTGTCGCAGTTCTCGATGAGAATGATAAATTCATTTCCGCCGTTTCTTCCGACATAGCCGTATCTCTCGCTGACGTCCTCTAAGATGGCGCAAAACTCGGAGATCAGCCAGTTGCCGTTGTCGTGGCCTGTGGCTGAGTTGATGGAATCCAGGTTCCCGATCTTCATAAGCATGAAGCCGGCATTTGGCAGACGCTCAGGATTGTTGAAACTCTCGATGAGAAGATCGCAGCTGTACCTGTTGGGGAGACCTGTAAGGTGATCGAGGTAAGCAAGCTTATTCAGGCGCCTTCCGATGGAGGCAGTCTGAGTCAGTATATGGAAATCAATTACGATGGAGATTGCAAAGAGAATAAGGCAAACGCCTACTCCGATAAAGAATGCAGGAGTTGAGGCGGAAGAGATCTGGTGAAAGATCTCTTTGTCCTTATGAAACAGGATGGTCAGGATAATGGCCAGGATTCCCAGCAGTACAAGGGAAAAGACCTTGTAGATATAGATTGAGTTGTAGACGTTGGCACGTTTACTGGTGTCGTAGAAATCTGGTTTCATTCCTGCCCTGTTCCTCCGTGACATTTATAAAAATGTGCGAGAAAACCCCTTCCGATGAAGTCGGTGTGGGATGAATTGCACTTTACACGAACAATTGTTCGTGTTAAAATAACTTAATCGGAACCTTGAAAACTGTATATATGGGGTTGTGCCATGAATCTAACAAACAAAGAACCTATGGCACATAAAATATACAAGGTGTTAGTTCCCAAGCGCCACAAGCGCACTAAACAACATTTCAAGTATGCCGAAGGGTTTTGCCCAACGGAGTAGAGGCACAGTGAACGTGCCTTACTATATCACTTAGATATTGTAGAAACCATTTCCGATGTTATCGGTGAAGGTAGTTCATTATTATATTTTACTATATTTTTTGTACGTAATAAAGTTTAAAAGGAACAGGACAATTATATTTGTTTTGTTATAGTTTGTGCGGGATGGGAGTGCGGGCGGCGTAGGTGTAGTACTCGGAAAAACCGGCGTCCAGGGCGATGAGGCGGAGTTTGTCGAAGCCGCAGGCGATACGGGCCGGGGCATGGGCGTCGGAGCCGAAGGTGATGATGCGGCCGCCCAGCTCGCGGTAGCGCTTTAGAACTTCGGGACAGGGATTGGGCGGAAGGGTGTCACTGTGAGCCAGGACTTTGGAGTTTACATCAAGACCCTTGTCGTTTTTGATCAGGTGCATAAGGATAGCATCAATCTGGTCGGCAAAGCGCTCATAGCTGTATGTGGTATCGCCCTTTGGAACGTAGCGGGAGATGTAGTCCAGGTGTCCCAGTACGTCGTAATTGGTAAAGAGCTTAAGGTTCTCCAGAGTCTGCTCAAAAAATCTTTTGAAGATGTTTTCGACTGTGTCCGGTGCCCAGAAATCAGGGTAGTAGGGATCTCTTTTATCGACAAGGTGCTGGGAGGCGATGATGAAATCAAAGGGACTGCTGTCTGCGGCTGCCTGGTTCTCTTTTGCCACCTGTGACTGCATACCTATCTCAATGCCGTAGCGTATGGTGATCCTGTCACGGTATTCCACGCGTAGGGCGGTCAGCTCTTTATTATAAGAAGATATATCAAGCTCAAAGGCATCAGGTGGGAGGTCAGGAGGCTCAGGGTAGTCCAGGTCCAGGTGCTCGGTGAAGCAGATCTCGGTAAGACCTTTTTCTATTGCACTTTCTATCATATCCTTCATGGGAGCTTTGCAGTCCCCTGAGTGGTGTGAATGCATATGAAAATCCGAATGAATTGGCATGGAATTCTCCTTCTGAATCATCAAAAATATGTAGGAAATACGTATTGCTTCGTAAAATGATTTACATCTTATGATTTTACTGAAAATTAATAAGTTTATCCACCATATTTTTGGAAAACTTACTTGATTTATAAGGAAAAGTCTATTAGAATTGAGGTTGCTGATAAATTATTATCAATTTAGATTGATATAGGAACAGCAACCTATTTATTAAATTCATTTTAGGAGGAACTTAAAATGGCAGTAAAAGTAGCAATCAATGGTTTTGGCCGTATTGGTCGTCTTGCATTCAGACAGATGTTTGGTGC
>JAEEGH010001763.1_pt1 | contig 60813 bp, 45 predicted proteins | sample 9134181 | NCBI WGS metagenome assembly JAEEGH01 (sample SAMN16246544, study PRJNA631951) | gut metagenome | biome: gut microbiome; feature: rumen; material: DP-attached | host: Bos | place: Iran: Karaj | collected 2018-10
CGCCCTGCAGCTGGCCGGGCTTGTCGGGCAGAAGTACCGATACGGTAAATATCCTGTTACGGAAGATGAGACCCTGCTGGACAACACTGCTCATCGTTATCACGTCCATGTTACCGCCGGAAAGTATTGCCACTATCTTCTTTCCTTTGGCATCGAGCTGCTTTAACGCTGCCACTGTAAGCAGACCGGAATTCTCCACTATCATCTTGTGGTTCTCAACCATGTCAAGGAAAGCAACGATGAGCTCGTCATCACCCACTGTAATGATATCGTCCAGATTCTTCTGAAGATAAGGGAAGATCTTCTCTCCCGGTGTCTTCACCGCGGTACCATCCGCGATAGTGCTGACAGTGGGAAGGGTCTCAACCTTGCCTGCCTTCAGAGATGCCTTAAGGCATGCAGCTCCCTGAGGCTCAACACCTATAACCTTTATCTTTGGATTGATGAGCTTTGCCAAAGTGGAGACACCTGTAGCCAGTCCGCCGCCTCCAACGGGAACCAGAATGTAATCCACCAGTGGAAGCTCCTTTATGATCTCCATGGCAATGGTTCCCTGACCTGTTGCCACATCAAGGTCATCAAAGGGATGCACCAGTGTGTAACCGTGTTCCTTGGCCAGCTCCAGTGCCTTCTCGTAAGCCTCGTCATATACATTTCCGTAGAGGACAACCTCGGCTCCGAGAGCCTTGGTCCTGTTGACCTTAATTAGAGGGGTTGAAGTCGGCATGCAGATAACTGCCTTAACTCCGTACTGCTTGGCAGCGTAAGCCACGCCCTGAGCATGGTTGCCGGCAGAGGCTGTGATAAGTCCCTTGCTGCGCTCTTCGTCAGTCAGGGTGGTGATCTTGTAATAAGCACCTCTTACCTTGTAAGCGCCTGTTCTCTGCAGATTCTCAGGTTTAAGATATACCTTGCCTCCTGTGAGATTGCTCCAGTAATCGCTGTAAATAAGCTTTGTCTCAAGGGTTACCTTTTTAACATCTTCATATGCTTCTTCAAATTTGTCTAATGTCATTTTGTTGTTATCAGCCATTACTGTTCTCCTGTTCCTCAGTGTTATCTGTTTCTGACGATGTATCTGCGTCCCCTTCCTCTTCATCTTTCTGAACATCAAAGAGAGCATCTACAAATTCATCGGAATTAAATCTTTCAAGGTCATCTATTCCCTCGCCAACACCCACATATTTAACGGGGATGTTAAGCTCAGATACTATAGCTACGGCGATTCCGCCCTTAGCCGTTCCGTCAAGTTTGGTCAGAACAATACCTGTAAGGTCAGCTGCTGAACCGAATTCTCTCGCCTGGTTGATGGCATTCTGTCCTGTTGTTCCGTCAAGTACAATAAAGTTCTCTCTCCAGATACCGGGAAGCTCTTTATCGATGATTCTGTTCATTTTAGCAAGCTCTTCCATAAGATTCTTCTTATTGTGAAGTCTGCCCGCAGTATCAACTATGAGAATATCGCAGTTTCTGGCCTTAAATGCAGATGTTGCATCGTAAATAACACTGGCAGGATCTCCTCCCTCTCTTCCTGTGATGATGGGAGTCTGAGCTCTTTCAGCCCAGGCCACAAGCTGCTCTGTAGCTGCCGCCCTATAGGTATCAGCAGCTGCAATAATGACCTTTTTGCCTTTATTTCTATAGATAGAAGCAAGCTTACCTACTGTAGTTGTTTTACCAACACCGTTTACACCAATTATGAAAATAACGGTCTTCTTGTCTTCAAAGGCATAATCATCGCCATCAGTTCTCATCTGTTCGCGAATGTTCTCGATCAGAAGTTCCTTGCATGCAGCGCGGTGGATTATTCCTTTTTCCTTAACCTGAGCCCTCAATTTATCAATGATAATGCTGGTGGCATTAACACCAATATCAGCCATGATGAGGATTTCCTCAAGTTCTTCATAGAACTCCTCATCAACGAAGGCATCATCGTAAAAGACAGTGTCCATTCCCCAGAGGAATTTGTCCCTGGTCTTGGCAAGTCCTATCTGCAGTTTCTTAAAAAAGCCATTTGCCATTAGTTCGTGAGCTCCTTATCAATAAGGTTGACGCTGACAAGGGTTGATACACCCTTCTCCTGCATGGTTATACCGTAAAGTCTGTCTGCACTTTCCATTGTACCTCTACGGTGTGTAATAACTATGAACTGTGTGCTTGCAAGCTTATGTAAGTATCTCGCAAAGCGCACTACATTGTTCTCATCAAGAGCCGCCTCGATCTCGTCAAGAAGACAGAAAGGCGATGGTTTGAGGTTCTGGATCGCAAAAAGAAGCGCAATGGCTGTAAGAGCCTTTTCTCCACCGGACATCTGCATCATGTTTACCAGCTTCTTTCCGGGCGGCTGTGCATTGATCCTGATTCCCGCCTCAAGAACATCCTCATCCTCAGCAAGCTCCAGTGCGCCCTTTCCGCCGCCAAACATCTCTTTGAACACCTTATCGAACTCCTTGTTTATGAGGTCAAACTGTTCGATGAACTGCTTGCGCATGGACTCATCCAGATCCTTGATGATGTCTTTGAGCTGCATCTCTGCCTCAATAAGATCATCATGCTGAGTCTTCATAAATGTATATCTCTCCATGAGATTCTTGTAATCCTCAATGGCGTTGACGTTAACATCGCCAAGTTTTCTGATGGAATCCTTGAGAGATGCGGTCTCTCTTCTCATCGCAGGGATATCAGTCATTTCTTCGTCTCTCATATCCGCTGCATCTGCGAGAGTTATTTCATACTCATTCCACATGTAGTTGATCTGAGCCTCGATTGCTTCCTGGCACTTCTCCTTCTTGTTGGAGAGCCTGATTACCTCTTTCTCAAGATCACTCATCTGTCTGTTGAGTTCCTCAGTCCTTCCAAAGAATTCCTTCTGGGAAAGAGACAGATCATTCTTGGCCTGCTTCTTCTCTTCCAGTTCCTTGGTGGCATCGGTCTGAACATCTGTGGAAGCTTCGATTGTAAGCTTGATCTCCTCAATGTCCTTCTTGCTCTGTTCAAGGGTCAAAGTATTATTCTTAATTGTCTCAACGATCTCCTCGAGGGCTTTCTCCTCACTCTCAATCTCGTCATTTATTCTGTCAAGGTTCTGCTGCTGGAATTCCTGCTTCTGGACGATCTTCTCGTATTCGATGTCCCACTTTGCAACATTCTCGTTGCCTTCTTCCTCGTCGTTGTGGAGTGCTTCGAGCTTGCCCTGGTAAGACTCAACCTTCTGAGAACACTCTTTTTCCAGTTCTTCTGACTGTTTCAGCTGCAAAAGAGCTTCTTCCTTAGCCTGAGCTATTTCAGCCAGCTTTCCTTCGATCTCTGCGTTCTCAGTCTTAAGATCCGAGTATGAGCCCTTCTGCTCTTCCTGCTTCTTCTCCTCGTTTTCAACGTTGATCCTTGCAGTATTCTGGGCAATGAACTTGTCCTGAAGGCTGGTGCGAAGCTGCTCAGCCAGGGATCTCAGTTCATTACGCTTAGTCTTGAGGTCCTCTATTTTCTTCTGGGTATCTTCAACCTTGGCCTTGTATTTCTTAACATTGTTTTCAAGCTCTTCCATCTCACGTCTACGTCCAAGGAGATTGGAATTATTCTTGAAAGCACCACCACTGATAGCTCCGCCGGGTACTAGAAGCTCACCCTCCAGGGTTACCATTCTGATAGTGTAATTATATTTACGGGCAATCTTAACAGCGTTGTCAATATGGTCAACGGCCACAATCCTGCCCAGCATTGCCTTTGCCACCTTTTTGTACTTGGGATCGGTGTGAACAAGTTCATCTGCCATTCCCAGTACGCCTGGCTCATCAAGTGCTTCCTTGGCTTTGAGTTCCTGAGGATTATCAAGGGCTGTAAGAGGAAGGAAGGTTGCTCTTCCTGCCTTGGACTGCTTGAGGTAAGCGATCATCTCTTTTGCAGTCTCTTCGTTGTCTGTTACGATATTCTGAATGTTACCGCCAAGGGCAACCTCAATAGCTGTCTCGTATTTGGGCTCAGTCTTGATAATATCCGCAACAACACCGATGATTCCCTTGGTGTCATCCTTGCGCTCCATTACCTTCTTGACACTGCCGCCATAGCCTTCATATCTCTCAGTGATGTTGGCAAGGGCTTCGAGCCTTGATTTCTCCTGCTGATAAAGCTCCTGAGTCTTTCTAAGCTCATTGTCCTTGAGGGTCATCTTCTCGCGGATACTGAGAACTTCTGCCTCGGTGGCCTTCTGCTTTTTATTCATCTCAGAGATCTCAGCTGTTATGCTGTCGAACTCATCACGAAGCTGCTTTAAGGTCTCTTCCTGCCTGGACTCATCAGATTGGGCTCTTACAAGCTTACTGGTGAGCTCTGCCTTTCTGATGTTCACCTGCTCCTTCATGGTATCCAGGGAACTGAGCTTGGACTTGATGTTTGCTCTGCTTCCAAGGGTCTCGATGATGGTGCTCTTGCATTCCTCAATCTCGTTATTTATATTCTCTATCTGAACAAGAGTTGCATCCAGAATCTTACGTGCTTTGTTTCTGTCTGTTAAAAGACTCTCTGCCTCTTTGTCGATTGTTTCCTTTTCCTCAAGATACTTGTCTCTCTCAGCGTATCTTGCATCCAGCTTTTCACGCTCGTCTTTTTCTCTCTTTTTGAAGTGGGCATCGTTATCAGAGGCAGATTTGATCTTCTCGTTGAGAATACCAATCTGTCCCTCGAGTTTCTCCCTCTTTACTGAGGAATCTGTGATCCTTGATAATGCCTCTTCAATCTCTTTATCTATTTCTTCCAGCTGTTTCTGGATGTTCTCGTATTCTTCTTTGGTCTTCTCGTATGCTTCTCTTGCCTCATCTAATGATGCGGAAGCGATGTTGTGGTTTTTCTCGGCATCTTCCAGCTGCTGTTTCTGGGATTTATTCTCAACCAGGAACATGTTTACATCGAGAGTTTTAAGTCTCTCTTTGTATTTGAGGAATTCCTTGGCAACCTCGGACTGCTTCTCTAATGGTCCTACCTGTTTTTCCAGCTCTGAGAGAATATCTGAAAGTCTGGTGAGGTTGATCTTCTCCTCCTCAAGCTTTTTAAGAGCAGTCTCCTTGCGGGCTTTGAACTTAACAATACCTGCGGCCTCGTCAAAGAGATTACGTCTGTCCTCAGGCTTACTGGAAAGGATCTGGTCGATCTGACCCTGTCCGATGATGGAATAACCCTCTTTACCGATACCGGTGTCCATAAAGAGCTCGTTCACATCCTTAAGTCTGCAGGATGAGCCGTTGATCATATATTCACTCTCTCCGGACCTGTAAAGGCGCCTTGAGACAGTTACTTCATCATAATCTATAGCCAGGGAATGATCTGAATTATCCAGTGTGATGGCAACATAAGCGTAGCCCAGGGGCTTACGAAGCTCTGTGCCGGAAAAAATGACGTCCTGCATGGACCCGCCACGCAGCTGTTTGATACGCTGTTCACCAAGAACCCACCTCACGGCGTCGGCAACGTTACTTTTTCCCGAGCCGTTAGGTCCTACGATTCCGGTGATTCCGTTATGAAAATCAAATTTTATCTTATTGGCAAAAGATTTAAAACCATGAATTTCAATACTTTTTAAGTACATTACTGCTTATTTTTTAATACAAGAATGGCCTGTGTGGCTGCCTTCTGTTCAGCTGCCTTCTTGGTCTTTCCTGTCCCCTCTCCCAAATTCTTATCTCCAACGAAAACTGAAACCTCGAATATTTTATCATGTTCAGGGCCGCTTTCGCCACATAATTCATACCTTATATTTCCTAAATTTTGTGCCTGAACCAGCTCCTGCAGTACTGACTTGCTGTCAACAAACATTGAAACTGCATCCTCATTGGTAAGGACATAAGTATCTACAAAGCGCTTGGACTGTTCAATGCCGCCATCAAGGAAAAGAGCTCCTATGATAGCTTCCATTACATCCGCAATGATAGACTCCTTATCACGGCCACCTGTGGCCTCTTCCCCCTTGCCAAGGAGTATGTAATCCTTAAGACCTATCTGCTGAGAGTCGTAGGCAAGAGCTCCCTCACATACAAGTGCGGCTCTTATCTTGGACATCTGACCTTCCTTTTTATCGGGATAGGTTCTGAACAGATATGCGCTGGAAAGCATCTCCAGCACAGCGTCTCCAAGGAACTCAAGTCTCTCGTAGTCCTGTTTTTTATTAATCTTTTGCTCGTTGACAAAAGAGCTGTGGGTTAAGGCCTGGATAAGTAGCTCCTTGTCACGGAACTCATAGCCTATAACCTTTTCAAAATTAGCGATCTGCTGACTGTCTAACATAATGTCTCCATAATATAAATATAAGGCGGCGAAAACGCCGCCTCAGGTTCATATATTATTTATTTGCGATTGCACTCTTAAGGAGTTCAACGGCCTCTCCTACAGTGGTGATGTTCTCTGTCTTCTCAGGATCTATCTGTACATCAAACTCATCCTCAAGACCCATGATGATCTGGAAAAGATCAAGGCTATCAGCTCCAAGATCCTCTGTAAATGTTGTCTCAGGCTTGATCTCCTCAGGATCAACGTTGAGTACGTTTGCAATAACTTCTTTCATCTTCTCGAATTCCATAATCTCTCTCCGTTCTTAAACAAAAATAATTATTATCAGCACCTGGTAATTATTCAGAAATCTTGGCGCTAATCTTCTCACTGATCTTCAGCTGTGTAAAGGTTACACACTGCAGGATTGAGTTCTTGACCTCTATGTCGTTGGCGCTTCCGTGGGTCTTGACTACAAGTCCCTTAAGTCCCAGCATTGGTGCTCCACCATACTGATCCATGCTGTAATCAGCAAGGGATTTCTTGAGGTCGTTCTTGATAAGAAGTGCTCCTATCTTGGTCTTTAAGTTGCTCATAAGTCCCTTCTTGATGACATGCATCATGGACTTGGCAACACCTTCGTACATTTTGAGGATAACATTTCCTGTGAAAGCCTCACACACGATTACGTCGGCTCCTCCGGCAGGAATATCTCTTGCCTCGATACTTCCGATGAAGTTGATATCGGGACAGTTCTTAAGAAGTGGGAAGGTCTCTTTTACCAGCGCATTACCCTTCTCCTCCTCGGCACCGATGTTGACGATGGCAACGGTTGGGTTCTTGACTCCCATGATGTTCTCCATGTAAACGGTACCCATCTTGGCAAACTGTACAAGATGATTGGATCTGGCGTCTACGTTGGCTCCGCAGTCGATAAGAAGAGAACTGCCCTTCTCAGTAGGAATAAGCGGTGCAAGGGGTGCTCTCTCAACACCCTTAAGTCTTCCAACGATTACCTGGCCTCCAACAAGTGTTGCTCCTGTGCTGCCGGCTGATACGTAGGCATCTGCCTCGCCGTGGGCAACCATGTACATTGCCTTGACTATAGAAGAATCTTTCTTTTTACGAATGGCCATTACAGGTGGCTCAGCCATCTCGATGATCTCTGTGGCATCCACGATCTCGATCTTATCGGCGGGATACTCGTATTTAGACAGCTCAGCTTCTACAACTGCCTTCTGGCCTACAAGGAATACCTTAAGGCTATCACACTCCTTTACAGCGTCGACTGCGCCCTTGACTGTGACAAAGGGTGCATCGTCTCCGCCCATTGCATCTACTGCAACTCTTACAAGTTCAGACATTTCTAGTCCTTCCTAATGATAATTTCTGGTTAAAATAAATATCGCAATCTTTAAACATTCTACTAAAGTGCTATACAAAAATCAAGGCTTTCCGATATATACCGGAAAGCCTTTAAATCTTTGTAAAAATGAGGTTTTACTTAACTATCAAGCCTCAACTTCAACAATGCTCTTCTTATTGTAGTAACCGCACTTCTTGCATGCGCAATGTGGCTGCATAAGAGCTCCGCAGTGGCTGCACTTAACCAAAGTAGGAGCTGTCATTTTCCAGTTAGCTCTTCTCTGATCTCTGTGGCCTTTTGATGACTTATTCTTTGGGCAGATTGACATTTCAGTAACACCTCCTTACTGTATCCGTATAAGAAACTGCCTTGATTTGAAGGCAATCATTTACGTGTAATAATTAGCATACTAGTGTATTTTACCTACTATGTTCCCATTTGTCAACATATATTTTTAAGGGATTGTGTGTAGGTGTTTATATGTGGAATTATACGCCTACGGGAGGGGGAGCGCAAAGACTTACCTTTTGAACAATAAGAAAAGCATGAATTTTGCTAAAATGTTATCAATTATTGAAAATAATGAAGTTATCATGTATGATTTACATGCTTGATGATGTAGTTTAATAGTCAGGAGGTAATATGAGAGAACTTAATTCCTGTAAGGATGCTATGGCGCAGAGTATTGAGAATAAGTATTTTGCTGTGGCACATTTATATAAAGATGAGAAGGCGATGGAGATGCATATTCATGATTGTTATGAGGTGTATTTCTCTATTTCGGGCGGGAAGCAGTTTTTAATTGATAATCAGGTGTATGATATTGCGCCGGGGGATCTGTTTCTTATAAATCAGTATGATTCGCATTATCTTACTCAGATAGATAAAGAGCTTCATGAGAGGATTGTTATTATGATCGATCCAGAATACATGAAGAGTATTTCGTCTGAAGAGACTAATCTTGATGCTTGCTTCCAGAATAGATCAGAGACTTTCTCACATAAGATTTCTCTTAATCAGGAACAACAGGGAAGATTTTTATACTTTATAAATAAGATAGTTACAAGTAATGGTTTTGGTCATGATCTGTTAGAGCGTGCAACTTTTACTGAGCTATTTGTTATGATCAATAAGATTGTTAATGATCGTGAGAATAATACTGAAACAGAAAAGCCTTCTACTTATAATGAACAAGTAGATTCTATACTCTCCTACCTTAATAACAATATTCAATACCCTGTTAGTATTGGTGACTTATCAAAACACTTCTATATCAGTGAATCTTATATCTGTAGAATATTTAAGTCCGCTACAGGTACTACAATAAATAAGTATATGACTGCCAGAAGGATTTCAATCGCAAAATCGCTACTCGCAGAAGGTGTTGGAGTAAGCGAAGTTTGTGAACGCTGTGGTTTCTCAGATTATAGTAATTTCCTGAAGGCTTTCACAAAGTCAGTAGGCATTTCCCCCAAGAAGTACTCTCAGTACTGTAACAAGTAAAAACGGGCTGAGGAAACCTCAGCCCGCAATCATTTTTATCACATTTTAATCTCGTGGATCCATCCTTCAGGTGCTTCTACAGTACCCATCTGAATACCTGTAAGTGTATCATACAACTTCTTAATAACGGGTCCCATCTCGTTCATACCGTTTTCGAAGCAGATTTCTTTGCCGTGGTCGTTGATCTTGCCAACGGGGCTGATAACTGCGGCGGTTCCGCAGAGGCCCATTTCTACGAATTCGGGTACTTCGGAGAGTTTAACTGGTCTCTCTTCTACGTTCATTCCCAGGATCTCTTTTGCCACATAAACAATTGATCTTCTGGTGATTGAAGGAAGAATTGAATCTGTATGAGACTTAGGAACTACAAGTCCGCCGTCCTTGGTAACGAAGATGATGTTTGCGCCGCCGGTCTCTTCGATGTAGGTTCTTGACTCTGCATCGAGATATACGTTCTCAGCGAAGCCCTCTTCGTGTGCTGTTACAATTGCGTGAAGGCTCATGGCGTAGTTAAGGCCGGCCTTGATGTTACCTGTTCCGTGAGGTGCAGCTCTGTCAAAATCACTGATCTTAACAACGATAGGCTTAGCACCGCCCTTGAAGTAAGGTCCAACAGGTGTAACGAAAATTCTGAACTGATACTCATCAGCAGGCTTAACGCCGATTACATTTCCTGTTGCAAACATAACAGGTCTGATATAGAGAGTTGCACCGCTTCCATAAGGTGGTACCCAGTCAGCGTTTGCTGCAACAACTTCTTCAACTGCCTTGATGAATCTGTCTTCAGGAAATGCAGGCATCTCAAGACGCTTAGCTGAATCAACCATTCTGGTTGCGTTAAGGTCAGGTCTGAAGGTTACGATCCTGCCATCCTCTGTCTCGTAGGCCTTAAGTCCCTCGAAACACTCCTGAGCGTAGTGCAGAACACCTGCATCCTCAGAAAGAACAACCTTGGCGTCTTCAGTAATAACGCCGTCATCCCACTTTCCATCTTTATAATTGGAAACATATCTCTTGTCTGCAACATGATATGCAAATCCAATGTTAGCCCAATCTAAATTCTTCTTAGCCATAAAATACAGTTCCCCTTCCCGTACTTTAACACGTCAAAGCACTAATTAGTAACAATTATAATTCAAATATTGCATGAGTCAAGTATTTATCTGCCAAAAATCACTTTTTGGTCTTTATTTTCTCAAAGAATTTTTTAATACCGCCAAAGCTTGATTTCCTCTTAACTGTCGCATTGTACTTGGTATTGGAGGCGTCACTCAGAGCTTTGTATTCGCCGTTCTCAATGTACGCCAGATCGTAGTAATCACTGGTATCCGTACTGAGATCTTTTTTCCTCAGGTAATGATTCGTAAGCCTTGAGAAGAACGCATAGAAAACCGCAAATATCGGCACGCCCACAAGCCATCCTACAACTCCCCAAAGTCCTCCAAAGAACATAATGGAAAAGATAACCCAAAAACTTGATAGCCCCGTTGAACCGCCCAGGATTGCAGGTCCTAATATGTTTCCATCGAACTGCTGCAAAACAATGACGAATATCAGGAATATAAGAGCCTGAATAGGATCGATCAACACCAGCAAAAGAGCTCCTGCCGCTCCTCCAATATACGGACCAAAGAAAGGAATGACATTGGTAACGCCTACGATCACAGAGATCAGCACCGGGTAATTGATCTTGAGTATTAGACAGCCTATGTAGCAGATAATTCCGATGATTATGGAGTCAACGATCTTACCGCCAATAAAGCTCTCAAAAACCCTGTGAGAATACCTGAAAGCTGAAATGATCTCGCTGGCAACATTCTCTTTGAAGAATGCATATACCATTTTTTTGCCCCTGGTTGTAAATCTCTCCTTGGAGTTAAGAACATAAATCGCAACGATCACACCGACTATTATGTCTATCACAGCGCCCACACCTGACATAACGCTCCTGGAAGCCACCTTGACAATGGTCTGCCACTCAGGAAGATATGGCTTAATATTTGTGGTGACAAAGCTTGATAGCGTTGCATAGTAAGAATCCAGCTGAGAATCAATGAACTCCTGAAGGTCAGGGTTGTTCTCCAGCAGAGCATTGGAGTAATCATCAATATTTCTGATATACATCGGGAAATTGTTGACGATCTCTCTTATACTGCTGATAAGCTGCGGAACGATGATCATGATCAGTGCATATACCAGCATAATAAACAGTACGATAGTCAGAAGAACTGCTACCCCTCTCATCTGCTTTCTCTTTTTACGATCAGCAGACTTGGCAAAAGACACATCGACACCATTATTCTTGTAGATAGGAATCAGAAGGTGTCTCTCAATTCCATTTAGTACAGGGATCAATATGTATGCAATAACCAGTCCGAGAATGACTCCCGTAATGGAATCAAGCATCTCATTGAGTGATTTCATCACCACTGATCCATTGAAAATAATGTAAGACGCAATCATAATGGCAACAGCCACTACGAAGATCGTAATCCCCCAATTTATCTGATTTTGATCAGGTTTGTTCTTCATCTCTTTTACCCCGAAAAAAGAAATTTATTTGATCATCTCATCAAGAACATAAACAAGGCTGTCAAGACAGTCCACATCAATATCTTCTGCCTTACCTGCATCGCACTTTGTTGCAAATTCAGGATTCATAGGAATTCTTCCGAGTACGTCAAGTCCCCTTGAAGCTGCATATGCATCGAGCTTGCTCTCCCCAAAGATATAGATTGGCTCGCCGCAGTGTGGGCACTCCATATAGCTCATGTTCTCTACAATACCAAGAACAGGAACATTCATCATTCTGGCCATGTTGATGGCTTTATCAACGATCATTCCAACAAGCTCCTGAGGAGTAGCTACAACAATGATTCCGTCAACAGGAAGTGACTGGAATACTGTAAGAGGCACATCACCTGTTCCCGGAGGCATATCAACAAACATGAAGTCTACATCACCCCAGTTTACATCTGACCAGAACTGCTTAACAATTCCTGCAATTACAGGGCCTCTCCAGATGACCGGATCAGTCTCATTTTCCATGAGCATATTAAGGCTCATGATCTTCATTCCGCCTGCAGTAAGTGCTGGAAGCATACCTGTCTCATCTGCATAATTTGATTTGCCGATACCAAACATCTTGGGAATTGAAGGACCTGTAATATCAGCATCCATAATTGCTGTCTTGTAACCCTTTTTGTTCATAAGAGAAGCTGAAAGTCCGGTAACAAGGCTCTTTCCTACGCCTCCCTTACCACTTACAACTCCGATAACCTTCTTTACATGAGAGTGCTCGGAAAGCTGTACTCTAAAGCTATCTTCCATCTGTTTCTTAAAGTCTTCCGGCTTTTTACCATGTCCGTTTGCCATAAATCAAAAAATCCTCGTTTCTATATAATTATTTGTCCTTCTCGTCGCCAAGATAGGACTCTATGATAAACCTTGGCCTGTTTTTGGTCTCAAGGTATATCTTGCCAATATATTCGCCGATTACGCCAAGAGATATCATGATAAGACCTCCGATGGCCCATACCGATATCACTGTTGTCGTCCAGCCAAGTACCGTATTGCCTGTATAATGCCTCACGATTGAGTATATCAATACCGCAATGCTGACAAAAAAGATGAAAAATCCAAGTCCTGTTATCATCTTGATAGGCTTGGTTGAAAGGCTTGTTATGCCTTCAATCGCAAAGCTGATCATCTTACCCAGAGGATATTTGCTCTCTCCTGCAAATCTCTCAGCCCTCTCGTAGTAGACCACATCACTCTTAAATCCAACCATAGGAACAATGCCCCTGAGGAAAAGATTCACCTCACCAAATTCGGCTAGTCCCAGCAGCGCACGTCTGCTCATCAGCCTGTAATCTGCGTGATTGTACACCGTGTTGGCTCCAAGCTTATTCATAACCTTATAGAAGCCTTCGGCAGTAGCTCTTTTAAAGAAAGTATCAGTTTTTCTGGCACTTCGAACGCCATAAACCACATCGCAGCCTTCATCATTGTACTTGTCTATCATCGCTTCAATGGCATTGATGTCATCCTGCAAGTCTGCGTCCATTGAAATAGATACATCACAGATCTCTTTTACCGTCATAAGCCCTGCCAAAAGAGCATTCTGATGTCCCATATTCTTTGAAAGATTGATGCCCTGGAATATCTCATCCTCATTGTGAAGCCTTGAAATGATCTCCCATGTCGTATCCTTAGAACCATCATTAACAAAGACAATTCTACTGTCCTGATCTATCTTTCCCTTTGAAATTAGTTCTCTGATTTTATCCCGAAGCAGGGACGAAGTCGTCGGCAGAACCTCCTGCTCATTATAGCAGGGGATAACGCAGAAAAGCCTTCCCATACTCTCTCCTCCAAATCATACTCATACTACTCTATAATAATACATTTCATTTAATTTTGTCCAACCTTGTGTGTATTGCAAACACAAAAGAAACCGTACATATAAAAATCACAATAAGCAATTCTTATATGTACGGTTTAAGGCCGAGTGTAATTATTTATTGTTGATGTAATTAATCAGACCCTCAGAATCGATGATCTTTTGCATGAACTCAGGGAATGCCTGTCCCTGGAAGGTCTTGCCTGTTGTTTCATCTGTAATGATACCGGAATCAAAGTCGATTGATACGGTGTCACCAGCTTTGATATTCTCGGCAGCTTCTACACATTCAATAATGGGAAGGCCGATGTTGATCGCGTTTCTGTAAAAGATTCTCGCGAAGCTCTTAGCTATTACGCAGCTGACACCTGCTGTTTTGATAACCAGTGGTGCGTGCTCACGGGATGATCCACAGCCGAAGTTCTTGTCTGCAACTATGATGTCACCCTCTTTTACGTTCTTCACAAAGTCCTTATCGATATCTTCCATACAATGTGTCGACAGCTCTTTTGCATCACTGATAGCAAGGTATCTTGCAGGAATGATTACATCTGTATCAACATTGTCTCCATATTTAAAAACTGTTCCCTTAGCAGCTTTCATCTTTAATTCCTCCTTAAAGTCCAAGCTCTGAAGGCTCGGAAATCTTTCCTGTAACGGCACTTGCTGCAGCTACAGCGGGTGATGCCAGATAGATCTCGGAATCAATGGCTCCCATTCTTCCAACGAAGTTTCTGTTGGTGGTGGAAACACACTTCTCACCTGATGCGAGAATTCCCATATATCCTCCAAGACATGGTCCGCAGGTAGGAGTTGAAACGATGGCTCCTGCCTCGATGAAGGTCTTTAACAGGCCCTCTTCCATTGCCTTTAAGTAAATCTTCTGGGTTGCAGGAATTATGATGCATCTGATGCCGTCTGCTACATGTCTGCCTTCAAGGACTTTGGCAGCGCAGCGAAGATCATCAATTCGGCCGTTTGTGCAGGAACCGATAACAACCTGGTCGATCTTGATATCTGCGATGTCATCGAAGGTATGTGTATTCTCAGGCAGATGAGGGAATGAAACTGTTGACTTTAAGGTACTGAGGTCAATTGTGTACTCCTCATCGTATTCTGCATCCGGATCAGCTTCGTAAACCGTGAACTCTTTTCCGGGAGCGTGCTCCTTAAGATATGCAAGAGCTATGTCGTCAACCGGGAAGATACCGTTCTTACCACCGGCCTCTATTGCCATGTTTGCGATTGTGAATCTGTCGTCCATTGTAAGGTTCTTAATGCCCTCGCCGACAAATTCCATTGATTTATAAAGAGCTCCGTCAACACCGATCATACCGATGATGTGAAGGATAACGTCCTTGCCGCTCACCCACCTGGAAGGCTTGCCTACAATATTGAACTTAATGGCTCAAGGGACCTTAAACCATGCCTTTCCTGTTGCCATTCCGGCTGCCATATCGGTTGAGCCAATTCCTGTTGAGAAAGCACCGAGAGCCCCATATGTACAAGTATGAGAATCCGCACCGATGATAACATTTCCCGGAAGGGTCAGTCCGCTTTCAGGTAAAAGAGCGTGCTCAATACCCATCTTACCAACCTCAAAATAGTTGGTGATGTTGTTCCTGATGGCAAATTCTCTGACACACTTGCAGTTCTCAGCAGACTTGATGTCTTTGTTGGGAACGAAGTGATCCGGTACCAGTGCGATCTTGTCTTTGTCAAAAACTGTGTCACTCTTAAATTTCTTCATCTCCCTGATGGCTACGGGACTTGTGATGTCGTTGCCCAGAACCAGATCAAGGTCTGCCTCGATAAGCTGACCTGCAACCACCTCTTCAAGGCCGGCATGGGCAGCAAGTATCTTTTGGCTCATAGTCATTTTGCTCATAACTTACGTCTCCTTTAATGACTTACTTAATATAAATCAATACATTTATAGCAAATATAACATATCATTTAGAACTGCAACACATACAAATTTAATCGTTTTTCTTGATTATTTTTATCATATAGAAATAGCCGCCCATCAGGATAATGCCGATAATACTCATTGCCAGACCTGCTCCTCTGCCCTCAGGCTTGTAATCAACGCGGATTGCGTGCTCTCCTCTGCCTACAGGAATCGCCATGAGGCCATATTCTGCGGTATAGATAGGCGCCTCTTTTCCGTCAACCTTGCAGCTAAAGCCCTTTCTGTTGGGTACAGAGAAGAAAACCAGCGTGTCGTCCTCAATATAAGCAGTTCTTGCAGTAAAACCATTTGTATCAGGTTCGAATACTCGGCAGGAAGTCTCGGCTCTGTTCTTGCACTCTTTAGCAAAATCCGGATATGAATAGGGATCATCCTGAATATCTTCAGCCGTTATCTCTTTCATAATGATCTTGCCTTCAAGCTCCATTGCCACATCATCAGGCAGTATCAGAGCTCTCACAAGCTCATAGTCGTAGTCCGCAGCATTGAGATCAGACCACTCCGACTCGGTAATGAAGTAATCAAAGCAAAATCCCATGGGGATGAAATTCTCGTTTTCAAATATATCAAAACCATTCTGGTTGGAGGCGTAATTGTAACCTTCCGTGCCTTCACCATTAAAATAGGTCCTGTTCTTGCTGATCTCAGCGTTCTCAAAATAATATCTTCCTGAAACAAGCGCACGAAGTCCTGCTCTTTCAACAGGTATATTGGTTTCGACAGTTCTTTTAATGCCGGCTGTTCCTTTAAGGAATGTGAATACCTGAGATGGTACGGTGCTGAGGAAGCAGTGAATTGAAGGGATTCCCCAGACCATATCGTAGTTGGTCGACGTGGAGTCCACCTCTCCTCTGGAAAAGACTGTGTCATCGATCTGCACTGTGCCTTCAAGCATTTGGGACTGCCACATCTCTTTTCCCCTGTCGCTTATGATGGAGCTTCCGTTCTTGACCGGAATGTAGGTTGCAACGATGCAGCTGATGATCACAAGAAAGAAGGTGATGACCCTCCTTCTGCCGGTGAGGAAGAACGCTGCCGCGATCAGGAAAAGACATAACACTGCGGTTCCAATCATATCCCGAAGGAAAATCGTGTTGTTATCTGACATTTTGAAAAAGACTATTTTGCCGCTGTCGTCAGTGCTGGGCAGGAAATAGATCAGTACAAAAAGAAGGAAAAATGCCACAGCAAACACAGTGCCCTTCTTGAACTCTCTGGTTCTGCCCCGCTCAACCGTCTGGGCGGTCATCTGGCACATGATGAGAATCGGCATATAGAACCATCTTGCATAATAAGAGGTGTTAAAGAGCGAAAATGCAGCATTTAGTATTGGAATAAGAGCTATTACAAGGCTGATGATCATGAACTTCTTCTGCCAGCTCTTTTTTCCTTCCTCGAAGAGGCAGAAAGCTACTACGCCAGCTAAGCCGAACATGGGAATATAGGCTGCAAGTGAGGCATTCTTGACGGTTGAGGTATAAAAGAGTGTTCCCTTTCCGATTATGTCAGGAAGCATCGCAAGACTCTTTAAGATATCCCAGATCAGCTTCTCACTGGGATAGACCAGCATATCGTAGCCGGATAAGAAGCTGCCAAGTCTTGTATTGCCCATGACGCCGGCCAGAGCCTGCATTAGAAAAAGACCTGACAGAAGAACTCCAAGAAAGCCTCCAAGCAGGGCTCTGTTGAATAAGATCACATTATTTGTAAGGCTCTTTTTCCTAAGGTACTTAACAGCAAAATAGATTAAAAGAAACAGTGCCTGTCCAAAGAAGAAATAATAGTTCACGATGGACATAAACGCAGTCATGAGGGCAAATTTGATAAATGGTTTGCCAGATAGCTGGAACTTGCCATCTTCTGACCATATTGGTGCCTCCATGAGTTCATCAAATAAAAGCAGATAAAACGGGAAGAAGCACACTGCATCTGTAAAGTGATTGAACACTATATTGCAGGCGTTGAAGCCGGAAAATGCGTAGAGATAGCCACCTATCATGGCAAAGACATCTCTTTTTACGTATCTTCTGATGTAAAGGAAGGCGCAAAGTGCGGCGATGGCATATTTAAGTGCCATGAGAAGCGGCATCAGGTAAGGGATTGCTCCTTCAGGGAAAGGAATTGTCAGCCAGAAAAACGGGCTGCCCCATAGGTAGAACGAGAAGTCTCCTGCCATGGTTCCGCCAAGGTCCACGTACCAGTTCCAGTGAAAATTGCCGTTTCTGACTGCTCTGTGGGCAAGGATATAGAAGGGAATCTGCTGTACGTTATAATCGCCGTAATAGAAAAATGGAAGTCCTCTGGAAATCAGAATGGGCAGGATCGAGATAATATACATCAAAAAACTGCTGGCAAAAATAATAATGCTGGCGTAGGCCGGCCTGGTTTTGCTGTATTCACTGTTTGATGAATGTACAACCTCGTTAGAAACCATTATTAACCCCTATAAAAAAATTAAGAGTGCCACTTTGCGTGACACTCTTAAATATTAGACCAATTTTGGTACTTTTTCAAATAGATTAGTTGTTGATGAGCTTATCAGACTCGTTGTTCCAGCTGTAGAGCTTTCTGATCTCTGCACCGATCTTCTCTGATGGATGCTCAGCGTGAAGCTTTCTCATAGCCTGGAAGTGAACCTGTCCGCCTGCCTCTGACATATCGAGAAGGAACTCTTTTGCGAAGGTACCATCCTGGATGTCTGCAAGGATCTTCTTCATGGTCTGCTTGGTCTCGTCTGTGATGAGCTTAGGTCCTGTTACATAGTCGCCGTACTCAGCTGTGTTGGAGATTGAGTATCTCATTCCAGCGAAGCCTGACTGATAGATAAGGTCTACGATGAGCTTCATCTCGTGTACGCACTCGAAGTATGCGTTTCTTGGATCATAGCCAGCCTCAACAAGAGTGTCGAATCCAGCCTGCATAAGTGCACAAACACCGCCGCAAAGAACTGCCTGCTCACCAAAGAGGTCAGTCTCAGTCTCTGTTCTGAAGGTTGTCTCAAGAAGACCTGCTCTTGCGCCGCCGATTCCTGCGCCGTAAGCCAGTGCAAGGTCGAGAGCCTTTCCAGTTGCATCCTGCTCAACAGCAACAAGGCAAGGTGTTCCCTTTCCAGCCTGGTACTCACTTCTTACAGTGTGTCCGGGAGCCTTAGGAGCGATCATTGCTACGTCTACATCCTTAGGAGCCTTGATAAGACCGAAGTGTACGTTGAAGCCGTGGGCAAACATAAGCATGTTGCCTGGCTGAAGGTTAGGCTCGATATCCTCTCTGTACATCTTAGCCTGCTTCTCATCGTTGATAAGGATCATGATGATATCAGCCATCTTGGCAGCTTCTGCTGTGTTGTAAACCTTAAGTCCCTGTGACTCAGCCTTAGCCTTGCTCTTTGATCCCTCATAGAGACCGATGATTACGTTGCAGCCTGAATCCTTGAGGTTAAGGGCGTGTGCGTGGCCCTGTGAGCCATAGCCGATGATGGCGATGGTCTTGCCCTCTAAGAGTGATAAGTTACAATCTTCCTGATAAAAAATACGTGCATCCTGTGACATGTTAAATTCCTCCGTTGGTGTTTGATTTTATTTATACCCCGCCACTATGGCTACCCGGCTACTCCTCATATATATCCCCCAATCCTCGATAATCGTTCCGATTAAATCGGATTGGTGAATATATATTTCGGATTATCCGGGTAACCACAGCGGCTCATGTACGTAATTAAATTACTCACAAAGTTTTACTTGAAACATTTAGGAATGCTTTAAACCACTCCTTAATGTTTAGGTTACTCATCTAAATAGATTACCTTGTCTGTACCTCTTCCCAATCCTGCGATTCCAGTTCTGGCGAGTTCGAGGATTTCGTAGCCTTCCAGAAGTTTGAGGAAGGCGTCAACTTTGGACTGACTTCCGGTGATCTCGATAATCAGTGAATCCGGGCTTACATCGATGATGTTGCCTCTGAAAATGTTGGCTGTGGCCAGTATGCTCTGTCTGTTCTCGGCTTCTGCTCTTACCTTTACCAGCGCCAGTTCTCTGTATACAGAGTCTTCCGGAAGCAGTTCGTGAATATCTCTGATATCAACAAGCTTAGCTACCTGCTTCTCAATCTGGTCCAGAATTACATCATCTCCTGACGCTACAATTGTGATTCTGGTGAATCTGGGATCCGCTGTTACTCCCGCTGTGATGCTCTCAATGTTGTATCCTCGTCTGGAAAACAGTCCTGATATTCTGGAAAGAACACCGGGATTGTTATCAACAATGAGCTGAAAGACTTTTTTACGCATTTCCTGCATTTTTCATCTCCCTTTTTTCAGGCTTTTGATTCAGTATTTATCAACATCCTTTTGCACTTTAAAGTGCCATATTGTCTCATTTTATATTTTCATGTTTTTGGTGCTTTTTTGATACTGTCTAGCCTGTTTTTTCATCAATTTAGTATTGATTATACCACTTGAAGTGCATATGTCAACAAATAATTCTTTTATGCTTTACACTATTAAAGTCTCATGCCATTTTATTACTCTTTTCACATCATATATAAAAAGAACTGACAAACATCTCATTTTATGCATATAATTTTTATTATTTGCATGTATCATAGATTTCCTATATACTTTTAATACTCTTTTAATGGCTAGTTTGTTTTATTTCGTTCAATAATTTCCTATAATTCTAACAAGTATATGCTGTTAAACAAAAGGAAAATAAGGAGCAACGTGCTTATGAGAAAAAGAATTATTGCTGTAATGTCAATAGCTGTCGTTATGTTAGGGTGTATTCTATCCCACAGCATTAATACAAAAGATTTATCCGTGGCCTTTGCAAAAGCTAACGACGGTTCATCCGGAACAGTTTATGGTACTGCTGAGAATCCCAATCCCGAAAAGCCAAGTGATGAGTTTTTAAAGCCCGGTCAGCATTGGGAACAAATTAAAACCTCTAAAGGCTATACAGGATGGATGGCCGTTCCGGTAGAAAAAGACACTACTCCTCTTGGATCGGTCATAGCAAAGACCTATACCAGAAATGACGGAACTGTCTACGGCATTGATAAACACGGCTACTTTGCAATGTCCGATACAGCCAAGTCGCTCAGCACTAAAGAGACACCTGCCATAGTTGAATTCGCATGGTTTATAAATGGCGTCATGAAGGCAGGTGTTCCTGCTTCTGCTGAGAGCATTCATCATCCCGAAGACGCCATCGGCGACTGGAAGTGTATGGTAATACATGATCCTTTTAATGAAAATGGCGAAAAAGCCTATCATCTTGGAACAATTCATATGGATTGCCTTTTGAGCAAGGGAAAAGAGATGCTCAGCCCCCACATTGAGTGGAATTATCAGTTAGATTCCAGCTTTGAAAATTCCGTTGATGAATCCAGTAGGAACTGGTTCTTAAGCATTGGTGAATTTACTGATGGATGGTATGGGGCTGAAGGTACAGGAAACATGTCCTATAGATTATGGACAATGGACGATGGACATCAATATGCTTGGGGCACTGCTACAATCAATAATTCAGATAATAATACTGTCGTTCTTTTTAGGTAATTTGATAAAACAGTTAATCCCTCGGAGAAATCCGAGGGATTGCACTTCTTGGCTTTAAACACCTGGGCTCTGATATCTTTCAACTGTGCCATCATGTGCATTAATGATCCACCAATCAACGATTCCATCTTCATCATATCCGTTAATACAACAAAGTGAACCTGATATTCCAGCTTTTATTAATGCATCTATGAATACCTTTGGCTCTATTTCTGCCGTTTCATAATCCACATATAGAACTGCCGATGTCGTGAAATATTTTAGCGCAGTTTCTCTGCTGTCAATGTATGTATCAAAGTCTTCCTCACTCAATGAAGAATAATCAGTCTGGGTATTCACGCTATAATCAAACTCTTTGTCCGGCGCCACGCTTCTTACAACTTCGCCATAATACTCCTGAAAACTTAAATAAAGATTTGAAGATATATATCTATTAGCCTTTTCACTTTTTTCTCGCCTGGTATTATGTTTTTCCACTAAGCTGTCATAGTACTCATTTTGCTTGTAAGTGACTTCCCCAGGCCTTATCTTTACCGCTGGCCTGACACCCTGAAAGTCTGTTGCAGGACTATCCATATTACCAACTCTGCAATTTGGTCCCGTGCTTACAACAGATACTTTTGATACATCGTCGACTGGAAGTCTCAGCCACCATATCTCCCACTCCAGAGATGATCGCTCATTTTTCTTACCGGTTTCAGGGTCTTTATAAGTCACTGCATGGTCTGTTTTATTAGTTTGCAAAAAAACTGTTTCAGCATAACCAAAATCCCCATTCCAATTATAAATAGGCACATATGAAATAATCTCATCCACACTGGGGATGAATACTTTGTCTACTGTATTTTCACCACCGGATAAGCCATGATCATTTATGTCATTAATAACTTCGCTGTCAACAATCCTCGCCTTCTCGTCATCATTGAATGCTTCGTTATAAAAGCTATCATTTAAAAAAGCTCTAAGTTCCGAATCTTTCCATGTTGCATTCGAAGGCTCCGTAGAATCATACTGAAGCACTTCAAGAACATTGAGCGAAAGAAGATAAAGCTGTTTTTCGTCATCCACATCAATCACTATCCAATCAATAGGCTCAGCTTTTTTCTTATTCTGTGGATATGTTCCAAAGCATATATACTTATCTGAGAAAAAGTCTTTTATTTCTGAAGGAGATTTTTCCCACAATGAATCATCAGCACTTATTGTTTGGGACTTAGAGCTAACAACATCACCATCTGTTCCACCACATCCGAGTAAGTTAGCTACCAGTAAAGCACAGCATAGAATAACCACGAAAAGTCTTTTCTTCATAATGTCTTTTCCCCCGTGAAGTTCTATTGAATAATAATATCCTTCTGCCATCTTGGAAGGTACTTGAATACCCTTTCCTTAGTATATAAATCCCAGTAAATATCGCGCTCAGGATCAGGTTCGTCATCAATAATAATCTCGCCAACTGCGCCCTCCTTTGAAACAATATAAATTGTGTCATCCGAAGGCTTTGCTTTCTCATACTTTTTGGCAAGTCTTAATATCTTATTTCTGCTGGTATCCTCATCGAACTGCTCAGGCTCATAGTCTTCTTCGCCCTCATAGGTATGTCTCCAGCTTGTTCCACGCTCTGCAGCAATATGGAGTGCATCAGAAAGGCTAAATGCTCTTGTGCATACCTCCTTAGTATTTATGCTCACATCATTCTGATTAGCTATCGGCTTGTTTCCATAGTTATATACCAGATCAGCTGAAGCATTAATGTACGGTGACGCCTCTTTAACAGGCGCATTCATCTGCACGGCACCTGCCGCACCGGTATTTTCTTCACTTACCTTGGTCCCACAAAATGGGCAAAATCTATCTTCTTCCAAGATTTCTTTTCCGCAGTTATCACAAAACATCTTAGATATTCCTCCATCATCTTCGCACATAATTGAAAACATCAAGTCTTGTAACACCAAGTTCCTTAAGTCTTAAAATGCTCTTCTGTCGGTCATCCTCCGAATTATAATCAGGAATAAGCGGAACTCTCACTACCATCCGTTCGGGGCCAATCTTATCAATGAGAAAGCAAAGATTATGCTCCATCAGCTTTTGGTCACCACCGGTGTATGAGTGGTATATCTCAGGATTCATATCCTTGCAATCCACGATAAATTCATCAATTGTCTCAGAAGCAAGATCAACTATTCCTTGTTCCACAGCAAGGCTTGTTTCAACACAGAGTTTCCAATCAGTTCCACATTTCTCTCTGAATGCCGCGAAGAAATCAGCCTGCAAAAGAGCTTCTCCCCCGCCAAAGGTTATACCGCCGCCTGTTGAGCGATAGTACAAATCATCAATACGTACGCGTTCGTAAAGCTCATTTGCTGTTACCATTTCAGGTTTATACTCCGCTAATAACTTCTTGTTTATGCACCATTTACAGCTCAGAGGACATCCTGCTCCACAAACAAGTGTGGTTACGCCAGTTCCATCAACTAACATACGATGACGTGAAATGTTTAATAATGGAAATAGTTTATCCATAATATTATCCGCTTATCAGTTTTTTTAATGCATGGATTATTGAATTAAATCCGCCACCTGTTATTTCTGCATCATTGTCAGTATATAGTTCTACAAACCCCATATATTTAGCCTCTTCGTTTGTACTCCAGGTTTCCGGCTCCGAATCTTTGATATGGTATTTGTGTCCTTTTTCAAGCTGAATATCAGGAAAAACATCCCAGAACACGTTGTCTGCACCAGCTCCGCCCCTTGCGGTTGCATCCCAGGTTCCTAAAAGTACGCTCTCTTCTTCTGTCATGTCATAAATCCTTATAGCCCCCGGAGCAGCCCCGTTTCCGCCGTTCCAATGATATGTAGAAACAGCTCTAAGTACTACGTCATCTTCAGCAGTATACAAAGGGCATGCCTCGGCACCATTAACAACTCCACCGGTATTAAATGTAGACGCAAAAGATTTAAGTCCATCAAAGGCATTCCCTGAGGTCTGTGATGGATCACTTGTCTCTTCTTCAGTCTCCTCTTCCCATACTTCAGCAGCGCCAGCTAGTTCTTCCGGTTGGTTATAATCGTAATCGTCTTCTAAGGCGGGATCCATTATCTCAGGCGCTCCACCAAGTTCCTGCGTAAAACCATGGTCAGGATCTCCGGTACATGCCGCTGTACCAACCACAATTCCAGTACATAGAGCAGTTACAGCTACGCCTTTTCCAAGACGCTGTCTTCTTTCCAGTTCCTTTTCCAGGTATCTCAGCTCACTCTCGCATTTTGGACAAGTTCCTGAGCAGTCTCCCTGATAAGTACATTCTCTGGTAACGTATGGGATATCATTCTCATCAGCAATCTTCTGACGAATCTCTTTTAATATCTTACATTTAGCTCTTCCCAGCATAGTTTATACCTCCTGAAATCATAAGACTTATGGTGTGCCTCTCATAAGTCCGATATGATCAACTTCTCCTGAGTTCCACAAAAGAGTTCCTACAGCATATTCGCAGCCATTATCATAAGTGATATAGAAGTCAGTAAAATCGACATTCCCAAGGCTTGAAGACGTATGAACAGTTCCTTTCGACGAATCCCATTTTCCCTTCAATATTTCTTTTCCTGTTTCCTGCTCCGTTCCGGTATCTGTTACCCACTGATCCCAATTGAGGGTTATTTTAAAATTCTTGCCGTCTGTATCAATCACAGCATTCATGTATCTCTCATACTGGCCAGTGTAGTAGCCCATTTCGCCTTCACAGATAAAGCATTTCCATCCTCCGTTTAAAAGAGCTGCTTCATCCCCTTCAATTCTCCGGCAGAATTCCGGGTCAGTCTCGTTGGCCCATTCTCCATTTGAAACATTAAAGGCCTTGTCTATCAGCCAGTCAAATTCGGTTGCGTAGGCGCTTTCATCAGTAGAAAGAAATTCTGCAACTTCCTTCTGTTCATCCTTTGAAAGCTTTTTTGAGGACTGTTCTTTTGAACCCTCACTATTGTTTTCTTCTTTCTTAGTACTACTGTTATTATTTACAGTGCCATCATTTTGAGTAGTGTTTTTACTTTGATTTGTATCTTTACTTCCCGTAGTATAACCTTGAAGATCTTCCTCTGATGGTTTACCCTTTATCCATTCATAAGTTGCAATGGACTGATAGCAGCTTGAATTATGTCCATATAACCAAATCTCTAACGAAAACGAATTGTTACATTTTGTTGGATCAGGGCCGACACATACATAGCTTCCGGTATCTGAAACTTTACCTACATCGGGAATACTCTTTCCATCATGAATAACAATTTTGACACTATTTCCATCATCTTTATTTAGGAAATTACGTTTGAGTGTATTATATATATCAAGCCCTTGTTTTTTATTAATTTTATCAATCCAGTATTTCCCTTGATTAGTAAAGCTTACTGACACACTTACAGGAATATAAAACTTCTCATCCTGGTACACAACCAACGGCATAGGTCCAAATTCTTTTATCGCGGTATACTTTAGTTCAGAAGTGGATTTATCACTCTTTCTGTAATAATATCCCTCTTCCTTTTGAGAATATTCACTGACCAGAATGTCATGTGTGTTGATTATAAAGTGGTCGCCATCATTATCTGTATAATCTCTTTGATCAATTGTAATGTCACAAGGAAACGAGGTTACAGGCTGATTTTTTTTATCCTTCATTCCCGGAGTTGTGCCACAGGTATTAGAAAATGATTTAACTTCTTTCAGATGCCAATACCCTGTCTGGCTTGATATTTCCCTGTTGAATTCACCATTTGTGTTTCCGGCTTTTACCAAAATTGCCGGCTGAGACAGACACAGTGCTATCATCAATAAACCACAAACAAGCAGCTTTGTCTTTTTCCTCATAAGCGCACCTCCAGTTTCTAACTTGCTAATAAAAGCTTAATTATCTTAATCAGTCATCAACTGTATATACATCTCCCACTTCCATGTCAGTCCACCAACTGCAATAGTCAACGCCGTCTATGGTAAGGTAGTAGCAATACATGTACCAGTAGGTCTTTCCAAGGGTGAGTTTATTGCCAAACAAATATGTCAGGTCTTCCTCATCCTTCGTGGATTTCTTTGTCTTCCACTGTCCGTCCTCACCCTCTTTGACTGCGTATATATAACCGGTTATCTTAACATGCTCTGTATCGTAAGCTTTAAACTTAATTTTTCCGTTATCAATGATTCCCGGTGGATATGACTGTGGATGAGCACTCATAACGTCAACTGCCTGCTTTCTCTTTTCTCCAGTCAGTTTTTCGAAAGCTTCCAGGGTGGCTAATTTGTTTAACCCCAGTCTTGTGTCTTCCTTAAACAGGTTGTTTTTGTCCACTTCTGCATCTTGCGTTATAATGTCTTCATTTATTATGATCTTCTGCTCAGGCACATTGTAATCGACACCCTCTGTTAGAATAATGCTCCTTTCTTCAAAAGCACCGCCTTTCTTTTGGGGAACATTCATAACGTCAGGCTGGGTGTTGCCTGAACTGTTCTGAGTCGTATTACTCTGATTTGAATTATTCTGAGTTATGTTGTTCTGTGTTGTGCTATTCTGTGTTGTATTGCTCTGTGTTGTGCTATTCTGTGTTGTATTGCTCTGAGCTACTTTATTCTGCGTAGTTTTATTTGGCTCACTATTTGCAGGCTCAGTTCTCAAATTCGCACTGCTAATTGCTACGCTATCTGTTGCTCTGCCAGTCGTGTTGCCTCTTACGTCGTCAAGAGTTCCTGAAACGGCAATTTTTCCTGCCTTGATACTAGAAGTATTGTAACTTCTGGTAGTCATGTTCTTTCCGACAATAAGTGTATCCTCAGGATTCTCCATTTTAAGCGTTCCATAGGATGGGCCCGGATTGCCATCACTGCCTTTTTCAAGACTCTCTATAGCATAATTTCCGTCTACTCTAAGCATTCCCTTATTGAATGTTATAGTTGGATTTATCTGCCTTACGTTTCCTGTAACATGCATAGTTCCGCCATTCAGGTCGATATTATCCTCAATGGCCTCGATATCTCCCTGAACAATAAGAGTCTTTCCATTTAGATCCAGTTTGTTCCACATATGCTCAATTGGACCTCTTACAGTTACATCTTCAGTCAGCTGGTTTACGCTGAAAGTCTTGAATCTTACCTTTTTATTGGTAGTGCTTATAGCCTGGAAGCATGAATTTTCGTTGTCAAATTGTACAGTACGCTCAGCATCTCCCCCAAAAGAAAACAGGTGCGAGCCACTACATCTGATGGTATTTCCTCTGTAATCCCTGACATCACCGCGAGTGGAAGTATGTCCAGCACTCATAGTTGAGGTATTGTAGCTGCACGCCGAAAAAGTCCCACCTATGAACATATAATCTTTGGGGTTATCCATTCTTATAGTTCCGTATGATGGCGCCGGCGTACCATCAGAATTCTTCTGCAAACTTTCTATCGAAAAGTTTCCATCAACCTCGAAACGACCTCCGTTCAGATAAATACGAGAATTCTCGAGATTACAGTCGTGATTAACTGCGAACATGCCGCCATTTATATCTATATTACCTGAAATATTCCCAACACTACCCGTAACTGTGATCCAGTTTCCATTAAGATCAAGATCATTCCATATTTCGCCCACTTCTCCAACAAATATACTATTTTTTAGTTTTCTGAAACCAATGTGCGTAAAACTGGTGTGGTCACATATAACATTCTCTAAACAACCATTTTTATTTTGGAGATCTACAACCTGTGTATTTCCGAAGCCCGAGAATTTTGCAGTATGATCTTTACTTGCTCTTAGTGTATTTCCCCTATAGTCGGTAACATTTCCTTTAAATTCCATAAGTCCTGCAGTTAGTGAGGAAGTGTTGTAGCTGCATGCAGAAAAAGTACCATGCACATACATATAGTCCTTTTCGTTTTCCATCTTGATGGTGCCATATGACGGCGATGGATTACCATCACTGCCAGTTTTTCCATCATCGATTGTGTAATTCCCCTCAACCTCAAAAGTTCCTTTGTTTAGCTTCACACATGGATTTATCTGATGGAAATCGCCTGTTACCAGGAGTTTACCGCCATTTATGTCAATGTCCGCTGTCATCTTGTTGACACTGCCTTTTATTGTCATAGTATGGCCATTAAGATCCAGCCTAGTACAAAGATCCTCAATATCTCCAGATATTACTACATCACTTACAAGTTTATTTATACCTAGTTGTTTAAATCTTACCTGCCCAACACCATTTGTTCGGATAGCTTCAAATGATGCATTGTTTTGCAGATCAACAACGCTGCCATTTCTTGCTTCAATTAGATTAACCACATGAGTTCCGTCACACCTGAAAGTGTTTCCTCTATAGTCAGTCACGTTTCCATTAAAAGACATCTCTCCTGCCTTAAGGGATGATGTATTAAAGCTACTTGCCCAAAAATCTCCGCCAACTACGAATCTGTCCTTATCATTTTCCATTACAATTGTGCCATAGCAGGGCTTGTGCTCATTTTGATCTTCAGTTTCAGAAATAAAGTAATTGCCGTTTACTTTTAGGCTGCCCTGATTTATCTTTATGGCATTATTAGCCTGATGAAAATTGCCAGAAACAGTAAAGGTTCCACCCTGAAGATCCACATTTCCTTTCATTAACACATTGCCGGATACGCCAAGATTGTATCCACCAAGTTTTAATTCGCTTTCAATGATAAGGTCCCCAGTGATATTTGTATGCCCTGAAAGTGTCGTGCTCTTTTTTACTATTGTGGCTGGCCTTCCGTTTACAGTATCCTGTACTATTGAGCCATCTTCCGAAGCCTGAACCTTTTGCGGTGTAATAAGAACAATCAGCATCATTGCTGATAATGCGATAAACACATACGTCATTCTTTTAAATATGTGAGTCATATTGTGCTTCATAAGTGGCTCCTTTCCATAAGCTCTTTTTCAATTCCCGAACAAATTTGGTGCTTTTGTACCTGTAATTACATAATTACTCGTTTCTTCAGGGTCTGACCACGCAATCATAAAACCAAGATCTAAATATTTTGTTCCTGCCTCTTCATTTAATTTTTGTTGTTCAGTGGTCGTTGATTCTACAGAGCCTCCTGAATACTTTTCATGATAATCCGGCCCATAGAATCCGTAGCTTTCACCTGTTCTTGATAGTTCACCATCGGGATGAAGTATTACTCCGTTTGTTTTAAACAAATTAGGGTTCGGAGTGTCTACTTTTCCGCTTCCAGTATACTCATATCTGAAGTGTTCACTTATTCCCTTTCTTGTTATATCTTTTAAGGAATTAAAAGATGATTGCTGGACCTCTTCTTTATCGTAATCGTGATTAACAATGAAAGTTACAGAACATGTTCCATTACCGTTACTATCAACATTGCCCTCTACAAAGACTTCAGCTTTTACACTTCCAATAACCGAATATTCGTAGATAGACCCGGCACTGTGTTCTGTTTCTTCCGTCACCTCTTTTTTGTAATCATTTAATGGAATCTCATATTCCCTGCTCCCACTAAAAGATCCATCTGAGCCAATGTTCAGTTTTAATTCTTTAAATGCAGAATAAATTGCTTCCCTGTCAACATCATCCCCAAAATAGAGATTTGCAGAGTTATATACGTATTCTCCTGCAGGTACAACATGATTTCCAGAATTGTTCTGGTCGGAATTATTACCATTGGTAGTGGTATTTGCTGACCCTGTAGTCGCAGATCCTGTTGTGGTGTTCCCTGTTGAAATTATTGAACCTGTTGTAGGTGTAGGTGTTCCGCCGCCATCATCACCGAACTGTGAGATCACCACTCCTCCCACAGTCACAGCGGCAGCAACCAGAATAACCTTCTTAAGAAATCCGCCCCCTGCAGCAGCTTTTGTCTTTCCAGTTGCCTTCGCAACTGGCTTAATAACATTTTGAGCAGTCTGTCCCCTTCCACTTTGAGCATACTGCTTCATAGACTTCTGAACAGAACTTTGAGTATTATTTTGTACTCTTCGAACATCTAGTGGCTTTCCGCAAGATTTGCAGAATTTTGCCGAATCCTTGTTATTAAACCCGCATTGCGTACAAAACATGCTTTAACCTCCATCATAATTGCATCCCCAAGAACTGAAATACCAGCCACGCCGCAATAATAAAACAGATAATAAACCCGATAACTTTTTTCGCCAATTGAAATGCCTTACTTATGGCAATGGCAACAATAATGATAACTACAAGTAGAATTAAAGCCGGTATTAACTCTTCCATGCTAAATCTCCTTTATTCCTTATTTTTTACACTTTCATTCCGCAGCTTGTGCAGAACTTATCTTCCCCCAATATTTCTTCACCACAATTAGGACAACGCATAATTTCATCCTCTATGACAAAAAAGCACCGATAATCTTATGTGATAACGATAAATACTGCTTGTTTTACCATTATTTCATGGATTTTCGGTGCATACTATTAATAAGATATTAAACTTTTCTAAACGAGGATTATTCGCTTGAAATGTGCATATTTACTGACGCTTGCCAGCAAAAAAGCAATATCAAATGTTGGCAAGTTTTTTCAAGCCTCAATTCCCTTCGCATAGTTCATACTGCTTAGCCTGTTTTTTCATCAATTTAAATCAAGTTATACCACTCATAACGAATAAGTCAACCTTTATTCCTTTCCCGCTTTACACCATTAAAGTTTCCTGACTGAGATTTAATATACCCAGAAGCTTTCTTGCTGCTGTTCGCCATTGCCCCTCTTCATACCATTCTATCTATAACAATTACCATAGTATGAACAGGAATTTTGTATTCACTCTAATTTCGAAAAAAGATATATGTTGGAGTGCATTATCATTTTGCATTTAATTCAAACTGCTACGATTTTCACACTATTAGGCTAATACAGGCTCGAATAGTATGATGGCTGATGATTAATTCTGAATCAATTATCAAACAAGACTCTGAAATTGCTCTCCAACTGCATCGGTATTTAAAAAATAGTGGGAATCGAAAAAACGTTTCTTACCATAGCCTCCAAAAAATGCTCTTTGTGATGACACAAACTTGTCTTCAAGAAGCACTGTTCTTGCGATTATAGTATAGATATCAATTTAGTTATGCATATAATTATAGTTATGTATTTATCTGGCATTACTCTTTCTTTATTTTTCTCCAAAAAAGAAGGAGCATCTCGGAATATAGTTTTCAACCACGTCGATTTTGGTGCTACGTGATGAGACCAATGCATCATGAGTGCCCCTGCACGAAATGATACATGTCATGCCAGGCTCATCGCATTGTCCAGCGTCATGAGACGTGATTTCAAACTATATTTCGGGATGCCCCATATTCTTCTACTAAAAACTAAACTATTGAAATCAATAAATCTTTGCCAACAAACTTCCTACAACAATCAGTTCATTTCCCTGCACTTGGTTAATGCCACCGTTCCGGTGCGGGCGATCTCTACGATACTTACACTCTTAAGCATCTCGATAAAGAGCTCTATGCGTTCGGAAGTGTCGCAGATTTGGATGATCATCATATTTTTGGACATGTCCACAATCTGCGCATTCATAATTGTGCAGTTCTCCATGATGTCGCGGCGGTTTTCCTTGTTGTACTTGACCTTAATAAGCATGAGCTCGCGGTTAATACTCATGCTCTCCTTGAAGGTCTTAACCTTGATAACGTCGATCTTCTTGTTAAGCTGCTTCTCAATCTGCTCAATTGTACGCTCATCTCCTGTAGATACGATGGTCATACAGGATACAGCCTTGTCGGCAGTCTCACCAACTACCATGGAATCAATATTGAAATTTCTTCTGGAAAAGAGCCCCGCAACCTTTGAAAGGACACCTGCTCTGTTTTCTACAAGAACCGAATAAATTCTCTTCATAGTCTACACCTGCCCCGTTTATCTAGTAAGTGCCATTGGATCAACCAATACTTCCATGATTCCCGCATTGTCATCACTTAAGTACTTCTCAATGTAAGAAACCATATCCCTGTTGCCATCAACCTTGTAATACTCCATGTCATAGGCTCTGGCAATGTGTCCAAGATCAGGATCTCCCTTTAGCTCAACCATGGAATAATGATCATCATAAACATTGTGTTGATGCTCTCTCACCATTCCAAGATAGCCATTCTTCATAACAACAATCTTGATAGGCACTCCGTACTGACGCATCGTTGCCAGCTCCATCATGGACATCTGGAAAGCTCCATCACCGATTACAGCAACAACCTGTTTCCTGGGTGCCGCAATCTTGCCTCCAAGCGCCGCAGGGATGGAATATCCCATCGTTCCCATACCGCCTGAAGTAAGGAATCTTCCGTTCTTCACAATGTGATATGCGCAGGACCAGATCTGGTTCTGCCCAACATCCGCAACATAGATGGCATCATCCTTCATAGCCTTCGACAACGCTCTGATAAACGCTTCAGGATCAACATATCCATCTGCCACCTTCTCACGTATGGTCTTCATCTCTTCCTTGTATCTCCGAAGAGTCGCAACCCATTCCTTATGATCATCTGAGTGATCATCCTGCTCCAGAAAATCCGTAAAGATATGTTTGATATCACCAACAAGCGGGATCGTCGGTCCAACATTCTTACCAATCTCGGCAGGATCCACATCAATGTGGACCATAACCTTGTTCTCAGTGATAAGATCTGGCCTGTTTACCGCTCTGTCGGCAACTCTGGCTCCCACCATCAGAAGCAGATCCGACTCATTCATTGCCCTGTTGGCATAAGCCTTACCATTATTGCCCACCATTCCAAAATAAAGTGGATGATCTGAAGGCATAACACCTATACCCATCATGGTGGAAACAACAGGTACATCATTGAGTTCAGCAAACCTTCGCAGTTCACTGGTTGCCCCAGACAGATGGACACCGCCACCTACACAGATAATGGGTCTCTTAGCCTTCTCTACTTCTTTTATTACCTTCTTTATCTGCACCATATTGCCCTTAACTGTGGGCTTATAAGAGCGCATCGATATAGATTCCGGATACTCGAACTTACCCGGGAACTCAGCATTTTGAATATCAAAAGGAATATCAATAAGGACAGGCCCTTTTCTACCTGTATTGGCAATATAGAAAGCCTCTTTAAAAATCTTGGGAATATCAGCCACATCCCTGATCAGATAGCTGTACTTAACAAAGGACTCCACAGCGCCCGTGATATCCGCCTCCTGGAAAACATCACTTCCGATCATGTCGCTGTTAACCTGTCCGGTTATTGCGATCATGGGAATACTGTCAGCATAGGCAGTAGCAATTCCTGTTATGAGGTTTGTGGCACCGGGGCCTGAAGTAACAGCACAGACTCCCACCTTACCGCTAATTCTGGCATAACCGCTGGCACAGTGCGCCGCATTCTGCTCAGTGCGTATAAGCACCGTCCTGATATCTGTATCCAGGATCTTGTTCCAGAAAGGATCAATCGCAACTCCCGAATATCCAAATATTACCTCTGTTTTTTCCTCAACAAGGCACTTAACTATAGCCTCTGCTCCGATCATGTAAGCTCCTCCAATCTATTTTTAAGTAATACTTAAAATCGTTCTAACAAGCTTTACTGCATCTGCAGCATCAGATGAATAGCCATCTGCGCCGATCTCGAAGGCGTAGTCCTGCGTAACAACCGCACCGCCGATTATGATCTGTGCTCTAATATTCTCTTTACGTGCCAGCTCCACCACATTCTTCATCTCTTTCATGGTAGTAGTCATCAGCGCCGAAAGAGCTATAACACTGGCATCATTATCCTTAGCAGCCTGAATGATAGTCTCCTTTGGCACATCCTTACCAAGATCAATGACATTGAATCCGTAGTTCTTTAGCATAAGCGCCACAAGGTTCTTGCCAATATCATGAATATCGCCATGTACCGTGGCAATTATGATAGTCGGAAGCTTCTTGTCATCATCGGCATCCTGAGCCAGCAGCGGTTCAAGATATCCGATTGAGAGCTTCATTGCCTCTGCTCCTGCTATAAGCTGTGGAAGGAAATACTTGCCCTTATCAAAGAGTTCACCCACTTCATTGATTGCGGGCATAAGAGCTTCATCAAGGATTGCTTTCGGTGATGTGCCGGCTTCTACGGCCTTCTGTGTGTTCTTGACTATGGTCCTCTTCGAACCGCTAAGAACATCCTTCTTTATTATAGCAATATAATCGTCCCCATTAACAGTGGTGTTTTTAACATCCTTGCCTGTTTCCGCAGAAGGCTTAGCCGCGTCAGCGCTGTATCTCTCCATTCTGCCGATATATCTAAGGTCCGCCCCTTCTTTCTTTTTTAAAAGATCCGAAGCAAATGCCGCATTCACCAGCATTTCCTGGGACGGATTTGCAATAGCCATTGTTAGCCCCTTCTGAATAGCCATAGTAAGGAAGGCTGTATTAACGTTCATTCTCTGAGGCAGGCCAAAAGAGATATTGGAGAGCCCACAGATAGTGGCATAATCATTTTCATAGCAGTATCCAATGGTATCCAGCGTATTGATCGCCGCATTCGGATCAGCACCAACCGTCGCCACAAGACCGTCCACCACTATGTCATCCTTGGTCAGCCCAAGTTCAAAGGCCATCTTACTCAGTTCAAGAATATTGTTCTTTTTCTCTTCAAAGTCCTTTGGAAGTCCCTCCGGACTAAGTGGCAAAAGAACGAACATAGCACCATACTTTTTAGCCAGAGGCAAAAACTTCTCCGCCTTGCCCTTCTCTAGAGAAATAGAATTCATCAGCGCTCTTCCGGGATATATCCTAAGCGCAGCCTCCATAACTTCCGGGCTTGAAGTATCAATGCAAAGAGGCAGATCAGTAATGGAAGTTACTTCCTCAAGTACACTTAGCATCATCTCTTTCTCATCTATGCCGCCCATTCCAACATTTATATCCAGTATTGAAGCTCCCTCTTCCTCCTGGTTCCTTGCAAATTCAGAAACCATATCGAGGCTTCCCTCACGAAGCTGCTCCTGAAGCTTTTTCTTGCCGGTAGGATTGATCCTCTCACCAACAATCATAAACAGATCATCAAGACCGAAGCTAAGAGAGCGCCTCTCAGATGACAGATATCTTCTGCCACAGATCTTTCTTGGTATTGCACTGCCAACACTGCCCTTTAGCTCGTCTGGCTTAAGCTCACCATAGGTCTTTTTCAAAAGAGCTATAAACTCCGGTGTAGTTCCGCAGCATCCGCCAATTATTGAAGCCCCGCAGTTAATAAGGAGTTTCATTTCATCAGCAAAATCAGCCGCCGGCATATCATAAACGGTATCACCGTTTTCATTGACTTTAGGAAGTCCTGCATTAGGTTTGGCAATGATCGGAATACTTGTAACCTGAGCCATGCTGCTGATAATATCTACCATCTTGTCAGGACCGGTTGAACAGTTTGCTCCAATTGCAGCTGCTCCAAGAGCCTCCAGACAGATAGCTGAAGCTGCGGGGTCTGAACCAAAAAGTGTTCGTCCGTCAGCCTCAAAAGTCAGCGTTACGATCACTGCCAGATCCGAGATCTCTTTTGCCGCAATAAGCGCAGCCCTGCATTCCTGCATGCTCATCATCGTCTCAACCACAAGAAGGTCAACGCCTGCATTTTCCAAAATCCTGATCTGCTGCTTGTAAACTTCAATAAGCTCTTCAAATGGAAGATCTCCCACCGGCTGAAGCTGCCTTCCTGTCATTGTCAGATCTCCGGCAACAAGCGCTTTGCCTGCAACAGCCTCTTTTGATATCCCAACAAGTTCAGTATTTATACGCTCAATATCATCAGCCAGCCCATAATCAGCCAGCTTGATCCTGTTTCCTGTAAAGGTTGGTGCATACACAATGTCGGACCCGGCATCAGCATAGGCCTTCTGGAGCCCTATCATGACATCCCTGTGCTCTAATATCCACTTCTCAGGACATACCCCAGCCGGCATTCCTGCTTTCATCAGATTGGTACCGGTGGCCCCATCCAAAAATACAACTCTGTTTTCGCAAAACTTTAAAAACTCACTTCTGTTCATTTACTCTGTTCCTTTTAAACAAATACGGCACTCCGCCAAACAACAAAACACAGATGATTATCACTATTACAGGCTTCTGCCACATGGTATACGATGGAATGATCCCATTTTGTGACAGTATATCCAGAATTGAAATAACCATTACATGATAGAAATAGATCATGGATGATGCTTCTTTTCCAAGCCACGGAAGAACTGCTCCTGCATTTCCGCGGCTCTCAGACATAAACAGCAGCCCCACCACTATTACGGTTGAACCGATGTATACTTCTGCGCCTCCAAATATCAGCATCTCAATATAGCTCATTATGATACCAGATATAATGGCTGCCAGGGAAGGGTAAAAGAGTTTTTCCGTAAATTTACTATACTCATTTTCAGTAAGGGAGCTTTTCTTTTTCTCAATATAATCAGCAAATATCACACCCATCAGCACGTAAGGCATGCCCACCAGAAGCCAGTTACGAAGAACGTACCATGTGGAAATGCTGATATCAAAAGGCCTTATAGGATACACAATCCTCAACAGCTGTCCAAAATACAACAATCCAAGCAGTATCACCACCAGCGCCTTATACCACTTCCTCAGCACAGGCGCAAAGATAATGATAAGCAGATAAACATATATCAGCGCAAACAGATACCACATGTGATCAAACACATATGAATCGTCATAGATATATCTGCTGGAGTTAAACAGGAAGAATCTGCTACTCTCAAAGGCATTGTATTTATCTTTTAGCCAGTCCTGAATGCTCCATCCCTTCGGCAGATAATAACACAGTGAGAATATTGTGTATGAAAGATAGACGATCCCGGTGATCTTAAGGAGCTTATAGAGCCGCTGCGTCACTGTCTCCCTGATTTCCTTAGTCGTAGCGGCGGCAGGTGCATCTCTTTTTGTCAAAAGAAATCTTCCCGAAACCACAAAGAAGAAAGGAACGGCAAATTTGGAAACAGAAAATATCATATCTCCAAAAACACCGGGAATCCTTGCATGTATGGTTATGACAAAAAGACATGCTATGAATTTTAAGGCATAAATAAAACTGTTAGTTTGCTTCTTTTCCATTGTTTTCTCTGTATGCAAAACAAGCACTGATCATTCTCCATCAGTGCTTGAATCATCTATAGTTGAAATTTCATAGGTGCTCTGGGTCTCTACAGATATTCCTTCGCCCTCGGGAACCTCACCGTGAAGTACCTGAAGCATTACCAGTACCCTGTTGTTGGCTCTCTGGTAATACTGTGCTGCCAGCATTTCCGAACTGGCATCGAAGTCATTGTCATAGGCCATGTGATAAAACTCATCAGCCTTCTGCATATAGTCAGCCGCTTCCACCGAGATGTCGGCGATTCCGGAGAACTGATCCGGAACCGGAGCCGCTGCCATAACCTTATAGGATTCATTCATTTGATCCAGGATATCCAGAAGCTGAGTTTTAGCAGTTTCAGATGCGGGATCTATTGCATTCATTGAGCCGTCATACTCTGTGAGCTTGTCATAGAACTCTGTCATGGACGCCTTGTAGGCTTCAAGCTCAGGGTCCTGTGTCTTGCCACAGCCTCCTAGAAGGCTACCAATGCAAATTGCCGCAATTATAGAAAATGTCTTTATAGACTTATTCTTTAAAATCAATACTCCCCACCAACTTTTCTTTAGTCTGAATATTTGGATGCTGCCTTAAGCCTTGAAAGAGCTCTTGCCATACCGGCCTGAGATTTCTTGAACTCTTTGATGGACTGTTTCTCCTTAAGGTGCTCCATCGCATAGATGTAGGCATCCTGTGCTCGCTGCCTGTCGATCTCCTCCGGTCTCTCAGCAGTATTTACAAGAACGATACACCTATTGTCACTAGTATACTGCACAGAACCGATACTAACAACTCCAACCTCCCACTTGTCATCTGGTTTTTTGATCTTAATAATACCATCGTATATGGCATAGATCATTTCCTCATGGCCAAAAAGTATGGCCAGTTCACCGTCATGACAGGGTAGAATGATCTCCCTGGCAGGTCCGTCATAGAATATTCCGTTTACTGATATGACCTTAAGTTCAAAGGTCTTAGCATCTTCACTCATATATCAGGCCTCTATCTGCTTAGCCTTCTCTACCACTTCATCTATTGTGCCCACATTAAAGAATGCAGCCTCAGGATAGTGATCCATTTCTCCGCCAATGATCGCCATAAAGCCCTTAATGGTCTCTGAAAGCGGAACATATTTGCCCTTAAGTCCAGTAAACTGCTCAGCGACATGGAACGGCTGTGACAGGAATCTCTGTATCTTACGGGCTCTGTGTACGGTAGCTTTATCTTCTTCTGAAAGCTCCTCCATACCAAGGATTGCAATAATATCCTGAAGCTCCTTGTACTTCTGAAGTATCTCCTGAACCTTCATGGCTGTCCAATAGTGAGCCTTGCCAACTACAGACTCCTCAAGGATTCGGCTTGAGGACTCAAGAGGATCAACCGCAGGATAAATACCCTGTTCAACGATCTTACGGGAAAGAACCGTTGTGGCATCCAAATGTGCAAAAGTAGTTGCCGGTGCCGGATCTGTAAGGTCATCCGCCGGCACATAAACAGCCTGGACAGAGGTGATTGATCCATATCTGGTAGATGTTATTCTTTCCTGTAATGAACCCAGGTCAGTTGCAAGAGTTGGCTGATAACCTACTGCGGAAGGCATTCTTCCAAGCAGTGAAGAGACCTCTGAACCAGCCTGAACAAACCTGAAAATATTATCAATGAACAGCAGTACATCCTTTTTCTCAACATCTCTGAAGTACTCGGCCATGGTAAGTCCGGTCTCCGCAACACGCATACGCGCTCCCGGAGGCTCATTCATCTGCCCGAATACCAGCGCTGTCTTCTCTATAACTCCCGACTGATTCATTTCTGACCACAGGTCGTTACCCTCTCTTGATCTCTCACCTACACCGGTGAAAATTGAGTATCCGCCGTGCTCTGTGGCGATATTCTGGATAAGCTCCTGGATAAGAACCGTCTTACCTACTCCGGCTCCACCGAACAGACCGATCTTACCACCCTTAGCGTAAGGCGCTAAAAGATCTATGACCTTGATTCCAGTCTCTAAGATCTCAACAACAGGGCTCTGGTCAACAAGCTTAGGAGGCTTGCGATGTATCTCCCAGCTATCCTCGTTTCCCACGTCACCTTTTTTATCTATGGGATCGCCAAACACGTTAAAGAGTCTGCCAAGAACTTTTTCTCCCACAGGAACACTGATGGTTCCACCCATGGGTACCACTTCCATATCCTTGCATAGCCCTTCACTTGGGGAGAGCATGATACATCTTACACAGTCCCTTCCAATGTGCTGGGATACTTCCATAACTCTCTTTTCCTCACCCACCATAACGCTCATGGCGTCATTGATGTAGGGGAGATCCGTGTCAAAAAATTGTACATCCACTACAGGTCCCATGACCTGAATAATCTTGCCGTTCTTCAAAGCACTTCCCTCATTTCGACTTCCTGGCTTTTATGTCTTTGCTGCGCTTAAGAGCCTTGGCTCCACTTACGACCTCAGTTATTTCCTGAGTTATCATTGCCTGTCTCTGACGATTGTATTTCTTCTTCAGGTCAGTGATCATTTTATCTGCGTTCTTGCCTGCTGAATCCATTGCCATCATTCTTGAATGCTGGACGCTGCAGAAGGATTCAACCAGCGCACCGTAAATATAACCTGTAACATAGTTAGGAACGATATTATCCAAAACAGCGGAAGGTGAAGGCTCCATCAGAAACTCCTCAAAACTGTTTCCTCTTCCGGGTGCGTAGTCCCTGTGCATTCTTGTCAGGAAGTCCAGGGGAAGGAGCTTTTCAAATCTTGTCTCACAAACCGCTCCTCTCATTGTGGTGTAGATTAAATAAAATTCATCTATCTTTCGCTCAAAATAATAATCCATTATCTCGGCAGATATTTTCCTGGCCCGGTGTAGTGTAGGATTCTGAGAAGTAAAAAGAAAAAACTCCTCAATATCAGTGTTCTGAGAAGCAAAATGATATCTCCCCACTTCACCTATGACAAAAAGCTTGTAATCTCCTTCATCCTTATCAATATGCTCCTGTGCAACCCTTAGCACATTGTGGTTATAAGCGCCTGCCAGCCCCTTATCATCAGTAAAGATGACATAGCCTCTGCGAAGCTTTTCTTTGGGAACATCTTCTCTCGTCTCCAAAAAGATGTTCTTTGTTCCCTCTGGCAGGTTCTTTACAACTCTCTCCATCATCTCCTTTGTGGCGAAAAAGAACGGCTCGGTGTCCGTCAGCATCTTCTTGGCCTTGCGGAGCTTGGTAGATGAAATGAGATACATCGCATTTGTAATTTTCCTTGTGTCATTGACACTCTCGATCCTCTCCCGGATCTCCTTGATATTTGCCAAATTACTGAACCTCTATCTCTTCATTGAACTCGTCGATAAGATCCATGATCCTCTTTTTCAGGGTCTCAGTAAGATCTTTTGTCTTGTTAAGCTCATCACAGACATCAGAGTGCTCTGTATTGAAGAAGTTTACAAGCTTCTCCTTATATTCGTTGACCTTGCGGACCTCAACATGATCAATTCTGCCGGATCCTGCAGCGATCAGGACAATTACCATCTCATGCATAGCAAGAGGATGCTCCAAAGGCTGTTTAAGCAGCTCCATCAGAACGCTTCCGTGGTTTAACTGTTTCTTGGTCACTTCATCAAGGTCAGAAGAAAACTGGGTAAATACCGCCATTTCTCTGTACTGTGCCAGGTCAACCCTTATGCTGCCGGTAGCTTTTTTCATAGCCTTGGTCTGGGCAGCGCTACCAACACGGGATACGGAAAGACCTACATTTACGGCAGGTCGCATTCCCGAGAAGAACAGATCACTCTCTAAGAATATCTGTCCGTCGGTTATTGAAATTACATTTGTGGGAATATATGCTGAAACATCACCTGCCTGTGTTTCGATAATCGGAAGCGCAGTTATAGAGCCTCCGCCAAGCTCCTGAGATAATTTACTGGATCTCTCCAGAAGCCTTGAGTGCAGGTAAAAGACATCTCCCGGATAAGCCTCTCGTCCCGGCGGCCTCTCCAAAAGAAGTGATAATGCTCTGTATGCAACAGCATGCTTTGAAAGATCATCATAAATGATCAGCACATCTTTTCCCTGATACATAAAATACTCAGCAAGAGCTGTACCTGAATAGGGTGCGATATACTGAAGCGGTGCTGTGTCTGAAGCTGTGGAGCTGACAACTATTGTGTAGCCCATAGCTTTATTTTTCTTGAGTGTTGTGATTATCTTGGCGACTGTGGATGCCTTCTGACCTATAGCAACATAGATACAGATGACTCCCTTGCCCCTCTGATTGATTATTGTGTCTATTGCTATTGATGTTTTTCCGGTCTGCCTGTCGCCAATTATAAGCTCACGCTGACCACGACCTATAGGGAACATGGTATCAATAGACAATATACCTGTTGCCATAGGCTCATTTACTGACTGTCTGTCGATGATTCCAGGTGACCTCTCCTCAACAGGACGATAACCTTTTTCCTTGATCGCTCCTTTGCCGTCAATGGGCGCACCAAGGGCATCTATTACACGGCCGATAAAGGCTTCCCCAACGGGAACACCTGCTTCTTTATATGTCCTGACAGCACGGCTTCCCTGTCTGATCCCTCTGTCGTCACCAAAAAGGATACACCCGATATGATCATCTCTGATATCCTGGGCCATACCCTTTGTACCATCTTCGAATTCAATTATTTCCCCATAGAATGCATGGTCAATGCCTTCGACATTGGCAATTCCATCGCCTACCCATTCTACGGTTCCTACTTCCCTGCCCTGGATCGATAGATCAAAGTTATCTACCTTCTCCCTGAGCATGCTGATGATGTTTCGGGACTTAATACCTGAAAGCTCTGCGCGAAGCTGTTTGGCTCGTCCCTTGTCACTCCAGTCATACTCATAATTTCCGCAGGAAACAATAAAGCCTCCGCCAACCTCTGGATCCTCTATGATTTCAAGATCAATCAAAGCGCCGTCAAACTTTTTGCTGAGAATATCTTTGATACTCTCAATCTGAGAAGAACTGGGCGCTGTGGAGGCATAGCGAAGTGTTGCCTTTAATCCCTTATCCATTATTCGCTCCAGCCTCTTTTATAAACTTGTCATAGAGTTCACTGTCTTCGGAAGCACTGTGTTTTGTTGCCGCAATCTTGGAGGCCGCGTCAATGACCATATCTTTGAGTTCGTCTGCGCACTCCTGCCTGGTCTTTTCGGCTTCCACCCTGGCATTTTGCCTGGCTTCTCTAACGATACGGTCCCCGGTCTTTCTGGCGTCCATAACGATCTTCTCGTACTCATCGTAGCCAAGCTTTTTGATGTCTGAAAGAATCTGCTCCTTCTCCTCGTCAGCCATTTCAATCTTCTTTTCATATTCCCTTTTGGTGGCTGTTGCCTGAGCCATTGCCTTATCAGCAGCGGCTGTAGCGCTGTCCACCTCTTCTTGTCTGGTCTTTATGATCTCATCGATCTTTCCAAACAGAAATTTCTTCACAAAGAAAAGAAGAATTAGCAGATTAATTATTGTACAGATAATGTTTACAATACTAATGCTAAGCACTTGTTATCCCCTTTACTTTGAATCAGGTTTATGAGAAAAGGATTATCATGATCGCAACAACGAAGCCATAAATAGCTGTAGCCTCTGCCAAAGCACAACCAAGGATTAGAAGTCTCATAATCTTACCGTCTGCCTCAGGCTGTCTGGCCACTGCGTCTGTTGCTTTTGCTGTTGCAAGGCTGATACCGATACCGGCACCGATGCCTGTAAATGCTGCAATAGCTGCTCCAATAGCTGTTAAACTCATCTCCGATTCCTCCTTTATTCAACTGCTTCCTTAATGTACAACGATGTCAAGAACACAAATACGTAGGCCTGTATACAGCCATCGAATATATCAAAGTAAACACTCAGCGCCGCCGGTAGAATTATCGGAACGACATGTTTTATCAGTTCCATGATAACCGTGGCTCCCAGAATATTTCCAAATAGTCGCATGCACAGGGAAAGTGGTCTTATAAACAACTCCAGCACATTCATGAAGGTAATTGCCACCATCGGCTGTGTAAAGCTCTTTAGCCAGCCCACAGGTCCCTTTTTGATGATCCCCGCAAGTTCCACGGTAATTATGCTCATCAGCGAAAGAGCTATGGTCACATTAAGGTCCATTGTAGGAGGCGTCAGTCCTACAAGCCCCACCATATTACAGCAGGCAATGTATAAAAGCACTGTGACTATATATGGACAATACCCTGCGGCTTCTTCTCCAAGCAGTCCAATGGCCAGATTACGCAGCCAAAGAACTATGGATTCAAGCGCTGCCTGGGATCTTGATATATTGTGCACTTTAAGGTTATGTGTCAATACAAGGATAAGGATTATAAGGAAAAGCAGAACTATCCATGACACAACGACGGATTTATATATATCAAAAAATCCGTCGCCGTAAGGAATATGGATAAAGGTCTTATCCTCCATTAACAGTTCATTGAGCATTTCTTTCATAGGATTCTCCTAATTAAAAAAACTGACTGAACTTATTATTTATTATTCTCTTTGTTATTTCTCTTATTCTTATTCTTTTTGTTCTTACGTTTCTTTTTCTTGTATTCCTCTTGGTTAAACTCTTTTCTTTCAGGAGCTTCCTCGCCTTTCTCTTCAGCAAGCTCTTCAATATAGTCAGACACTTCATCTGTAAAGATTTCAAGCTCTTCCATTTCTTTTGCTTCTGCAGCAGTCTCGTTAAATCTCTCTACGAGTTTTGCTTCGATCTCGTCAGTATCATCATAGAAGATCTGCTCTTTATTCTCGATCTTGTCAGAAACCTTCATGATAAATCTGTTGAAGATTCTTGGAACCTTTCCACCATGTCTCTTGATTATATTGACTGTAATGATAATAACAACTATTACCAGTACAATAGCAGCTACAACAAGAGCTATGATAAGCAGGCCTATATTCTTGGCTCCTACAACACCATATGAAAGTGTGAGTTCGTTTCCGGCAAGGTTGTATGTAGAGTACTTACCCATTTTACCGGTTGGCTCCAGCTGCAGCTTTGTCTTATCTGTGAGCTGATAAAGAGCTATGTCTCCACCGGCAAACTTACCGAATTTTCCAAAGAAGAACTCAAAGTCCTGGGTTGGCTTAAACCTGATCTGATGAGTTTCCTGACCATCATCAGGTATTTTCAACTCAAGGATTTCTATTTCCGATAAAGAATTGCTATCGTTTTCATTATAGGTTACTGTTCTCGTCACTTCAAGCTTATCTTCTTCTTTAAAGTTTCCATCTACAAGAAGCACTGACTGATGAAGGTCATCATTATTGTCTTCAATTGCAAGTGTAGTCCTGTAAAGCTTGTAGGTAGCGGTTATTGTAGTATCACTCTTAAGGTTCTCAACCTCAGGAATATCCCATGAAACATAATAGCCTTCTTTGGGAGTTATAGCAGGATACTCACTCTCATCGATGCTGTCTCCGTACTTTTTGTTTATCCTAAGGAGCTGCTCTGTTCCCTCCTCAAGATCTTCATCTTCAAGAACAAAGTTGATGGTTATATTGGAGAACTCATAAGGCAGATCTCTGTAGGTGACATCATCAGAAACTGCTTCATCACTGCCTGTACTCAGAGGTATAACTTTTGTATCTTTTTCCTCTGTCTTCTCCTGTATCTCAGTAAATACCTTGTTCTGCATAACAGCTTCATAGCTTACCGGCTCAGCCTTGAGCGCATAGCTGACTCTGTCAATACCTGCAAGTTCATCACTTACAAAGTAGTTTTCTCTTACTTCACCGCTTTCTGAAACATGTCCTGCAATAGCACCATACCAGTTATCACCTGACTGAATATCTACGAGAGTTAAGCTCTCACGGATATGCATTCCATCACCGGCTATACCGCCTACATAGGTTGTTCCACTAAGCTCACCCTTGGCATAGGATTTTACTATATAAGACAGGGATGCTCCGGCCACACCACCTACATAGTTACCTGAAGTGGATTCAACCTTGGAATAGCTTCCACAGTTAAGTATGGTACCCATCTCCTGCTTACCGCAGACACCGCCGGCGTAGTCCTTAAGACTCTGGACATATCCATAGTTTCTGTTGTCACGAAGAACGCACTTTGTGATGTATGAGCTGTTGATCTTTCCTTCTTTAATTCCGGTTACATCACCTTCCTTGTCGAACTCGTACTCAATTGCCATGGTTCCGGCTATTCCTGAAACATCAATATCACCTTCGCACTTACCAAAGTTGAAGCAGGAATCAACTGTAGCATCAGTTGTAAATGCAGCCTCAGCCAGTGAATCATCGGTGTACATGGATGTATAATCCCTGTCGAGAACTCCATCCAGGGCATCTGTGTAAAGAAGCATGATATTGTTGAACTGGTCAGATACTACAAGAAGGTCATCTGCCAGAGCATTTGAAGCACCGTTTACTTCCTGATTCAGAAGGCCAAAATTGTCATTCATGCCCTGCATATTGTCAGCAAGACTTGTTGTGTGTGCCTTGTAATCTTCGCTGAGCTTTGGAACAGTAATATCGTCCTGTCCTGCGAGATATTTACCAATATCCCTTGCTGAATTTGTGGCACCTGAAAGATCTGCAGTTGCAGCCTCAAAAGCATTTGCAGCAACTTCCGCATCCTCTCTTGTCTCTTCTGCCATTTCCGGAAGATGACGTCTCATAAGCTCTATTACTGTACTTCCGGCTGCCTCAGATGCTCTTTCCATAGACATACCTGCATAACCCTCAGGAGCCTGATAGTTTTCCTGTGCGTATCTGTCAGCCTTTTTCTGAGCGTGCTCGGTAGCTTTTGAATCCAGCTTCTGGCTCTTTTCAGCTCTTGGATCATCATTGTTAGAGATAGGGAAATGTGTTTCTTCGCCTGTAGCCTCATCATAATGGATCCAGGTACCCTGCCAGAGAGTGTAGCCATTACCTGTTCCATTCAGATCATCTTCTGCATCAACTTCAGAGACGCTGGTTGGCATCTGGTTTATTGAACCATCATCAGATCTCTTGAATCTTACATCGCCTGTATAATCACGATAGCTAAGATCATTGTAATTTCTGCAGATGTACTCATTGTAATATGGCTGATATGCTCTGTCGTAGTTTATTGCATACTGAGCTGCAATACTCTCAAGGGCATTCATTGCTCTGTGATAATCCTCCAGCTCACTCTCTGAAAGATAGTTCTCTAGATTAAGATCATCAACTGTGTCCTGGAGTCCCTTGGCAGATTTATTAAAATTAGTTGCAGCTGATGCTGTCTGATCCATCAATCCGCCATTTTTAGCAGCTTCATCAACCACATAATCAGCTCTTGAAATTGCAGTATTGGTTGCATCTGAAACACCATTGACAAAGTCAACAGTTCCTTCCGCAAGAAATCTCACATCGTCGACCGCACCTGCTGTGAACTGCTGAATAACTGCCAGTCTGTTTGTAATAGTATTGGACTGGGCTTTTGCATCATTAAGTGTAACTGTAACTGAATCATGGAGCTTGGCGATAGCTTCCTGCAACTGATAAGCAATATCAGATGTAAGGTCAACTGTTATATATGGCTCGGCCTGTCCAACGATTCCGCCTACGTCCTTACGTCCCTTTATCTTGCCGTTATTGGAACAGCTTACCATGTAACCTGACTGTCTTCCTGCTATTCCACCTACGTTATATCCTACGTGCTCATATCCAACCTCACCGTTGTTTATGCAGCGCGCAATGATTCCGATTGAAAGGCCTGCAATACCGCCGGCATCAGATACTGTAACATCTGAGTTGGCCTCATCGTCACCTGTGTTTATATTATTCTTGATAAGTGAAAGAATCTTGTTGAGATTCTCCATAGAGTCCACTGTTATCTCAGTATCAGTGTTTGTTGTATTGATCATGGCTTCATTTCGGCAATTTGAAATGTTACCCATGTTCTCACCGGCAATACCACCTGTAAAGTGGATACCGCTGATATATCCTTCTGATGTGCAGAAATTCACATTTCCGGACAGCTTATTTATACCTACGATACCACCTATGTAGTCATTTCCTTTTACAACACCTTTAAAGGTACACTCTCTGATCGTTCCGCTGTTCTCTCCGGCAATTCCTCCTACCATTACAGATCCGGCCTTTGGAATAATGGAGCCAGAAACGTTCAGATTTTCTACTATCGCGCCTTTATCTATGTGAATGAAAAAGCCGACATATGACAGTCCGTTTTCAAGAGAAAGCTCACTGATAGTATGTCCCTGTCCGTCAAACTGACCTGCGAAAGATGGTATACCTGAAAAATCCTTACCAAGAAGAGAAATATCTTCAGTCAGAATGATCTTCTTATTCACTGACCAGGTGTTGAGTCTGCAATCATCAGCAAACTTCATGAATTCGTCAGCATTTGAAATTCTGATCTCTTCAATCTGTTCAGGAACTGTAGCCTCAATCTCTTCTCTGATGTCAGCATCGACGTCAACACTGTCTTCCGCAGCTTTTTCCTGTGTACCTGTTGTTATTGTTGTTGTATCCGGCTGAGCTTCAACAATTTCAGCATCAGTCATCGGCTGCTGCTCTTCATTATCAGCAAAGCTTATTACCGCAGTGCCGGAAAACATCATAATTGCCATGAGGGCTGCCAATATTCTCTTTTTCATATCAAATGCCCTCCTGTTCTAATTCATCCAAAGCTGTCTGTTCCAGTTCTTTCATTTCTTCTTCACTTAACATCTTGATATCACTGTTCTCGATATAAGCGTTTACATTACCCTTAACTACCGCGTGAACTACACCATTGATGGTTCCGTCAACACGACCTCTTACTACACCATCAATACGCATAACGCCGGAAGCCTGTCTGTTCTGGATAGGCATGTTCATAACAAACGCAGTAAGCTCGATTACCTTATCGCCTACCAGCAATATCTGAGGAAGTACGAACATTGTTACTATGATGGAAATAATTGTTCCTCGGCCGATACACTGTCCAATACCATAAATAACCGCATCAGATGTCATCTTACCGATGAGGATACCTGCAACCGCAAGCATGGTTCCGGATGTGATGATTGTCGGGAATGACAGGTTCATGGTATCGATGATGGCATCTCTTTTACCCATCTTCTCACGAAGCTCTGTGTATCTTCCGGCAATAACGATCGCGTAGTCGATGTTGGCACCCATCTGGATTGAACTAACGATAAGGTATCCCAGGAAGAACAGATTCTGTCTGAATATTGCAGGGAATGCAAAGTTAAGCCAGATACATCCCTGAATTACTGCAATAAGCAGCACCGGCATACCGGCAGATTTAAAGGTGAACAGAAGTACCACCAAAACCGCAAGAATTGAAATAACGGTTGTAACCTTGTTATCTCTCGCGAAGCACTTCTTAAGGTCATACTCACTAACAGATTCACCAACAACATAGATCTTGTCTTCGTCGTAGTATTTCTCAGTAATATCATGAAGCTTATCAATAAAATCAAATGTCTCATCAGACTCAAGTGGAAGGGTCAGATAAACAAGAATTCTGGAATACTCTTCTCCCTGAAGCTGTTTCTTTGCAAAGTTCATCATTCTGTTTGCATCGTCAAGCTTTTCCATAGTGTCTTCATCAAGGGTGACGTATCCATCCTGAACTTCCTGATATACAAACATGAACATGTCGATAAGCGGTACTTTGTAGTTGGCAAGTCCGTTAACAGCCTTGGCATAATCCTTGTCGTTTACGGCATAGGCTGCATAAACAAGTTCGGCAACCTCATAGTCAATATCCACAAGCTCAGAAAACTGACGTGGTGAAAGCTTGTCGGTAAGTGTGTAGCCGTTTAATGCTTCTGTATTGGAAAGACCTGTTACATCAGACACCTCTTCGTATGTCATAAGGTCATCTATAAGCTTCTTTTCCTTGTCATAATCACCGGCAGGGAAAACCAGGGCAACCATTGTATCTGATGGGAAGTTCTCATCCTGGAGGTTCTGGGCAATCTGCACCTCATTTGTAAGAGGCGGTGTGATCTTGGAATAGCCGTAAACGTATGGTGTGTGAGCAGAAACTCTGTTAGCAATAATAATGATCACAACAAAAAGCGGCGCTATAAAATACCTTGAGGCATAAGCGAACTTACCTACAAAAGGAATCTTAGGCACGAAGTTCTTGTGTGTTGTGGTCTCCATCGCTCTTGCAAACACCATGATGATACCGGGCATCAGACAGAAAACAGAGATAAGGCTAAGCAAAATAGCCTTGATAAGAACTATACCCATATCGGAGCCAATTCCAAACTGCATAAACAGCATGGCGAAAAGACCTCCGATAGTAGTCAGCGAACTTCCGGAAATGTCAGGAATAGATTTTGAAAGTGCAACAATACAAGCCTCTCTGTAAGGAAGCTCTGCATGTTCCTCCTTGTAACGGTTGAGGAAAATTACAGCATAATCCACAGACAGGGCAAGCTGAAGCACTATTGTAACTGAATCAGAAACAAATGAAATTGTACCGAGAAGGAAGTTTGTTCCCATCTGCAACAGGGCAGCACTTCCAAAGGTAAGGAGAAGAACCGGAATCTCAGCATAGGCCTGAGATGTTAAAAGCAGTACTCCTATAACAACGAATACAACCAGAATGGAGATAACATTCATTTCCTTGGCTATCAGCTCGGACTGTGTATCTCCTAAAGTTGTGGACATATAGGAATCGTACGGTTCAAAGAAATTGTTTACCTCTTCAAGCAGTTCCAGACACTTGTCATCGTTCTCATCATATTCGAAGGTAACATTAAAAAGAGCTGATCCGTTATTGTAGTGTTCCTTGTTTTCATCGAAATCAACTGAAAAAACACCCTCAATATCTTCTACAGCTTCCTTAATAATAAGTGCCTGTTCATATGAAATATTGGCCACCATGTATTTGGCGGATCCATATGTGGTGAACTGTTCTTTCATGAGATCAAGGCCCTTCCTGGTCTCGCTGGTACCAGGAAGGTAATATGCCAGGTCATTCTCTACATTGACCCAGTTCCTTGATATCGTAGAAAAAATACATAAGATTGCGTAGATTAGGAAAAACAGATTGCGCTTATCAACTATGAATGCGCAAATTTTAAGCATTATACTGTTTCCCGCGTTTTGATTTGTTTCCATTTCTTAAACCCCAAAAGTTGATAAAAAATTTATAAAAATTTTATAAAGCAACTTTTGTATTATAAACCAAAACGCAAGAATTGACTAGTAGTCAAATTTACACATAGTGGGAATCATTATTGTTTATTTTGCTAATGCTATCTCTCCTGCCAGCAGATAGATCACAGGTGAATTCCAGTAAATTGCTATCTCATTTGTGGAGTAGCTCTGGGAATTATCAGCATAGCATTTAGCAGATGCAACGTCTTTAAGTACATTCTGAACATAAGAATCATTAAGTCCGTTGTTAGGACCTCCTACTACCATTCCGGGAACGGTCTTTCCCATAGCCTGTGAAGGTCTATGGTGAGGATGATCTGAATAGGTGGTTCCAAATCCGGTAAAGAAGCTGTATCCTGTTGCATTGTTTCCAAACAGGTAGTTGAGCTGCATATCAACTACATCCTTATCGAAGTTATCAATAAGTCCCTTCATCATAAGAAGATAAGATCCGTTGTTAGCAATTGTAAGGTTACTTCCCCATGGATAATCTCCAACGATTGAAGATCCGTAGCCATATTTGTGGGCATTGTCTATTATCTCTTTTGCCATCTTATCAGCTTCTGCCTTAACTGTCTTAACTGTAGCCTCGTCAGCGCCCTTTGCTGAGAGATAAGCATATCCGCCGTAGCCAGCAACTCCCTGCCATCCAAGTGAATATCCGTTGTCAGGAAGCTCTTTTTTCATTGCTTCTTCATAAACTTTGTCGCCAGTTGTCTTAAAGAGCTCTGCATATGCCCAGAATCTCTCATCAACATCATTTACGTCCTCGTATTCACCAGTTGAAACATCTGATGGGTTCTTGTAGCCCTTGGTATCCCTTGGTGTCTTATGAAGGTACTCTGCAGCTTTCTTGGCAGCGGACAGGCACTTATCTGCATATACCTTATCTGTTCCGGCATATACTCTTGCAGCAATAGCCATAACTCCGGCAAAATCACCGGTAGAAGTTGTTGTTACAGGCATGATGACAAGTTCATCAGTCTCATCCTGAGGCATAATCTCTCCGGGGAAGTTGCGACAGGTGACCTTGTGATAAACGCCGCCGTCTTTTCTTTGCATCTTAAAGAGCCAGTCAAGCTCATATTTAGCCTCATCCAGAACATCCGGTATTCCGTTTCCGCTCTCAGGAATATCCAGGTCATCGCCAAATACATCTGGATAGTTCTCATAGGCAAGAAGAAGGTCTGCTGCAGTCTTGGCACCGGCTACTGAATATCTTCCGTAATCACCGGCATCGTGCCATCCGCCTGAAACATCAAGCTTCTTGGAATTATCCTCATAGAGAACAGCCTCATCAGCGTGGCATACAGGATGTGCGAAGTCGCCGGCAAGATCACTTGTAAGCTCTGTTCCACATCTCTGATAGTAGAGCATCTTGATTGAAGCCTTGAATGCATCGCTGTAAACATCTTTTGCTATCTTGAAGGAAGGTGAAACGGCCTCTCCTGCCTCAACATGATAAACGCCTTCATCCTTAACTGATGAGAAGTCAAATACAGCTTCTTTCTCACCTGCATCAGGATCATCCGTACCTGAACCTATTTCTGCAGTAAGAACCTCTGCTCCGGTATCTTCGTTTATAAGAACTGCAGTCTGGTCAAGGGCAGTTCCTCTTAAAGTAGCACTCTTATATGCTCCAGGCAGATAACCAATCTGGTTAACAGCAATATCAGGCATCTGAGACTGACCGCTTCCTGCCACCTTACCAGAAGCATCTTCAAGAGTCAGAACAAAGTTATCAAGATATACATGATGCTCAGGAGCTGATGAATCCATTGCTCCCACAACACCCATATTGAAACAGAATCTCGGTGCAGGATCACTGGTCTCATTCATTGTAAATGTGTACTCGTAGTGCTGCTTGTCAGCGCCTGTCTCGACATTCTCCATATAGTAAGCGTGGTAATCGCCACCATTTATCTGGAAACGCATTTCCAGTGTCTTATCCACGTCAGAATGAGCGTCAAAGGCTATCTTATATACGCAGCCTTCATCAAGTGAAAAACCATCATGGTACAGCTGAACACCGTGTGCAACAGTTCCCACATTCTTGATGTCAATATCAAGCTCGCCATCGCCATTTACAGATATCTCACACTCACCGTCCTGACAGAATGTAAGCCATGGATCTACTCCCTTTGAAAAATCACCATTATCCAGCATATTCTCTCCTGAGGGCTCTGCCTCTTCCACTTCCGCAGCCGGTTCCTCTTCCTTTTTTTCTTCAGGCTCTGCAGATGTTGCCTCGGTGGCACTTTCCTCTGCAGGTGCTTGCTCTACAGTCTGAGGCTCGGCGCTCTCACCGCAGCCTGCAACACCTAACGCAAGGAATGCAGACAGTGTAATTGCAAGTACCTGTCTTATTTTTCCACTTTTCATAACAACTATCCTCCGCTTAGTTATAAATAAATATCTACAGGATCAGTTCTTAAAGCTGTGTACCGGTGCAGGGATCCTGCCTCCTCTGTTTACGAACTCATCACAGGAGAACTGATTTACCGGCATAATAGGTGCATAGCCTAAAAGTCCGCCAAACTGCACTGTTTCACCAACTCCTTTGCCAATAACAGGAATCAGTCTTACTGCAGTAGTCTTCTGGTTGATCATACCGATAGCCATTTCATCTGCAATGATTCCGGCAATTGTGGTATCTTTTGTATCTCCCGGGATCGCGATCATATCAAGACCTACAGAACATACACAGGTCATAGCTTCAAGCTTTTCAAGCGTTAGCGCTCCTGCCTCAACGGCATCGATCATGCCCTGATCCTCGCTGACAGGGATAAATGCTCCGGAGAGACCTCCTACATAGGAAGATGCCATTACTCCGCCCTTCTTGACCTGATCATTTAAAAGAGCTAATGCCGCGGTTGTACCCGGTGCTCCGGCGTGCTCTACTCCGATCTCATGGAGTATGTCAGCTACGCTGTCTCCAATTGCTGGTGTGGGAGCGAGGGACAGATCAATAATTCCAAAGGGAACACCAAGTCTTCTAGATGCTTCCTGTGCCACGAGCTGTCCTACTCTTGTAACCTTAAATGCTGTCTTCTTGATGGTCTCACACAGAACTTCAAAGTTCTCTCCTCTGACCTTCTCAAGCGCAGTCTTTACAACGCCTGGTCCGCTTACACCTACGTTGATGATCTTATCAGCCTCAGTTACACCGTGGAATGCGCCTGCCATAAATGGGTTATCATCAGGAGCATTGCAGAATATAACAAGCTTGGCACATCCAAGGGAATCTGCTTCCTTTGTAGCCTCAGCTGTCTTCTTAACGATGGTTCCCATAAGCCTTACAGCATCCATATTGATACCGGTCTTGGTTGAACCTACATTAATTGAAGAACATACTACGTCAGTTGTTGAAAGAGCCAGCGGAATCGACTCTATCAGCATCCTGTCTGACTGTGTCATTCCTTTGCTAACCAGCGCAGAATAGCCGCCGATAAAATTAACGCCTACTTCCTTGGCTACCTTATCAAGAGTCTTTGCGATTTTAGCAAAGTCCTCAGGGCTCTTGCAGGCTGCGCCTCCAACCAAGGCTATTGGTGTTACGGATATTCTCTTGTTTACTATGGGGATACCGAATTCTCTTGCGATCTGATCTCCGGTCTTCACAAGGTCTTTTGCCGTGTCATAAATCTTGTTGTAGATATTGTCGCAAAGCTTATCAAGATCAGAGTCTATACAGTCCAGAAGGCTGATGCCCAGCGTGATGGTACGGACATCCAGATTCTCCTTCTCGATCATTTCATTGGTTTCAACAACTTCATATATATTAATCATATTTATCAGTCCTTTTCCCTAAAAAGTTCCCATGAACCATTAAATTCTGTGCATAGAGTCAAAGATCTCTTCTCTCTGGCACTTGATAACAACTCCGATTTCCTTACCAAGTCCCTCGAGATCATCGGCAACTGTGTTGAAGTCCTTATCTGTTCCGGACATGTCAACGATCATCATCATGTTGAAATATCCGCTTACTATTGTCTGGGAAATATCAAGAATATTGATGCCGGATTCTGCAAGATATGTACATACCTTGGCGATGATACCCACTGTGTCCTTACCAACTACTGTAATGATAGTTTTATTCATAGCCACTCCCTCCTGGTCCATGCACTTAATTTAATACTGTGAAGCGAAACACATTTAGTTCATAATACCACAAAAATAGCGCTTGGAAGCCAAAAAATCATAAATACATAAAAAATGCCCTGCATTGACTATGCAGAGCATTGTACGACAATCATATTATCAAAATTCAAGCACCGGTGACAGACAGCTTCTCTCTGCTACCATCAGAGGAAAATCGTTGCCATGAAACGGATTATCACCCATCTCAATCTCTACTCTTACGGTCTCATAAGCAAGCTCAGGAAGGTTGTTTTCCTTGGAAAGATGTCCCAAAAAGATTCCCTTCATCTTGTCACTTAAAAGACTGCACAGAAGCTCACCGCTCTTCTCATTGGAAAGATGGCCTCTGTCCCCAAGAATTCTGGATTTGAGTATATAGGGATACGGACCTGTCTGGAGCATCCTCACATCGTGATTGGCCTCTAATAAGAGTGCATCACATCCTGACAGTGCACTGATCGTGTACTCATCATAGCAGCCAAGATCAGTTGCTATACCTATCTTTTTGTCTCCGCAGTATACTCTGTATCCGCAAGGCTCGTTGGCGTCATGAGATATGTGCATTGGATTGATTATCATATCACCAACCACCACTGCTTCATCCGTTCTTACGGTCACAAATCCGGAAAAGTCTATTTCTCCCTTTTTATCACTCTGCCTGATACCCTCAATGGTTCCTGCTGTGGCATATACAGGTATGTGATGTTTTTTGAGGATAGTTCTGATGGCAGCTATGTGATCGGTGTGTTCGTGAGTAACAAAAATTGCACTCAGATCATCAAAACCAAGATCAAGCTGCGAAAGTCCTTCCTCTATTCTCTTTTTACTGATACCGGCATCAACTAATATGTGAGTATTGTCCGAACCCACATATGTACAGTTTCCGCTGCTACCGCTGGCTATACTGGTAAATCTCATTATTTCCAATAAACCTCGATTTTATCGCCCTCTTTGATAGGCTGCATATAATCAGGGGTCGCTCCATTCAAAGTTGTTACAATCGATCTTCCGTTTGGTTTAGAAAGATCAAAATCAATGGCGTCAAATATATCCACAAAGATATAATCTGATTTGCCGTGAAGTGTTACTGCTGAGTTGTTGACAATTACATGAAGGTCATGGGCAAGGATATTTCTGACTACTTCAGTAACAGGTTCAGGGTTCTCTGACTTCTCATAAGTCCCGTCATCATCCGGAAGATCATCAAAATGAAGCTGACCATCCTTGTCTGCCTTGAGCCTTACCTCATTGTCAATATTCTCATAGGACTCCTCATTGGCCTGAGAGATAGCTACCTCATCGGCATTAGGGAAATCCTTGTAATAGTCCATGATCATATCTTCCTGATCCTTGAACTCAACCTTGAAGTTCTCGTAAACAGGAGTATTCGCATCGCCTCTCTCGTTGTTGACGATGATGACCATATCCTCAGTGAGCTGAATATCCATAAGCTCAGCTATCTGAGCAGCGGTGTTGTAGTCAAGGATCTTGACATCATCTCCGGAATGGATATCGTAGTATCCGGTCTGAGCCTGTCCATTTACTGTTGCGTATCTGGAAGCCTCCACCATCTTGCCGTTTACGTTAACGTTAAACTTGGTCTTGAACTCAGGAATGCTCTCAATAGAAGCTTTTCCGGGAGCTCCTGCTGTTGATGGTGTAACCTCGATGATATCGTTGGCATGGATCTTGGAGTGTATGTCCGCAGGTTTGCCGTTGAGCTGAATAACTGCAGCTTCGCCGTGCTCACCCCTTGAAGTCCTCTCCTTGCCGTTAACTGTATAGCGAAGCTCTGCGCCTCTCTTAGGGAAGAGATCTTCATTAGGGAATGCAGCCTGCATGGCGGCATCCACAATCTGAAGCTTGCCATTGTCGTAAATCTTGGTCTGTGTTCCGTTAAAGGAAACAAAGATAAAGTTGTTGGCCTCTTCATAGAAGCTGATACAGATACCAAGAGGTGTAACAAGAAGTGAATCTCTCTCAATTCCATCATTGTTAAGGAAGGTGATGTTCTTCATTACCTCCTCGCCTCGAAGAGCAACTCTCTCCTCAGGAATATCCATATCCTTGGCAATTGCCTTGACATATCCTGGAACACATCCGCCGCCACCAACTACGAATACAGCGCTGACTGCCTTGTCTCCGTTGAGTCTCTTGATCTCATCAGTCGCCCTCTGGGCCATCTCATCAACCTTGGGCTTGATGATCCTGGCGATCTCTTTGGCAGTAATGGTCTTCTTAAGCCCCATGATGTCTATGTATTCAACCTTGTCATTGTGGCTGGCAGAGATCTTGATCTCATCCGCAGTATTAAAGTCCACAAGACAGTGCTGTGCAATGATCTCAGTAATATCATCACCTGCGATTGGAAGCATTCCATAAGCAGTGATGGAGCCATCATCCGTGATACAGATATCGGATGTACCTGCACCAACGTCAACAAGAGCAAGATTCAGCATCCTGAATCTGTCAGGTATTGCAACCATCATAGCCGCAATAGGCTCCAGAGTGAGGTTAGCAACATTAAGAGATGCTCTCTCACAGGCCTTATAAAGTCCATCTACGCAGTCATCCGGAAGGAATGTTGCGATAAGCTCAACACTTACCTTACCTGCATTATGTCCCTCAAGATTGGCGATCTGATATCCATCCAGATAGTAATGCATTACTGAATAGCCAACCAGGTAGAACTTGAGCTCAGAAGTATTCTTCTCAAGGAATTCCCTGTAAGCCTTCTCCACAGCAGAGGAATCAAGGTTATATATATCCTCATCAGTAATGGTATGTCCATCCTGATACTCGTATTCATATGTAGTTCTCACAGTCTGGAGGACACGACCAGCCGCAGCTATACATACATCTGTCAGATGTATATCCGTCTGCTGTTCAAGTCTGTCGGTGACCTTTCTGATTGTGGCTCCGACCTTGCCGATATCGTGGATCTGTCCATCCAGCATTGCTCTGGTCTCATGCTTCTCAACAGCCTGAGCAATGACATTGAACTGCCCCTCATTCATGTAGCCAACGGTTCCAACAACGCTTCTGGTACCGATGTCCAGTCCATACACTACCTTCTGTTCTGTCTGTTCTAAACTTGCCATTTTGTTTTCCACTCCCCAAGTTTATCGTCTATCTGCTTAATGGCACTTTCCGTACTGCCACTGTTATCGATTACAAAGTCGGCATTTTCCCTGAAGGTCTTATCATCCAGCTGTTTTGAAAAGATATCTGATATCTTATCGTCTGAATAGCCCCTGGAATCCTTTAGCCTCTGCCTCCTGGTGTCCTCATCAGCATAGACATACCACAACTCGTCTACAATACTCTTATAACCGTTTTCTATCAAAAGAGCTGCTTCCACAAATACAAAGTCCAGCTCACCCTTACTGCGCTCTTCGTCTAATATATTAATAATAAATGTATTTACTGCAGGATGCAAAATATTATTGACCCTGGAAAGCAGTTTTTCATCATCAAATATGGCCGCTGCCATCTTGTTTTTGTCGATCTCGCCCTTCCGGTCCAGTATACCTTCCCCCAGGATCCTTACAAGCTCATCGTAGGCCGGATAACCCTTCTTTTTGATGTCGTTTGCCACATCATCCGAATAGATCACTCTTGCGTTGTAAGTATCCCCAATATAATTAAGAACAGTACTCTTACCTGCACCCACGCCGCCGGTGATCCCTATTATGTTTGTCTTTCCAGGCTGCAGTTTATTTTGCCTCATACCAGTCACTTCCTGTATGGCAGTCAACCTCCATGGGTACCGCCAGTTCTACGGCCTTCTCCATCTCTTCCACAAGAAGCGCTGTCACTACATCCGTTTCATCCGGCGCAGTTTCAATAAGCAGCTCATCGTGGATCTGAAGGATAAGTCTTGATTTAAGCTCCTGTCTCTTAATACGGAAAAAAACATTTATCATGGCGATTTTCATGATGTCAGCCGCAGTTCCTTGAATAGGCGCATTCATGGCAACTCTTTCACCAAACTGCCTAAGATTATAGTTGCCGCTCTTAAGCTCCGGTATAGGCCTTCTCCTGCCAAACATAGTCTCTGAATAGCCCTTGTTCTTGGCATCCTGGATAACACTGTTCTGGTAATCACGAACCCCGGGATATGTCTCAAAATATTTCTCCATATACTCTTTGGCTTCACCAACGCTTATGGATAGATCCTGAGAAAGTCCAAAGGAACTGATACCGTAAACAATACCGAAGTTAACCGCCTTGGCATTTCTCCTCTGAAGCGGTGTAACCTCCTCAAAAGGCACATGAAATACCTTGGATGCGGTGATCGCATGTATATCATCGCCCTCATGATAGGCGCTTATAAGCCCCTGATCCGCAGACATATGAGCCAGGATTCTCAGCTCAATCTGTGAATAGTCAGCATCAGCAAATACATAGCCATCCTTGGGTACAAAGACCTTGCGGATAAGCCTTCCCAGTTCGGTCCTCATGGGTATATTCTGAAGATTCGGCTCCGTTGAGCTGATCCTGCCGGTGGCTGTTATAGTCTGATTAAAGCTGGTGTGAATCCTGTCATCCTGCTCAATAAACGCCGCCAGGCCATCAGCATAGGTACTCTTAAGCTTGGCAAGTCCTCTGTACTCCAGAATATCAGATACAATCTTGTGCTCCGGAGCAAGCTTCTCCAAAACATCTGCAGCGGTTGAATAGCCTGATTTAGTCTTCTTCTCAGCAGGAAGCCCTAGCTTTTCAAACAATATCTCACCAAGCTGCTTGGGCGAATTGATATTGAACTCACAGCCTGCAGCCTCATAAATCAGCTTCTCCAGCTCAGTTATCCTGACGCTCAGCTCATCGCCATACTCCTTAAGGGCATCCTTTTTTGCGATTATGCCCTCTTTTTCCATGGCATAGAGTATGTAGGAAAGAGGCATCTCAATATTGTAAAAGAGCTGTTCCATTCCCATCTTCTGAAGCTTCTTCCTGATAAGCGGCGCCGACGCTGCACAGATAAACGCTATCTTGCCGGCATAATCACATACCACGCCCTCATCAATAGCCGAGAGTTTCTCTTTGCCAAAGATATCACTCCTCTTTGGAAGCGAAATTCCAAGGTATTCCTGACTGATATCCCATGGCTCATAGTCATTCTTAAGAGGATTAACAAGATATGCTCCAATCAGGACATCAAAGCATCTTGCCGAGTTCTTGTACGACTCATCGTCCTCTTTATAACCGTCTGACCTCTCTCTTATTTCTACAGGCTCAAATATTCTGTATCCAGCCTTCACATCAAAGGTTGACAGATTGGCTTCTCTGCTAAGTTCAGCCAGCTTCTGCCCAAGATATGAAGCAGTAATAAAATCTCTTACAGGTATATAGTAAGCTTTACTCTCTTCATAGCAGATAGCCAGTCCAAGAACCTCAATATCCGATTTGCCATTTCCTGATTTCTCAGTGACAAAGTAATATCCAACAAATCTCTCAGGTGAGCTCTTTCCAGCCGCGGAAGCATCCCTGAAAATGGTCTCCACCTCACTAAGATCAGATGTCACCACCAGCGCATGCTTAAACTTAGGAAGCTCCGCTACGCTTCCTGATGGAGAAAGAGTCTTAAGGCGCTGCTCAATCCCCTCGCACAAAGCTCCTGTAACAGTAAATTCACTATCCGGGCTTACCCCTTCAAGCTCTCCCAAAAGCTCTTTAAACTTCCCTGCCTGCCACAATACATCCGGCGTCATACCTTCAGTATTTTCGGCAAAAGAGATAACGGCCCTCTCATAATTACCGGCTGCAAAAAGCTCTTTTAACTTAAAAAATGCACCGTAAATACCGCTGATATGGTTGCCCTCTGCGTCTGTAAAATCAGGGATGGCATAGAAAGCGTCTCGTATTAATTTATTAGCATCAATTAACAGCTTGTTATCTGACATAAGTCTCCTCTAATAACGCCAGTTTATTATCTGACTAAGTCCGGTCGGATGCGGATACCGTAACCGACCAAAATACGGTCGCTAACGGTAACCAGCTCCTAATCAAAGTGCCATTGCCAGCAAAAGACATATAGCAAAAAGCGCAGCAACAGTGATCTCCAGGGCATAACTGGTTATCACCAGGTATTTCCTGACATGCAATTTCTTTTTGGCGTCCGACAGCTCTTTTTCCAGCTCTTGTGTAAGGTTGAAGGTATTACCATCCTCAAGCCTCTGCATACCGACCCTTACAAGGAATTGTATGGTTAGCTCTTCCTTGCATTCCGGGCAGTGCTCCACGTGTGCCAAAAAGTCAGCCAGATCCTGGTTGTCCAGATCATCGTCCAAAAACTGCGGGATTAACTTTTCCATTTGCTTGCAGTTTAACATAGCGCTT